>Ga0126335_1001689_pt1 | contig 12646 bp, 11 predicted proteins | sample OlaspJWI45metaG_FD_108409 | JGI IMG/M metagenome (GOLD analysis project Ga0126335, IMG submission 108409) | Marine gutless worms symbiont microbial communities from Oahu, Hawaii - Olavius sp. 1 OAHU.JWI-45 metaG | ecosystem: Host-associated > Annelida > Digestive system > Unclassified | place...
CTGGACCTATAAGCTGCCTAGAACATCATGCAACAAGAGTATTGCACTGTGTGATAGTAACTAGAGCAGCTGTGTTAATGTTCCCTCTTTTACTCCAGACCATCATCAGTAATCAGATGAGGCTGCGGAGGTTGAGGGGTGTGGTGTTAAAAATGAAACACTGAAAGTCATAATGGAGGCTTCTCAAAATCGCTAAAACAATGAATATACAAAATTCACATATGGTACCATTCAAGCACATTAGTTAAAAATGAACACCACAAAATTGCAATGAGATCAAAGTGAGTGACTACTGAGCACTGTCAAGCTTGGCAGCTGTCTGCAATGGCCAAACGTTAACATGTAAACCAATGCATTTAACAGTTCACAAAAAGCTGAAATTAGGTATACAGATTAAGCTCAAGAGTGTCAGAGATCCACACATCTTGCTTTATAAAAAATCAGAAAAATGTACACAGAGTTACTACACATAAGTAGCTGCTGTTCCACAATTTAGCTACCTTAAATACAAAATTACACTGTCTCTCAAATACAGAGACACAGTGTATTTGGTACGAAGTCCACCCCATGTCAACTGTCACCACAAAACTCAAACACATGTTGCTATTTCATATATGAAGACATCCAACATCACTGTTATCCTTTCCATCAGCATCACTTGCTGCATAGGACTTCTGACAAAAACACCAGTGATGCAAGTGCAAGGTTTTTCAAATGCAGTACTAGTAACATAACGTGACCAGCTTAGCAACATGTGAGAGGCTTAATGTTCCACTAGCTGCATATCTGTTAAAGGTCAGATGGTTAGAAACAAGAAGAGTCAGAAACACTTCTGACATCAGAAGATTCGGTGAATGTGTTCATACTCTATGCAAGATTAAGAAATAAGACAAGTTCACAATGCAGTTGCACTGAATTACCACACAAATAAAGACAGTAATGTATTCATATAATTTCTAATGCGTCATATTCTTTAAAAATAACCTCAGTAGCAGCACAACTGAAATCATCTTCAACAAATTTTACCAGATTTGCTAAGCAACTATGTCAAACCATCTACTGAAAAAACTGACAAGCAGATCCAATCAGCTCATCCAAAACACTGAAATATTTCTCCAACAAGAAAACACTCAAAGGCAAGAATTCACATTGAAGCGTGTTTGCTGATAAACAAACTGGTTTGATCAGTACAAATGAATTAACTAACCACTTGATTCACAAAACCAGTACAAGAGGCCAAAGTAATTTGGCAAAAGTTGCATCGAATGCACTGCACACACTGCCCGCACAGAACTGACCAAGTGTAATGTGATATGTAGGCGGTAAAAAAGTTAAAAGTAGGTCAGGTGACCCCGCCCCAGACCCTCATACGACCCACTTTTGCACTGTTGTCGTTATGGCCCCAGCTGTATATATGCCCGCAAAATTTCAAATCTCTAGCCTCCGCCATTCCAGAGTAACGAGACCCGAGATTTAAAAAAGGGTCATGTGACCTTGCGCAGTTTTCGTTAGGGCTCCACCCCTCTCTATGCACGCAAAATTTCAAGTCAGTAGCTTCAGCCTTCCGGAGATACGAGGAGGATCCCAAAGTTCAGATTTAGGTCACGTGACCCTGTCCCGGACATCCTATGGCCTGCTTTTGCATAGTTTTCGTTAGGGCCCCCACCCCCTGTACGCACGTAAAATTTCAAGCCTCTATCTTCAGCCATTCTGGAGATATGAGGGGTGTCCCAAAACTTAAAAGTGGGCCCCCTCCCCCTTTTTGTAGCTGGATCAGGACCCACGTCTAACACTATGTTTCACGGGCCCCCAAGAGCGTTGACCCCAAACAGCAACTTGACCTGTGTCAGCCATTTTTGCACAGTGAAGCCATGTTGAGCTGCGTGACAGACAGACACTGCAAACATCTGTAAGAAACATTCAATGCACCCTAATAAATAGCAAACTACTAAAGCAAGTAAACTCAACCAACTGTGCACAACTCATGATTTGACATTATGAACATGCAAAAAAGATGCAAATACTATTTGTTGACTGAAACCTGCATCATTAAAAATGTTGCTCCCAGGACGAAATTGACAGTGCTTGCACAAAAGATCCAATATTCGTTTCAAACATTAAGTAAAGCAAAAATCTGCAGGCAGTAAGATGCTGAACCTGGACTTGATTGCTCTTAGATTTGACTCTCAGCCAGCCACCACTGCACAATAACCTTGGTCTTTACAATGTTGCCTAGCAGTATAATTTGCTACAAGCTTAAAGTGATGCAGTCACAGTATGTTTAGAAATGTAAACATGGAGCTAGCGTTAAGTAACAGTGGCCTAACACTGTATCTGAGCTTATTTGGGGTTGTCTGCCTAGTAGCTGGAATCAGCCCTAATGCCCCCATGCATCTGGCTTACACGTACGAGACTACGTTTACATCTACAACCACCATGTACCATTGTCATATAACAACAAAACGAAACACTGCACTCACTACAAAATTAATCAGTTTGACAGAGAAGCGACTGAACCAGAGGCCGACCGAAACCGTTTTTATCAGTTTCGGCCGTAGCCGAAACCAGGCCGTAACTTACAAATGACTATATGGCCGTAGCCAAACGTGGCGCCGAAACTTTATGACGAGTTTCGGCCGAAACCGAATGTGTATACTATAGCATGCTTACTGGCGTTGCCCGGGTAATATCGGGCAGTGTGACGTAACGTTTAGGCGGAAATGTCCCATGGCCACCAACTGCTGCATTGCAGGGCAGGCTCGGCCTGTCGGCCCAGCAGTCCAGTACAATGTGAGTTCGTGCTAGCGCATGGCCACTGACTGCGTGGGGTTACTGCTGCTGTGCGGCGAAAGTGGGGTTTCGCCTCTCAATACTGGAGACAGCACTGATGCTGACGTCTGAGGGAGACACCTATACAAGGTGCCAGCTGTTAATGGCATCCCATGAGATGGGCAATAGAACGGCCACAGACATACGAGTCACACGAGTCATATGACAAAGTCTGAGACTCTGAGGCTCCGAGCCGCTTCACTGAGAAGAGATTAGGGCTGTTGAGTGCTCTTCGGCGGCATGTTGAAACCAGGTTCCAGGTTCGGCCGTAGCAGAAACTTAGCCGAAACTATGTTGGCCGAAACCGAAACCGGGCCGAAAGTCATTTTTAGAGGCAGTTTCGGCGCCGTAACCGAAGCCGAATTTCAGTGGGCCTCTATGCTAAACCAATTCAAATTACAAGTCATTCAATAATCACAATAGACACAAAATGAAACTGAAGGCATTGTTACAATCAACAAGGTAACCACTGTACAGTGTACAGAATTCTCAAATATTTCAGTACACTGTTATTAACAAGTAAGGTGACTACCATCACAGAGGTCCTCAGTGCTCCGCATATTCCCCAGATGGCGCCAGTGACACAGTTTAATTGAGAACTTAGGCCTACACAGAGGGGAGTTTACTGGTTGACGTAAGACTGTAATTAACGTATTTACAATGCTGAGTCTGCCAAAAACTGCAACACTGCCGCCCCTGCCTGCAGACAGCTGGCACCTCACCAGCAGTGCCACACTGTTCACGTCGCATATTATTATAGCAAAATATACTGCACAAAGCATATTTTTGTGGATACTTTATAGGAAAACAAACATTTTGGACATCATCCTCAGACCATGGGCTACCTTTGTGCCAATTTCCACATTTCTACTATTTGTGGTTTCTGCGGTAGTGTGTAGAGAAGAATGTGCCTTTTTTGGAGTTTTCCAGTTTATTCTGCACATTTTTTGCCAGAATTAAAAAAGTTTCTAAAAGTATCCACCGATATTCCTAACACACATTTTTCTTGGACTTTTCCTGACTCTCTTCATTTGTCAGGTTTTGCAGGCAAATGGTCACCTTGAAAGAAGCTCATATACTGCAACATGCTTTCATCTGCTGAGCATCACTCCTTGTGAAACAAACCCAATGTACTAGAAGGCTGACTACTGTTAACAACAGGTCATCAACAGTAGTAGCCTTCGTGTTAACATACACAAACACAATGCATGACTACCAATATCACACAAGTATGGTAAATATCTGGTTCACAATAACGTCAGTAATGCCAGTAGTAAGAATGAGAAGACAATAGCCAACTCTGTGGCAAATCGCACGTACACTGTGATGTTTCACGTGCAGAAAACATTAAGATAAACTTTATTACGCAAAGACAATTACTGTCACATTATTACCATTATTAATATTACAATTAACCATTATTAATAATAATTATTTGTAAACTATTTATCATTATTTATTAAGATTACTAGCTGAGTTTACAACTAGCTAACAACATTAACATGTGTATGCACTAATATGTTGACTGTTGCAATCAGTACAATGTTAAAATATCTGTCATTCAGCTGATGCTCAAACACTCAACAAATACATCAAAACAGTAAAAAAACTGTTGTCAAACTCTGCAGTAGAAAAATTAAGTCTACTACAGGTTAGATCTACATATGCATTATATACCTGCAACAATGCACAAAAGCTATAAGACTAGAAAATGCTAAAAATTTAGACACTACAGTTGATATTCAAAGTGCGACAAAAGAATAAACCCAAATCAATGTCTCATTATTAATTATCCTCATTATTAATTATCAACACACCTCGACGAAAACTCTTTAATGACAGCCTGAAAAGTGTAAGAACATGCAATTCAGCACAAAACAACACACACTTTGTTTGCCATCTAAGCCATATCATTTATGCAGACTTATCTGCTGCATATAAATGACAGTACAGTGTTTAGATTAACACACAGCACGGTAAATGAGTGACTTATCTGCAGAGGCACTTTATTTTGGCTCATCTAGTAATAATCTCCACAGTCCACAAGGCTCGCTAACTTTAGTCATTTACAATGATGTCGAACACACTGAATCAAATGCAGAGCACCAAGACATTCGTGCAACAGTCATTGCTCAGATCACAAGACTACTGGCCTGTAGTCATAGAATGGCACATCATGGACTATGGCACATGAAGTGGAATGACAAACTTGTGAGCAAATGGCGACTCGTATGCTTTGAGGCCAGCCTCACGGTAAAGCCTCGCTGGCAGACCGAGGTCACACAGATATATCTGTCCACAATGATCACTGTAAGCTAGCGGCAGGGCAACCGCCAGGCTCCACTTGGCCTCAATGCCAACGTGCTCACTTGGAGGGTCCAGACTCATCACTGGCGCCTTGTTTGTATTAGCCCACTCTACCACAGACCTGTACCATGGCTCAGACAATAAAGCAGCGTTGTCTCCGTCCAGTGCAGAGACAATCACATCTACTGGACTGGTCGGCAGACCTGCATCCAGTCAGAAACAACAGAAAAGTTCTATTTTGTTAGCACTAAATTCTACAAACATTAGACTCTGTAGTGTATTACAATGTGACTCTATTACACTAGCAAGACTTAATTTTTATAAAGTGTTACATCTATACTGTTTAATTGATGTACAAGCAAAGTTATATAGCACAATAATGTCAAAAGATACAAAGGCACAAACTGAAAAAAGATTACAAATAGAAAACAAATAATCCACTAAGTAGTCCCACCAGAAAATCGCACAGAAAAATTCGAAAAAATGTGCAAAAATTTATAGGAAAATTGCACCAATATTGACGAAAATTGCACAACAGTTGCATGCATGTTTTACGGTTGTGGTGTACAAATTTGGCCAGGATTTTGATTAGGTAAATATATCATGAAAGACAAGTGGATTTTTGTCTATTAGCACACTTTGGTCTAGATGAATTCGTGTTTTATTAATTTTATTTTGTCAAATATTTGAAACTGCTGAAGTACAAGTTTCTTACTGAACAGCTCTTGCCTCGCTGAACTGATGCTATAAGGGCCTAGATGGTGTTGCACATATTATCAGTTTAATATTTTGCTTTTGACAGACTAACTTTGCCGTGGATTACTAAAAACTAAAATACAAAACTAATTCAACATGCTGCATACCCCTAGTTGACATGAGCAACACATCTACTTTATGCTTAATTATTAAGGATTCAAGACTCTTTACCCGACACCTTTGATCTGACCACAGCGCCGTCACCTCCCTCTTTTGCCATGGACTATTACGTAATTACATAACACACAGCACCGTGAAAATGCTAGTGCTTGATTAAGTTGTTGCCCGTGTCGTGTCTCCCAATTATCAGCCCAGCTGCGTTGTCAGCCTCACATGCCTTGCCAACATGCTAACCACAACTGCTCAAGTCTGACCAAATTTGCGTGAAAATTGCACTCCAACACAAAAAATGCGCGCTCATGCAAAAACATCAAAATTGCTAAAACATTGCACTCTGCAAGGTTGCGATTTTCTGGTGGGACTAACTAAGAGAACAGAGACGGACAGCATACTGTGTATTGTGTGCATATTGTACTGAGTTTATGACAACTCATACTGTTTGTAGCAACTCTACATAAATAATGTAGTACTGTAACCTACTCTTGTAATTGGATGTTGTAAGCTTAGCACCACTGAGTTCAAGCAGTCTCAATTCCACTCCCACAGCATCAGAAAGACGAACAGAATCAGGCACAAAGACAGTGAGATGAATACAACGAGATGCCAGCTGACGGGCGCAGTTCACAGCGAAGGCTGCTTGACTGCCAGACCCACACAGTACCACCACCTGGGGACACTGGTGCATGTTCTTGGGGTCAAATCTACAACAGCAAGCCAAGCAACACCAAGATGGTCAATGAAATTCATGCATTTTTTGAGACCATTATTATCAATAAATGGCACAATATACATTAATTTCGGCACCGACATACTGTCAATGTGCTTTAAGGCATAATTTTCCACAAGACACAAATTTTGCACAACTGGCTTATCTAAACAGCCCAGTGGCCCCACAGCTACATTTGATCCAATAATAAAACTGTCAGTCCACTGACTCTCCACAACTTACATTTATTCTGACTTACAAAATGACCTGAAATTTCCCTGATTCTCTTTTTCAGAATCTCCAGTAAGTGACCACCAAGATACTTCAGACCTATGAGCACTTGAGTACCCATCTTTTAACAGGTCAAATTATTACACACACTGAAACTAATTAAATTCTTACAAAATACACCAACAGAGAACATGCACACCTGTTTCCACCACCAAGCAGCTGCAGTACCATCTCAGCAGCAGACCGGCCGACCATCTCAGTCTGTCGACTCTCATCATAACCGGTTCTCTTCGCAAGAGCTAGCAATCTGTTTCTCAGAGCTGGCTGCACACTGGGGACGACAAGGCCTGAGTCCGTGACATACTCACAGGCAGTGGCAGTGTCGTTCGGCTTCGAGACTAGAATCTGCCTGTAGACGGCCTTGCTACGTGGCAACACGTTTTCATCACAACGGTATTTGCCGTCAGCTGGCCGTGGAGATGACGAGCCCACAGCTGCCTGTGAAGTGGGTGTTGTCGAACCTGTCAACTCACGTTGTTGTTCAATCTTATCAAAGATGGCTCGTTTGTCAAAGAGAGCCAAGTTCTTCTCAAAGTCAAATTCATCATCGACAATGCTGTTGATAGGAACGGCAAAGCAATCTTCTTCTCTGCATGCACCTGGGCCACCGCGAACACCACGCCATGCACCGGGACTCTTCCAGCCACTGCGTGGCAACATCGACGATGCATCCGATGCTAGAACACAACCAACACTAACAACACTGCATGATGGTGTAAACGACCAAATTAAAGCAACACAGTAAAGCTAACAAGTTATAAATAACTGAGACAAATTAACAATGCTGTGGCTTGTAATACAATATTCTGACTATAATTAACTAGTTTGCGGCACAGAAGTAATTTTCTATCCATTTACTGTTCATGCTATGTTGTCAACTGTCGATAAACAAGCAAAATTATAAGATAAACTTCATTTACATAACCTGGTAATTTTCAGACTAGTGGTTCTCATTTAACACTCCTATTTATCTAATCATGAAAATTTCAACATCAGAAACAAAAATCTGAAAAAACTTAACACTTAGTATCATGACTAGTTTCCGTAAGCTCACTAAGATAGTGAAAAATTTGCAACGAAAACTCAGTGGCACATTTTTAGCACCAGCCACACCTGAAGTCGTTCGTTTCCGTGACACATTCCTCTGGTTGCTGTCAGAAGGATAGCCAGCAGTCTTCACCATTTCACTGGAAAAATTCATTGTTTGCCTGCCAGCAGACAAATCATGTGGTGAACTTGCAGTAGCCTGACCCACATCATAACCCTTTACCCTGAACATTCCATTCGACTGTCTGTTCTGTGAGCAGCCATTTGTTTGCTTTTTGAATGGCGACGATCTTGACAGACCAGAGACAACATTCTGAGACGTCTTATAATTTGAACTATGTGACACAGATGCTGCTTTGACTGACGCCTTCTGAGGACTTGCCACTGACGATGATTTCAAGTCATCACCTAAGTTTGCCACCCTTTTGCTGTCAGTATTAGCTGTCTTCGTTAGAGCTACACCAGAGAGAGAACGCTGAACTGACACAATGCTACCGTCTTCCGCCTTCACACTAACGTGTCTGTCATTCTGTCGAGTACTTGCATCTCGATGTTTTATATCTCGAGATTTCTTGCTGTACTGCTGACCAGTTGTTGACATCAATGGTTTTGCATCTGTGACATCTTTAATAATCTTCAGGTCACTAATGTCAGCAGCACTGTCAAAAACAAAAACATAAAATCATCCTGTAATAAATTATCCACAAATAATTACATGCAAACCCAAGTTGCAGTGTAACTGTGTAGACTAGACCTGAGTTCAAGAACTGGAACACTAATGTATGGTTGAGGTGTTGTACATATCTAAGGAAAAGAACTTCTGCATTTGTATCACCAAATACTCTGTCAACATCACTTGTCTCTGTACCAGTCACAGACTCAGCTTGCAGTAAACAAACACATCATCTACTGCAAATCAGTACGGTACCAAGTACAATGATCATGCCACAAACTACTAACACTTCAGCCTAAAGATACACATGCATTAAGTGGGCCTAAGAAAACAGTACTACAGTAAGTATTACTGATGTCTCTCACTCTAGAAGAACAAAGTAAGATGGTCTCATTCAACCACTGGCCTGTGTTAACTAGGCAAAAGGCTATATTATGTCTGTATACTGAATGATTCAAAAGACTACACTTACTTAATAGTAATGCGTGGCACAGAACATCGTGCTCCATTGTGAAATGCACTTACAATCGTCAGCATCTGTTTTGACTGGTCAACGCTATCTAGTAGACCCTGATAAATTCCAAGCACTTCACCACAGTCTATAGAGACCATACTACCAATGAACTGGGTAGCCATATCTAACCTACAAAAATAGAACACATCAAATAACACAGAAGAGTACATGCCAGTTTGACATGATAAGTTAACCTACAGTAATATACAAAAAAGAAATAATCACAGAAGGCCTTGAATACCTTTTTTATGAATAAGTCACGTAAAAACACCACCTAAACTCAGCATTTAAACAAGGTATCTATGACGTTGATGATCCCCATCTGACGATTCAGGACTGCTCTCTCGTTTGCCGTTGCTTCTGAAATGAACTTCATGATCAGAGGATGTCCAAGCATTTTCTTTCAATGAACTGTAGTGACGACAACTTATTCTCCTTATATCTCGACTTGGTCGGAAGTTCTCACCATTACTCTCGAACTGATCAGAGACACTAGACTGTCGGTATTGGGAAATAGGAAATTTGCATCTAGACCGATGTCGTCTCCTTGACTGTTCATCAAGACGATGATTGTTAGGTGAACAACTCGCAGAACTGTTCCGCCGTGAACTCCTGCGAAGAGAACGATCCTGATTGCTCCCATAACCAGACCAACGAGACTTCAGCTCATCTCTTATTCGACCTTCAGTTTGGCTGTCGCGTTGTATTACTCCAAGAGGGTTCATGCAATCAGGTTTTACTCTTCTGGATGGTGGAGGCTGCTCTCTATTGGTCCTATCGGCACGAGCGAGTTTCTTAGCTTCTGTGTGCCTTCTATTCTTGATCAGATGTTCACTGTTCGATTTCTTGGGCATGCTTGTCTTAGGCTTCTTGACTTCGATTGCCGACTGACTCTTCTGAGGACTTGCTTGCTTAGACCGGGAGATCTCCTTCATTTTCTGTTTGTTCTTTACGGACTGTCCCTTCGTTTGCTGCTTCTTCTGTATTTGCGACGTGATTGATTTCACAGACTCAGTTGCAGACTGAGGTATTGTCACCTTGTCGGCGACTTTCCCTTTTCTCTGGGTTCTTCTGCCGGCTGCATGTTGATCTAGATCTCTTTCCACACAGTCTCACCATCATCAGTGTGATTGCTGCTAGATCAAGGATGCCTTATTGAAACTTCTCCAATCAAGTGCTGCCATTCAGAATCGTCCGTAGTTTCATATTCGTCTTCAGCGTTCTCTGCATAGACAATCACTAAAGATTCTGCACAATCTTCATCATTCTCAACATCAGTCAATTCATCTGAACTGACTTCTGGTTGTAGTGAACCAGGTAAATCAATCCACCCAGGGGCGCCATTGTGACGGGAGGCGGGGTCGAGCTCCGTTTCGTCCTCATTGGCATCGCTGCCATCAGACGTGTATTCCACATCACCGCCGTCTATGACCAGCTTCGATCGCGTTCGAAGACCCACAGGCTGCGACTCCTCTGATGTAGGCTTGGTAGCCTGATCACGAACATCAGATGCCGTCGATAAACTTTCGTTCTCTCCATCATCTCCATCACCGAATAGGTTGTTCTCGTGGTCAGGAGGACTGGGATGTCGACTCCTTTGACGAAGGTCACCACCGCCGTGACTGCGTTGGCTCTTCGCTTACTTCCTGGCCGCTGATTTCTCCATTTTATATTTTTTGTTGTTGATTTGTTTTCTTTTTTAAGCCTCAGTGTGCGAGTCCGGATGTTTAATAATCCAACAGATTGAAACAAATTTAACAGTTTTATTGACAATTAACCATTATAGCAGCAGCAATATAACTCAATATAACACAGAATATTTCACTCCAACGTCCATTAAATAACCGTATTCTTAAATTCGGCATAAATCTGCATCCGTCAGAAGTCGGAAACGAACTAACTCCACATGCAAAAAAATTTCCCCTTTTATAGGTTTCGGGTTAGTCCAGTGTTAGTCCGGTTAGTCCAGTGTACATGTCTCCTAAAAATCACGTAAAAATGACATTCCCTTTCCCACCAAGTCCAACGTTCGTCCTGTACCTAAAAGAGTTCTAAGTTTAATAAACTCTCAAATTGTCCTAACATACAAGTAGACTAACCAGTCACAAACTAGCAAAGAACAATAAATAAGTAAACGTCTAATGCTCAACAAAGCTAACCAGTAACGTTCAGAACAAGACAAACTTCCTCAACCGAGCAACATTCAATAAAATTATGTCAGAAAGTCTTTGTGACACAGAGACTCGTGTCACAAGTATACCTCTACATGTAGGTGTCTCTGATTACTAAACAGGACGAAATCAGAGGAGCGGATGAGTGGCTTTAGCGCGTGCAATGAAGAGTGATATAACTAAGTTACAGGCCTAGTAGTAATTGCGAGTTATGAAATATGCAGTATGACTAGTTACCACATAGGACCCAATCGGACCCCATTGGACTGAACGGTACTGGACCACATCAGACCTCATCTGACCGGGCATGCACCACTAAAGATGTCATATGTGACATTAATGTGAAACAGGTTTATGAGAAAACTGTCGCTGATGCCTTAACATGTATATTTTTTATTTATTTTGCAATGATTACTGTACACGAGTTTATAAATATTTTGTTTAATAAAGTAGATATATCTCATACGGATGGAAATTAAGTGTAAAAGTCTGCTATTTTCCATCAGTGTGGACGAAAAATACCATTTACGATGATGGCGCTCCTGGAGATCCACTACCTCATTTGTAAAGTAGGCTACTGGTTTAGGGACAAGGTTAAGGGTCAGATTTAGAGTTAGGTTTAGGGTCAGTTTCACATTTTAGGTTTTAGGGTTAGGGTGCGGTAAGTAACCTACTTTCCAGGTAGTGGATCTCCAAGAGCGAACGATCACATCCCTCGACACAAGATTGATTATAAGATTGGCAAATCGATAATTATAGGTTCAGATCGGAAACCTGACAGTAAGTACGTCAATAATTGAAACAGATCGCGACGATCTGAAACCAAGATGTGTTACATATCGCTAGCTTCAGATCAGCAATCTAAGTGATTGATGTTGCAAATAACGTTCCAGTCCTAAAAGAATACAACCACAAAATACCTGATATTATTGTTACCGCATAAAACAAAGCTATCGCGACTTTTATTTCTAGCTTTTGGCGTTTTGGTAAAAAAAATACGTGAAGCAGTACGTGAAACAAAACACCTTAATTTTTTACACCACTAATCACCGGAAAAGACCGAGACACACAGAGATCATCATCGCATCACATCACCACATCACATATCACACATTGAGAAAGCAGATGCAGGCCTTGACAGGCCTCTGTATCTGAGGAATAAGTCTACGGATAAAAACTTTAAAATAACAAAGATTACTAATCTATTGTACTGCGATTACCAGTGCCATGGA
>Ga0126335_1001690_pt1 | contig 12646 bp, 10 predicted proteins | sample OlaspJWI45metaG_FD_108409 | JGI IMG/M metagenome (GOLD analysis project Ga0126335, IMG submission 108409) | Marine gutless worms symbiont microbial communities from Oahu, Hawaii - Olavius sp. 1 OAHU.JWI-45 metaG | ecosystem: Host-associated > Annelida > Digestive system > Unclassified | place...
ATTAAATTTACAACATCGGAAAGCAAGTTGTTGATCTTCGTACAAAATGTGCGGTTAGAGAATAAATTTACAATCCAGTCTAATAGGCTACCACGAATTCCATAACCATACAATCTTGCAAACGTAGGCTAAATAATAAAAATTTGTGAACACACAATCTTATCGTTTCTCTTACACTGTATGTAGTTGAGATGAATCAGACAGCCTATTCAGCATTTGTACGACGTCTTCAGTGTTATTACTATGTTATATTCCTTTGTGTATCTTATTTGTATTTTATGTGTGTTTCTTACTGTACATCACTAGGGGCAGCTGTAAGTGCACTGTACTTTCACGTGATCTTATAGATGATGTTTTATCTAATGTTTGTGTATAGTGCTGTCTTTTACAGTTGTGTCTGTCATGTACTTCGTGTACGATTTTATATTTTGTTCACTAAACCCAAGTTGAGAGTGACTGTACCAGACTAAGAGCGTGTTGTTTTGTCACACCATCGTGGTTGGTCAAACGCGCATCACGTGGCGTGCGTTCATGCCGACGGCAGACGACTGCGCAACTTCGGGGGAGTATTTTCCCATGACGCCCGTGGCAACGGATATAATTTGTATACTGTTAAACGTAGGTATTTCGCAGTTCTCAAGGTCTGTCGATGTACTCACTGAGCGACGCAAACAATGTGATATCGATGGACCTCAGTGTGGCGCTGTACCGAGGTCTCAAGGTGGCTGTCTACAAAGTCGACAAGACTGAACTGAACCTCACCCGCAACGACCTCGTCGAACTTGTCAACGTCAGTATATAGCTACGACTTTCTCCACAACATTAGCAAAAATAGACTATTTATAGCATTTGTTTTTACTTCTGCTTTCAGATTTTGTTGTAACTACTGATATTCTTTGATATTCTTCTAACGTATTTTGACAGTGATAAGTATTATTATGATTATTAGGCTTATAGACACAAAATCGTAATTTTTAAAAACAGTATATACATGTAGGCCTATATTTTCGTAAAGGTTTTGAAAATTAGTGAAAAAAATTAAACGTGTCGCCAAACACAGTACCATTATGGGCAAAGATGGCAATGATACGGCAAGTGCAATCAATTGACAACGAGATACAATCTAAATTCTGAATGCTATAGCACGTTTAGCATGCATGGACAAGGCCATGCAATTGACACGATTTAATATTATTTTCTTTTTGATTACGTGACAACTGAATTTTTTCTTCTGTAATTCAGGACAATGTGTCGTAATAGGCCTATACGTTCTGGTTTGCACGTGAAACTGTGTGCAGTTGAAAGAGTTAAACCATGACAATGTGGCGACGTTCATTGGAGCATGCACTGAACATCAGCATATCTGCTACGTCATACAGTACTGTAGCCGAGGCACCGTACAGGCAAGTCTGCCTCATCAGTGAGTTGTGCTTTAAGGTTATTACGACGTAAATAATGAACAACAAAGCGCGTAGTGATTGGTTGATGGTGTCCGGTTAATTGCGCTTGACAGTTTCTACCGTTGAAATTTTGGTCGACGACATTCAGCTGCATGGTGTATTCGCTAACAACACATGGGCGTATCCAACCCTGGTGTTAATAACAAGGTGTGCATAATAAATAAATTAACATTTTATTGAACCTTTCATTTGACTAAATTGAGATGGTTTACCTGACAGGGCGAAACGCGGCGTTCGTACAGGTATATATGTGCCGTTTAGCAATCATATAACAAACCAAGTAAGTAAAAGTGTTATACCGAGCGCAGCCCGGGCCAGGCTATAGTAAGATCGCGCGTGTGCGCGCGTACTATTTGTATTGTATGTAGTTGCCGGTGCTGACTAGTCTGCAGATTTGACTGTCTCGAAGTACTGAGTGACCCGTAACGAAATATTGTTACGAAAGTACCGAGTAACCCGTAACACCTTTATAACGGACAATTGTTATAATGGTAAAAATACTTGATTCGGGTGTTTTAAATAGAAAAATAACAAATAATCTGTAACATGTGCCTAAAGATTAGATCTGTGCTCACATTTTAATAAAAATGCTACAGGTACATAATATATTACAAAAGATGTGTAACTTATCTAATATTCTAAAAACAGCCAACATAATATTTTAAAAATTTCTTTATCGCCATCTGGCGACTGTCGATAAACGTTTTGTCACATTACAACGCATTCGAATTGTACGAGTCACTTTAACCTTATCGTAGAAAAAAAACACAAATCGACATATAGAAGCAACGAGAAACAAGACGCCAAAGTAATTTAGAGATAACCGCATCGAATACGCGCTGCAATAAGGCGCTTCTAATGAGATTCGCTCTCCGGGCTGCGCCCGGAGTTTAGTTTTCCTAATGGGTTGTAAATCGTTATTAGTTCTGATAGATCTAATGTCTGTTTTATTGTACGGATGGAAGCGAATATATGTGTCTGCTGGTATTGTAGTCGAGGCACATACTTCCTGCTACGCTCTATGACAGGCTGCACATATTTGTGTAGCCTAATAAACCGTACGGTTTTTGGACTTTGCAGCCAATCATAAAGCAAACTACATGTACATGTATAAGATTGTTTTAATTCTTTACTAACGACTAAACATTTGAAAGGCGATGTGTTACAGGACATCATACACGATGACAACATCAACTTGGACTGGTTCTTCAAACTTTCACTTGTTTCTGACATGGTCAACGTAAGCCGCTCAACTACATTTTATGAATTCGCAATTATTTGTTACTATGTTACATTGGCACTTTTCAAAAGTAGGCTAAGAATATAACCTGAAACTTTGTGTGTTTTCCTATCGGTCACGAACAGTAAGTGATAACAGTGATGGGTCAAACGATGATTGTTTTGTCAAAACTTGCTCAGAATTAGCTGAAAGGTTTACATGTATGTGAACGGCAGGGAATGGTATACCTACATAAGTCAGTGTTCCAATCACACGGTTACCTGTCCAGTGCTAACTGTCACGTGGACAACAGATGGGTCCTCAAAGTCTCCGGATTCGCACTCCATGCCTTCAGGAACGATGATAAAGAAAAGCAGGTTTACATTTGTATTTACATCTGCATTTGCACATGTGTTTGTTTCGTTTAAGTAACTAGATTGCAGTATTAGCTTGCTCCGAGTCCCGGCCGGAAAACTAGCACGTCAGACTAGAAATTTGGCTAACGCAAACACAGCGCTTGTCGGCGGTCACGGCGCTGTCTGAATGAGTTCAAAATTTACGACTACGAAATTTGGCATCGATAGACTATAGGCACATTGTTCTATCGTGCTGTGCAATGCATATTTTGATGGGCGTGGATTATCAGTGCGACAGACGGGGAGCATTGCGTTAGCAAAAAAAGCTAATAGTCGTTTTCGTGTACGATATTTTTCTTCAACTTGTCATTGATAACAGTGTTAACAAATGCGAATGTATTTAAGCCTATTTCGCCTGACAAGGACTGAACGAATATTTAGATAGGTTATCGTTGTTATTATTTGGAGATGTCTCGCAGCACAGACCGGCATTAAACGGTATGTGGTTTGTGCGTTTGGAGAGTGAGTTTGAGGCTTACCGCAATCAGCTGTGGACAGCACCTGAGCTGCTGCGTATGACAACTCGACCTAACAACGGAACTCAGAAAGCGGACGTGTACAGCTTCGCTATCATCGTGCAGGAGATTATGTTCAGAGCTATGCCGTACTTTTACGATGACCTGGATTTAAAATGTAGGTTGTACTTGATTAACATGTTTTACGTGTCGGGTTGTTTTGATCGCTCATTACGCCTAGCCTTCCTAACTATGGTGTCGACATGTATTGTTTTAACAGCGACGTAATAACAATATAGCCTTGTATCGACTGCTGTAGTACAATGTAAGCTACGTTATGCCCGTATATATGAGGGAGGTGCCGATGGCGTGAGGCCAAGTCTCACATATCAACAGAGAGACAAAAATAAGTATTGTAATTATGTAGGCCGTAATGATCGAACTTTGTTGCACAGTTCACGTGCATGATGTTCAACAAAATTTTCATAGTAGACTACTATAATAATAACACTCTTGCGTGCAGCGTTTCACACGACATAAGAAGTAATATTGTTGACGTATACTACGTTTAGTGCTAATTCAGAAGATCCTAGATGGAAACGCGCCTTACTGTCGACCAGAATTACACAGCAACGAAAGTGACGCGAACCCAAACATCTTGCGCTTGATGAAACAATGCTGGGCTGAAGAACCGTCTGAAAGGCCTTCGTTCGATGAGATCGCAAAAACTCTCAGGACCTTCAACAAAGGAAAGTTAGTACGTGTAGACTACTATGAGCATGTGGAGAGAGTAGCGTGGATTGGTATACAGCAGACTGAACTAAAACGGAGTGCACAGTTGCCTGAGCATTTATGCAACAGAATAGCATCAACTAAATATCGCCTTGGGATAGTGTAAACATGAATGTTCGAAATTAAAAACTGTAGGAAGAGTAGCATCTTAAATATTCGACGAAAAATGCACTTGTTAATCTTAGTAAAACGGAATGAAATAAACTGGTGCTATTGATCAAGTCCAATTGTGCTAATGTGATATTTGCGGCTTGTAATAAGTGATATAACGAGTTGAAATGTAGCAGGATTTTTTAAAGAACCGGAGTAATGTCACGCTTAGAGTAACTACATTACAGAATGTGTGCATTGTAGGAAGTTTGACATTATGGACAGTATGATTCAAAAGCTGGAGAAGTATGCTGACAATCTGGAGAACATTGTTCAACAAAGAACCTCAGAGCTTATGGATGAAAAACAAAAGACCGACATGCTGCTGTATCGAATGCTACCGAAGTTAGTTCCACAAAAAGATAGGCTATGTGGCGACTCGTATGTTGATAACTCGTACCTTCGTCAATTTGCTAATCATTGTTTGCATGTCATGTTACTCCTGTTAGTAACCGACGCCCGCGGACCTGAATATAGGGCCTAACGACAAAACAACATCACCTGCGAAGTTTTCTCACAGCACATAGATAATTACAACTTATTGTCGATGAACACCAGAAACTAGATGGAAGTCGGTGGGTGTGTCTCCGCCTGTGTCCACAGTCAATTGTTGCATATGTTACCCTGGGAGTAGAGGTCTGGGGGAGGGAATGTTTGTGTTGCGTCAGACACAGGCATAAAAAGAAAATTTCTTTGGAGGGGTAACTCGAAAGGAGGGTTACTCGGGAGAAGGGGAGCTCGGGAGGGGGCGTTATCTGTAAGCCCCTAGCCCTCTATATGCATACAAAATCTATCAGCGATTTCAGCCATTTCGGAAATATGAGGGAGTCTACAAAATTCGAAAATAGGTCATATGACCTCTCCTCGACCCCCTATGAGATATTTTGTACATTCTTAATTAGGGCCCTAACCCTGTACGAACACACAAAATTTGAAGTCTCTAGCTTCAGCCGTTCCGGAGATGGGAGGGTTATCACGGACAGAGTCACAGAATCACTGACAGACAGACAGACTGACTGCCAGACAGGCAAAACCATAGACATTACAACCGGATTTAATATTGCCTCTTTCGCCTATATAAGCGGGCAGAGACATAAAAAGTTAATGTAAACGTTGTTACGCAGGTTTGTTGCGGATGAGTTGAAGGCAGGACGTAATGTGGCTGCACAAGTATATCCCAGCGCAACGATCTACTTTTCCGACATTGTCGGATTCACGGTGTTATCGTCTGAAAGTAGTCCTATACAGATCGTCGAGTTGCTAAATGATCTTTACAATACCTTCGACAGCACCATTTCACTCCACGACGTCTACAAGGTCTCAAAGCTGCATTTAACTTGCACAAACTGTTCTATACTTAGCCAAAGATATGCACCATTCGCATGCTCGTTTTGCGCTCTCAAATGTGCTGTAAACCTATACCTAGGCCGCATCGAATGCAAAACGTACATGCGGCCTACAATGACCGATGATCCCGTAGCGTGGTGTCACGGTGTGTCAGTCAGTCTCTCCGTCTTTCACGCGGATGCGCTGTGCGGAAATGGCTGAACAGATCGAGGTGCCGTGAGGTGTTGTTCGGAGTGAAGGTTCTCGGAGATCCAAGGCACACTGTAGGCCTATTGGGAGGCTTACGAAAGCGCAAACCGCACGTTTTTTCACATTCGAGAACGCACAAAATTTTGATACAAATGTGCACTTTGGCGCAGTTACGAAAGCGCAAATTGTCGTTTAGGAAAGCGCACATTGGCATGGTACACACTTGTGAACAACACAATGTCTCACAGGCTGTCGCGTGTATCAGTATCGCGTATGCCGTGTGTATCCACTTCAGTGGGAGATCAGCGTCTTGTAAACGTAAAGGAGCCTGTAGCGAATAAAGGATAAAAGGAAAACATTGTTTGTGCATTTTGGAAATAAATGTAAAAGATATCGTACAAAAACGGATCATGAATATTGGCGTTATACAGCGTGCAAAGCGCGTATAAACACTATACAAATGAAGCATGATGGCCAGTGAGACATGCTAATATAGGCCTATATGTCCGGAAGTTAAAATGTCACACGACGGTGGAGCCCAAGTGTGACATTTGTAACTGAACGACATATGTAACACGTCTGCGGAGCCCCTCCCGCATCCCGTCTCAGCGTTTGACGTGGAAAAATACTTACATTACGTTTTTATCGTTGGTTATTATCAATAAATGTCGAACGTTTGATATGCCTCGGCGAGTGAAATAGCCGATTATATCCAATGTCACGTGACTAAGTTGGACCAATAGGAACGCACCATTTTAGTTAGTGATGCGACAATAAACAATCTCATTAACCATTGTTGTCGGTTAGCGACATTGGATTACACACGGACGACGACAAAGCAAGTAACCAATCAGTTGTGAAACTACGTGAAGCCTGTAAACGGAACGCCACCGAAAATGTCAGACATTGCTTTACTTTGGTGCCACTTCCGCAGTCACGGCCAGTTCGCAAGAACAGCGGACAGAAGTCCGCATTTCTGCGACTCATGTAGTACACTAACTACCATCTGTCCAGAAAACTATTGCCTACATGCAACGTACATCATACCACTTTCTCCAAATTTGACTGTTTTGTGACATTTCCAGTGAAGTCGCTTAAGTCTTGTAGAGTATTGCAAAATCTTCTCTGTCAATTCTTGGAAAATTTTTTGTAACCATTCTTAAAACTGACATTGCCCTGTTTACTGATTTGGCACACTTGAGTACTTGCGGAACACATATCAAATGCTCTCAGGTGGAAACGATTGGAGACGCGTACATGGTAGTGAGTGGATTGCCGAAACCTAACGCTGGGAGACACATTGTTGAGATCTGCAGTATGGCTCTTGATTTATTGGACCAAGTGTCACGCTTCACAATTCGTCATCGTCCTGAAGAGACTCTCAAACTTCGTATTGGAATACACACCGGACCTTGCGCTGCAGGTTTGTGATCTGTTTATTGTTTAACTCGCATTATTAGACCAAAAAGTCCTTAGGTCTATATTTTGCTGCTAATATTAGTTAGTAGCTATCCGACTAAGTCACGGATATAAACAACACACAAATGAAAATGTTATGATTGTTCGGCTTAACGATTCACATCTGCAAGCTTCTGGACATTTAGGTCAGGGTACTGGATGATATAATTGTGTAAACTGGCGACATTATAGAGTGATGTTGCGCGAATACAGGAGTGGTTGGACACGCAATGCCGAGATACTGTCTGTTTGGTGACACCGTCAACACGGCTTCACGCATGGAATCTACTGGAGAAGGTATTCACGACTGAACAACAAAATTAGTAAATTGATGTCGTTTGACGTCGACTTGGTTGTTCTAACTTGTTTTGTCAACTATGCTGACACAGAATGACAATTGTAGAACACTTTTATTATAAGTTATGTGACTGTTCATGTCAGTTGCGCAATGTTGGCCAAAGGAACCAATTTCCCACGTTGCTAGTAGCATTTGGCAAAAAATGTCTGGAGGACATTACGCAAGACAGTGCTGCAACTAATTGCCGAAATGGCTATATGCATGACGGTCCCGAGAATACCTGAAACCCACCATACGTGCAGGATCATGCTGTATTGTATAATTTTTGTACTGTTGTATAGCCTACAGTTGTCATTGGCATAAATACCATGACCGGCTACTGCAAGATGCAAAGGTAGTAGTGCAATTAAACCATAAACGAAATAGTCGTTATTTTTCGAATTCGAATATTCGAGCTAATTGATTTTTAATTTATACAATTTTTCGACGATTGCATCTGATCACTGGAAAATATGTATGTTTACGTGCTGAACGCTCGTTAGCGAGAAATTAAACAAGCATGCGTCCGGTATCCGGTCACATATTATAAGCACTCGCGAGTTGAGTGATACGTGTTCAACTTGACGTTTTCTCTAATTAAATTTTCCACGTACGTTATTACGTTATTTGGCTTCCACCTGTACGTGACTGGAATGCTGAACTCTTCAAAGCTAGGTGTTAAGTGACTTCTAATTATAATGACAATCATCTCTAATTATCATCCACTCAAAATCAGCTGACTAGAAGTTGTAATTATTCTAATTAAGTGTAATTAGACATGTCATCAAATATTCGTTTGTTGCTTCCGGAGATTTGTTTAAGTAGTTATCGGTATTTAGGCCTATTAATACTGAGTGATAATGACTACAGTATCATAATAGGTGTAAGTAAAACTGAACAAGACATTTGCTATCACGGTTCGTGCTATTGATTGACGGTGTGTCAAAATGCGTGAAGAAAACCTAAGAAGATATGTCTGTAGTCAGGCATGTATACCACATTTAGGCAAGCTGAATTAAGTACTACATGCCTACGTCACATTATCAAACTACAGCAGTAAGGGGAATTAACCCATGGTCATGAAAGCAGTAGCCATACCGTATCAGTCAAATAATCCAATCCAATCAAGTTTATTGAACCATACATCAGCCGTGTATGCATCGATACAAGTAAAAAACAGCCATAGAATTACAGCTCTTCAAACAAACAATAATCAACAAAAGATTTTTTTGTGAAGATTACTGTTGCACTGTGGTAAAACAAATTTATGAGCACGCTGCAGCATATCATAACACTGACTACTAACAGGGGGTAAAATGTCATGCAGACAATGGCCAGAAGAGCGCATTTCGTGAAACAATTCCATACAGGCTATATCAAACAAGGTGTCCACGTGCTCAATTTTTGATAAATATCCATATAGGTAACAGCGCTTGAGATAAGCATCTATACTTCCTGATAATTCGTTGGAGAAAAACACTCCCATGCTGGCACAGTATAGGCCCACGTGTAACAATAATGGACTGGAAAACACTGTAAAAGTACTCCGTAGCTAACGCCTGGTGCAAGACCCTGACTGGAATAAAGTTTTGTAGTAATACTTATTGTAGAAGTAAGTTTGATAATAAAGACACTTCTAAGTCGTTTTTCGAACATTTTTCTACATTCTACCTTTTGTGCAAAATTAGCCGTGTTTTATGTTTTTGATTAGGCTAATCGATTGGCTATAATGGTCAATAGATTACAAAACAATAAGGACTGCATGGTAATGTTCGAAAACTGGTAACTGGTGGTAAGCTCAAATAGTGTCTGCTTCTACTTTAGTCGAGTATTTGGAAAACTACTATGACTTTCACTCAAGTGTAATGTCGAACTATCGATGAAAACTTTTCATTACATTAAACTAAACTGTTCCAACGGATGCGTGCGTGTACAGCGTTGCGCATTCATCTAAGCGACAATGCACACACGGCGCTCATGCAGTTCCCTGGATATCGCACGATGCCACGCGGTGAAACTGCGGTTAAGGTAATGACAGTACTGCTGCCACGCAAACTTTTTCTATGTTCTCTTACTAGATTCTTGGTCTAACATGTACATCATAGGCTTGTAGCATAGCGCTACATTGTCTCCACATTCTATTGCTTTGTACTCTTCTTCGGTCATGATTAAGCTATCCGTACACTAGACTTTCAAATAGGAAAGCAAAAGCTATGTGGTCTCGGGACAAGAAAACTGGGTGGAGCTTCAATACAGGCTTTATTTGCCTAGATTAACACACAGTTTGACATGCTTGCTTTAGCGATATGATATGTCGTGCATTTGATGGGAACGCTTTTCAGTCGCGGGTTGTATTTAGTTACGCGTCATTCCCCTAACCAAGTTATTTTTTCCTACGGTCATTTTTTGCTATTTCTAACTTTGCATTTTTTCTGGAATTTTTCACTTTATCGCTCCTGTGACCTTCAGTTGGACCCCACCCTGTGACATCGATAGGCCTACTCAAACTTGAATTAGACGTTGCAAAAATGCATATAGTCTACCGACTTACCAAGAATGAAGTTACGACAACATTCAAAAGTTACCGTCCAAAAAGGGAGACACGCAAACACACAGTAACGTGACTGGAAACATTAGCATCCCACATTTACGTGGGACGTGCGAGATGGGTGGCAAATAAGGATAAAAGTTACAACGCGCGCATGGCCGAATAAAATGGAATCTGTGGGTTTCAGAATGCATCCAATTCTAATGAGTTTGATATTCTGTACAGGGTAAAGGAGTAATGACGACTTTCTGGTTGTTGGGGCGAGATGACGGCAAGACGACCAACAAGTTGTCTGATGTGTCCGACACTCAGACAACTATCACTGCAGACAACAAACTGTCCGACGTCTGTGAGTCGTGAAGATCGAGATTCCGAAACTTTGACCAACGTAGCGGATCTGACTGACAAGAACAGTGTAGTTATTTCGTAGATTGTGATAGGCTGCGTCGTTGTGGATATTGTGCTGTCAAACATAGCTTCTATTAGTGGTTTTGATTTAATATTTGAACAACATAGTATTCAAAAAACAACTGAACAGTGAACAATGTTTTGTTTCGGAGAGATTTCCTTGATTCGACTTACATTATAAATTTTATATTTTTTTAAATTTTTATCACCATTTTTGTAGTGTTGTTCGATGTAGTCATTTCTACTTGAAAGACTCAATAGAGTATTTCATCAAGCAAACCTATCAGACTATGTTCAGAGTTATTGTTTATCAACTGCAGCTTACAACTAATGACGTTTAGAGACAGTACATCATACCGGTAATTTGCACACATTCCAATAATGCAACGAACAAGCATTAAGCCTACCGTTCAAGTAAACAGCAAAACTCTTTTGACTGTCGATTCCAAATGGTAATTTTTGAAAACTAACTTCTACCGTAACTGTAATTCCAGCCGAGATAATACACATAGAGTACGGACACTGTAGACAGTATTTTGTAAAGTATATGAATGTTCAGACGCATTTGCCAGATGGCGCCACGGTATAGAAACACTGCTCTTATTCGATGCGGTCTTCGACAAATTAGGTTAGTAGGTTGAGCAGTCTCAGCAAAAAGACAGCAGGACACTGGTGTAGGCTGACTGACGATTCTAAACTGATGTTTGTTTTCATAAAATCTTCCCACGGTATCACTCAGCGCATTAGAGGTTTTTTAAAAAATGATATGCGCTATATAAATTCACGTTTTACTTACTTACTTACTTACCACGACTGATTAAATGGCAAACACGCAGCACAAATCAGAACTTAACACCGAGTTACATATCATGTAGAGGAGTGAACAATCCACAGTGCTAACTAGAAGAGTGTGCACAGAGGCAGATTATAGTGTTAGTAGTTACAAATGTACAATTTCTGTGTTCATGATGAGTAGTAGCCACCATCAGGCTTCCTCGAGAAACCAACATTGGTTGTCTGACTATGGTGACTGGCTACACACACAAGCACACATTCGTAGCTATCATAAAACTAATCTTTCATTGTCAGACTGAAGAAATGTATGGGTCTAGGAGACAAATATCTCTAAAGCAGAAGCTCAGCTATCGCTGACAAACCGCCCGATGCTTGTGCACATCATTTTCCTAACATTGCGTATCTGCGCCATTCCATTTGACGCCCTTAATGAGTGGGATACTCTCGAGCTATAACCATTTGCTAAACAACTAATAGCAAAAAACAGCAAAAACCATTTGTGTATGGCACAGGAAAAATTGAATGGCTGGACTACAATCTGGCGAAGGTCGCATGATGATAGACTCAGTCGTTTGGGCACAATACATCAGCGTGACTGACACACAGACAGTCAAGACTGTCTAGCCACGTCGCCATAGAAAATGGCTCGCCAACGCACTGCGTCAGGCGGCAAAAACGTTTCATCGACTTTCTGGAAACCAAAACAATAATACCGGGCGAAGCGAGGTTAGGCCGAAGGCCTACGGGCGTAGCCCATAGTAAAATCACCCGTGTGCGCGTACTGAGTTGGCCGTTGCCGCTGCTGACTAGTCTGTATTTTTCCCGGTGACGGAAGTACTGCCACACAATAGCGCTGTGATTGGTCAGGTTAAAAATCGATTCTGCGTTATCGCGATGAAGGAATTATTGGGCGTAGGTTAATGTACTGTCACGAAAGTCTAGCGAGATGAATTTTTTTTATTCGAAGGCCTCTGAAGCTGAAATTTTTACACGCGTTCGTCGTCGGTATTTGACGTCTTTTGCTGGTCTCCATTTTGAAAATTAGCCACGATTGACAGAGTTAAGATCGGCA
>Ga0126335_1001691_pt1 | contig 12640 bp, 5 predicted proteins | sample OlaspJWI45metaG_FD_108409 | JGI IMG/M metagenome (GOLD analysis project Ga0126335, IMG submission 108409) | Marine gutless worms symbiont microbial communities from Oahu, Hawaii - Olavius sp. 1 OAHU.JWI-45 metaG | ecosystem: Host-associated > Annelida > Digestive system > Unclassified | place...
AAAATCCAAGATGGCCGCCATGTGGATACCTGTGCAAATGGAAACATTGGTTTTCTGATTGCTTATGCCATCTAGTTTTCAAAAATGTATAGTTTTCCTAATCCCCAAGAAATTCCCACGAAAGTGGAAATTCAAACATAAGAAACCTGACTATCATACGTTTTGCTTGATTTGATATATAAATAAGTACTTTTTAAACCTATATCGATTTCGACGTAGCCGTCTCTGCGAATAGAAGAAGTTAAAATTGAGTTTTTTGTGCGGCAGACATTGTTCTAACAAAGACCACCAAAACAGTGCCGGCACAGCATGCAACGATTTACAAATAGTCCTTCTGACAGCCCTAAAACACCGGAAAACGATGTACTCTGGCAATTATTGGCGTTGCAGCATTGTTGCGTACAGGACTCGTTTTCGTCGGCAGAATCTTCGTCTTCTTCACTGATGTCACTGCACTGAATCTCGGGTGTTCTCGACCTGACGCTGACCTACAAGGTCAGCACACGTCGAACACTATAATGCCATGCGATAAGTCGCGTATTTGTACAGACCACCCACGTAGAGCTATCCCACCAAAGTTGCCATTTGGGGGGGGGGCGGACATACTCAAGTATTCAAGTTTCAATAAAATCGCTTCAACGGTTTCGGCTTTTCGAGTGGTCAAAATCTGTTTTTTCTTATGTTTATAACGCTAGTTTGTGCAAACAGGTTTTTGTAGCGGTTCCGCTGAAATTGAACTTCATTTTCACAGGAAACACTACATAATTTATTATTTATTTATTTATTTATTACCATGAATAACATATTTTATGACAAACACGTGACACGGCAACACAACAATGACTGTAGGCTAAGTCAATACCGGTACAGAAAATACTCAACATAATAAAAACAATATAACGACTTAATAACAATCATGAGTATGGCTCTATTAATGAATGTCTTTTTGCGAAGTTGAGATTTAATAAAATTTATACACAAGCCATAGCCTAGAGTTCGTAAATTATAACCAAAGGACTTAAGACTTAGGAGAAGTCGCTGCATGGCGTGGTTCCCATAAGTTATTTTATGAAACAATTTATCATCGTAATCGTTAATCTATAATCTGCTTGCAGAAGTATTGAAGTCTGATTTTGACGAAGAACTGGCTTCTTTCAGTAATTTGACACTGTCTGTTGGGTTATCTAGTCCATGAAACCCGTCCCAAAATGACATATAAAGTGTCGAGTGGGACGTCAAGCCTTTACTCACTCAGTCACTGTCTTGTGCTTATTGCGTATCACAAGTTAGGGCTATAGGACTCTTGGTTTTGAGCCGATATATCTATCGCGTATTCAGTTAGTATTCACTCTCGTATACACTTTTTCTGCGGTGCAGTTACCCCAGTGTTGTGCGCAGACGGAGTGGTTTCTGGCGAGGAAGACGCAGAAAAAGATATTGAAGAGTAAGACGACGCGGACGAGAGTGAGGCGGAGGAGGGTGATCGTTGTGGTCGAGTCTGGGCTGCGTGTTGTCGTTGCAACTGTCGCCGCTGAATCGTCTTCTCTCTTGCCACCTGCTCCTTGTAGTACGACGCGAAGTTATTGACGATGATGGGTATCGGCAACGCGATGACGAGGACCCCACAGACGCAGCACGCGGCGCCGACCAGTTTCCCCCACCCCGTATGCGGACACTCGTCGCCGTACCCGACCGTCGTCATCGTGATCGCTGCCCACCAGAACGCGCCCGGGATGCTCACGAAGTCCGTGCGCGGCTCGTCCTTTTCGGCGAAGTAGACGAGGCTCGAAAAGATGAGAATCTCGATGGCGAGGAACATCATGAGGAGGCCGAGCTCCTTGTAGCTGCGCTGGAGGGTGTGGCCGAGAGACTGGAGCCCGGTGGAGTGCCGGGCCAGTTTGAGCACGCGGAGTATCCGAAGTACGCGGAGCAGCTGGACGAAGCGCGTCAGATCGTGAAAGTGTTCGGCGGCGTTCGTCTCGTCGACGCCGAGCGACACGTAGTACGGCAGAATTGCGACGAGATCGATCACGTTAAGCGGGCCGCGGACGAACCGGCAACGGTCAGGCGACGCCCACAGCCGGACGGCGTACTCGAAGGTGAACCAGCCGACACAGGCGGCCTCCATGTGTGACAGGTGCTCGTTGTCTGCGCCGTCAGGACCTTGCAGCGACGGCAGCGTGCTGAGTGTCAGACTGATGGTCGACGTCACCACGAACAGAACCGATATCACAGCTATCACCTAACATAACAGAACATCGTCAACGAGACATCAGATGGCAGCTGAAAAGATAAAGACCAATTTGCATTAGTCGCGACACGACACGACATGTCTTGTTGCCGACGTCGGCGACAAGTCCGCAACAAGCTTGCAGCAAGACACGGGCTACAAATAGCACTGTAACGTTATGGCAATGATGCTATTTGGCCTACTAACGCCAAAACTATGGCGAAATTTCTAATACGTGCAATCGCAACTACAAACTATTTCAATATTCAGTTATTCGGTATAGTTCGACGGCTCACTGCAACCAACTGAGCAAATAGTATAGCTAATAGTAAAGACATTTCGAATTCCGTCTGTGTGTTCATTAACCACTGCTTATAGAGACTTGTAATCTCACATGCTCAGACACACTGATGAAAACGAAAATTGGGTCACCCTGACCTACTTAAGCAGACTGGGCGTCACTGGCTATGGGCGGCTTGTTTTCAGTCGTCCGCGGTATATAAAACTTACGTTCGCTGTTTTCTGGCCGCTGAGCGGTGACAGGCTAGCAATAAAGCGTCGCGTAGATCGTAGAAGGCGGTCTTTCGTCGGACAGCACGTTTAATGTATCTCGTTGACAAAGGTCGTCTGGATGAGGCAGCTGTCACGTCGACTGCGGCTCGAAATAGCAACTTTAGCATTCAGAGCACCAACAGCGGCCGTCAATTTAGCCCCGGGTTTCGGCTTAGCTTAGCGCAACAGTTCAGTCCCTACCACGCCTCACCGTGGCACGTGGCCGGAGGGATGAACGGACATGCTGTACAGTACAAACTGTGTAGTCAGTTCAGCTGTGTGCATTTGGTTCTCGCTCTTTAAAATACTCACTTTTTAACGCGCGTCGTCAGACGCACGTTATTGCCATCGTAATTCCGTCCGTCTGTCCGTCTGTCACACTCGTGATCCACGCCAAAACGGTCCAAGATAGCGAAATTATGTTGGCACTCTACTATACCGCAGTGTATGAGAATTTTTAAGTGAAATTTTGTGTTCATAGGCTTAGGGGTTCTCCAAGACAAATGTGTTAAACAGGCGTAGGCCTATACCCAGCCTATCAAAAGCAAAAATTTGACCAATAATCTCTGATATCTCGAAAACGGTGCAAGATACGATGTAAGTTAATATACTTGACTAATAGGAAGTCGCATGTGGGCTTTCCATTGATACCAAAATCGGTGACCTTGAATGACCTTGTATGTCTGTGCCCCCTCACAGGCGAAAAAAGCATATTCAGTCAGTCTGTACAGTCTGCGCATCTTTCTGTGATACAGAGACATAGATGATTTGATTTTCTAGTTTACCATTTCCTCTTCGACTGCATTTTAAAATATTCGACTTTTCCGTCTTCCTTCAACAGATTTTTTATTCCCGCCTCCAGCTTATCGAAGAAGTATAACTTTGCTGAAGTGAAATGTTTACAGAAAGAAATGCCCGTGAAATTGTGTTTGACGACTGAACGTTCGTTGTAATTAGACCTATATTAATTAACTCCGTGACAGATCGCGGCGTTCTGATACTGTAATGGTCGTCCGCTAGTGGTCGTCCGATGTCAGAGTCAGACTATACGTCAGCGATGACTGATAGACCCGATGTGACCGATTCTGTTAACAGCGACCGGTTCGGTGCCTGACGCCTGCAGCCGGTCATGTAGTCAATTTTTGCAGTTCCGCCGTCGCCGCGATTTGTGCGTCGGGGCGTGAGCAATGCGATACGATACGACCGACAAAAACGATGACGACGGCACGCGGTGGTCGTCAATTGATAGGGGCCAGTCAGTAACGAGGCGGGCGGGTCAACAGAGGCTAGTGACAGCAGTGTGAACAATAGCCAGTACTACAGGCCCCGCATCCTAGCTCCATTATATGACTGTCTGTCGCTGGAGCCAAGCTCGGTCATCAATTCGGTCCCGCTGACTCCTCTGATCTTGACGCATATTGATGATTCAGCTCTCAAAAAATGGAACAATCCTACTTTATATGGCATACGAGTGCTTTATAGGCAGACTGAAAAGATGATGGCGATTATTTCTTATTTTTACTGCCAGAAAATGACGAAAATATATCTCAAAAATGTCGATTACATACAAGACCATGAAGAAATCGACGGATAACGTCATGAAGGACGCAGACACCTACTGTAAGTTCGTATAAAAATTAAAAAGGATAAAGCAGTTTATTATCGCAGACTAATTTTGTACAAAACAACGCAGATTACAATGATATAATAATTATACATGAGAGAATAACGCAACGTAGCCTATTCATAATATGGCGCAGGTATACATGTATGTTTATCCGAGCACATGAAACTGCGCTGTGAAATAACCGTGTAGGCCTAATGAGTAATGACTATTATAATGCACCATCGGCCCTCGGTCCTTACTGGTACGCGGCGCATTACAAATGTATCTTTGTCATCCACTTCAACCTCCTCCACATCTAGCCGGACTATGTGGCGTCACCTCGCTAAAATACTGGGAGTCACTGTCTCAGACAAGCTGTCGGTCATTGAACAGGTTCGACAAATCTGTTTATTATTATTGCTAGTTATCAGCACGTCTGCTAGGACTCTACACGCCCTTAGAATGCTGCGTGCCCGCGGCATGGGCAGCTCTGTACGGCGAATCATCTTCCATGCGACGGTCGTCGCAAAGTTTCTCTACGCGTTGAGTTTGCAATGACCACAAGATGGATTTTTTTGGAGGCAACGGACTTAAATTTTTAAATTTTCAGCTGAGCTAAAAGTATAAAGCGTTAAAAGTTGTCTGTGTCTGAGTGCGCTAACCAGGATGTCAATAATTGCAACCGCTAAACTGTTTTATCCTTTTTATTTTTTTTCCACGAAAGTATAGCCTGGCTGCGTCCTTCGCGACGTTTTCCGTCGATTTTTTCACAGCTATGTATGTATGTACTCGATATTTTTTAGATATATTTTCGTCTTTCTCTGACAGCAAAAATAAGAAATAATCGCCATCGACTTATCAGTCTGCCTATAAAGTACTCACATAAGTCATATAAAGCTGAGACTTGTAATCTTGCAAGCAAAGACCTACGGACGAACTCTGATCGCACGTAAACTAGTTCACCTAACACAGTTTACAGGGTTTGAGGTCACTACAATTTCATGTACATTGCGGCCAGTGTCACCCCATTTTATTGGCCTTCTCGACAACAGGCAGCTGAGAGTTGCTATCCACGTGGTCTTGCTGACTGATTTTTGTATTTCGCGTTGTTGCGCTTGTTTACTGTTTCGACGCCGACACATATACCCAAAGGTATGGGTTCTCTAATGGAGGCAAGCTTTTAGAACGACGTCAACACGTCGCTGTATAGCGGCCGAGGAAATGCGACTGAACAAAAATAGCACGGGGTGACACTGATTTGACACTGACAGGCTTCAATTGACTGCTTTTAGTGCCATCGATAGGTCGATAGGTTCTGAGCAAATACGACTACTGCGCCAGCAACAAGATTAGTCTACTCGGCGTTAAATGAAGTTGTTTCTGCACGGTATAATACCGTACTCCAGATGAACGTGGCAATAAGTAACATTCTGAGTTTTAGGACACGCAATGCACAGAATATTAATTAGAATAAGGCCACTTTGACAAGACAATCAGTCCAGTCTCGAATGCAAATACTGAAAACGGTCCACAACGGCACTGAAAACACAACAAAGTCGTCTTTCCATCACAGAAAAACAGAGTATGGCAAACGGTTATATATATTTTGTTATATATATAACCGTTTGCCATATAGGAGTCATATAAAAGCAGCAAAACACATACAAATCAATTAAAATACAGACAACTTTCCTTGCATCACTGAACTATCTACAAAATGCTTCCACATATGCTCCTCTATTTGATACGGAATATAATGTAAACTCCGGAAGGAGTATTTTCACATAATTTTGCCAGCAAATTCATTAACAGCAGATAATGACAGTACTATGCAACTTCGATTCTTTTTAAACAAGACGATCCTTTGATCTATTATATATGACAATGAGTTTGCGTGTTGAACACTAGTGTAGTCCATGGCGTCTGGGTGCAACTTATTACGACATAGCATTCACTGGCCCGTCGCCATTCAACCGGTCGACCTTCCCACAGGAGACGACGTGGGTGGCGCTTGACGTATGTTAGTCGTCGCACTGACTATAGCGTCTCGTCCGACGACGACATTTGCATGTGTGCTTTGCGGTGAACGTATGTGTCTGCTCTCGTCGTAAATTTGGCGGCAAAACTGCGCCGGTCGAGACAGCTACCAGGCGTTGTCGTCGTCGTCGTCGTCGTTTTTCCACGACGACCACACACGGTGGCAGTTGCCGACTTAATTCACGACCCGTGTCGCTGTCGCCGTCACTGCGCCCCCACAGGGCCGACAACGCGTTCGCGATCGTAGCCAACGAAGGTCATGCAAAAAGTTCGCAGTATGACACAGATTGAGATGATGAATTCGAATGCAGAACACTTTTCTAGAACTTAGTATATCATATAACATTAGCAAAGCATGTATTATAATTGGGCTACTTTGAGTCACTTTTTGTTTATTTACGCAAAAGCTTCAGTGCGTTTGGATATGTTCGTGCATCGTAGGGAATAAAAAACGAATAAGTAAATTTGTATAGCGTATTGCGATAAACTCTGATGCTCCGCATGTATCTGCATGTAGGCCTACGATGCAAACATGATGTCTAAATTCTCAAAGGTTTCCCTGTCAATATTTCTCAAACAGCGAATTTCACACTGCGTCGATGGGCCAGCCACAAATAAAGTTATACGACGGTCATGCAAAAAGTTCGTACTGTGACATAGAAGGAGATGATGAATTCGAATGCAGAACACTGTGCTAGTATTTAGTATATCGTATAACATTAGCAAAGCATGTATTATAACTGGGCTACTTTTGAACACTTTTTTATTTATGGGGACGCAAATATTTCAATGAAGACGACGTCCCATGTACAGCAAGTTGGGTGGCAAAAAGAAACAGTCTGGTAAAACGAAATCTGCGCATTGGAGACATGTTAGACCAAGTGCATATCAGCAGCAAAAATATGCTAAAACGTAATAAATTTTAGTTTAAATGATATGGTTTTCTATCATATTACGAACTTTTTGAACGACCCTCGTAGCTGGTGACGCTGTACAATCAGAGGAAAAGGGTAGTGGAGTAGCGAAAAAGAAAACAGTGATCGTGAGAGGTAATCTAGGAGAACGCGCCCATATTCGTTTACTTTTTCATTCGCTGTCGATTAAGCTCGATTTCAAAATAAATTTTACGACGTTTAACTGCAAGCCTGCAGTTCCTATGTACACGGTGATTCAGAAAAAACACCCCAACACAAAAGTCGTGATATCTCAAAAAGCGTGAATATTTTTGCACAAAATTTTGCTCGTTTATCTAAGATATAACTGCGCATAAGTGCGTTATTGCATACTTTATTTACTTACCGAAGTCGGAGAAGCGAAATCTTCAATAACTAATTTTACAACTTAACAAATGTTGGTTTTAACAAAGTAAGCCTCGCGGTGAGTATCAGCTTTTTGTGACGTCGTTATGACATCATGTGTTATTTACATACAAACCACACATTTTAATAAATAACTTTAGTAAACTATTTCTCACATTTCAGGTGACAGTCGCCTTCAACTTTTGTTACGCGGAGATATCATATAAAAAAACGGTGAGCGTGTTTGCATAAGATGCATATGCAAATACTGCGGGAACTTGGTTTTGGATACCGAAAAATTGTTGCAGATATTTGGTAAAAAGTTGGAATATTTGCTTGGCAAAATCAGTCTGTAAATGGGTTGGCATCTTATCATTATCGCGAGCTTGTTAAACACGCAACATCACGACGTTTGTTTCTCATCGTTGGAAATTTATGCACAACAGTAATTTATGCATCAAGCTGTTGATTAGCGAAAATCGAGTTTTGACTTTAATGTTGCATCATTTCGCCAGACAATAAGTAAATAGAGTAAAATTTATCACACTTGTAAAGAATTTCATTATAAAAAACGAGGAAAAATTGGTGCAAAAAATTGGCACGCTGTTTGAAATATCACGATTTTTGTGTTAAGGTGTTTTTTCTGAATCGCCGTGTAGATCTACACTGAGACAGTGCGGGGAGTAAGCCTGCCTATCGATCGTCATGGACATGGTCATGTGCCCCAGCGACCTGTATGTACTTAGGAACCCGCTGCACTGGTAGTCAGACACACTACAAAGCGTCATCATCGGCCACACACGTGGCGAAGCGACCCAGGCCAATTTTTGTCGACGCCGACCGAGACCCAACATGCGTTGATTGTCGGCTGTCGTCATCTCTCCCGGCCACCGCGCGGCGGCACCTGGAGGAGTCACGGCCCGCCAACATTGACCGATCGGCGGCTGCCAGCTCAGCTGCACGTCGCGAAGACGCAACGAACGACAACGGCGTCGACGGGTCCGGTTGACGCCGGACGATCTCGAGTCGGGCTGCAGATTGCTCCGGCCCAGCCAGTGTTTCTCGTCTCCCAACTTCCGCATCTTTCCCTGCGTCTTGCACCGGCGTCTCCCTCAAATTCGTCGCCGTTGCGCGTTGCTAAGCCTGTACGCCCGCGCGACGAGTCGACGGCGTGAAATGGCATCGATACGTATGACGAATTGGCCCGCGCGTGCGTATTTCACAGAGGTCGTTGCGTCCTGTCCGAGCTCTACCGACCTCTGTCGACTGTCGGTCGCGTAAATCCCTCGCGTTTTCGCTGTTTTCATACGCCCGATGTCCGGCGGATTTATCGCGTCGATGACATACACGTCACCGAACGACGGCGGCGACGACGACGACGACGCCGTCCGTTTTTATGCAAAGCCAATGGACGGACGATCCGGCCAATGCTAGTGGAAACGATGGCGGTGATAGGCGTACGGTCGTTCGGCACCGGTCGAATTCGACTCAACCGCCTGCCGATGTGCGAGGCCAGACTAACGCGTGTCTGGCCGTCCGTCGTCGTTATGCTAGCAGACACACAATATACGACTACCGTAAATCGGTCCAACTTCTCGCGTTGCGTTCGTCGTACGTGACTAAAAATAGACTCTCGGATGTCGTCGGCCCGCTTTGTGTCTCGATTTGCTGCCTTCGTGCACGTCGTCGTTCTATGTTAAGGGTCAAGGCAACTTTACGAGGCTAACTTTAATGTTATCACTGAAGCCCTTTTGCACTGCGAATTATAGAACATTAACTTTAACGTATATTAACAGAAAAAGGCACATTATGTGTAAAAATAGCTAATATTTAATAACATTTCTTCAAAGTTTATAATCGCCGCGCTCATTGCGTCTAAATTACTGTGTAGCTCATGCTCTGGCAGTCACTAATGTAATTGTCACTATTTTTTATATTTTAACACATTTTGTGCACAAAAGTACGAAATTAACAAACGACTAAATAAATCCTTACACTGTACATTGTTGATACTGGTCTAGATTTGTCAAAGTTATTTTAAAATGTAACAAGGCTCCGTTTTCTTCTAACACAGCGTAGTTTGCCCATCACACATAGCGATAGTTAGGTCGACCGCTATCTTCTGGATGCTTGGTCCTCTGTAGGCCACTATCCAGTCTGAGACATAGAGGTGCCTATACAAGCGATCGACTACATCGATGAACACGTACGACGGGCAATGGATGGACGGACAGACGTCCGGCCAGGCGGCCACGCCACGACCCCATCAAACATCGTTAACGTCGCGTATAGCGTCCGTAGCGCGGCCGAATTTGCATCGAACACCAACGTTGACTTACTGGACTTGGCGACGTTGGCGTTGCATTTGCGCTCTGGCAGCCCCAGTTGCGACCGATGTTTCTCCGTGCTGTCTGGTCTAGGTCCAGGGTGGGCTGAGATGCTTGGTGTCGAACACCAACGAGTGGCTGTAAAACTGACCGCATCTGAGCTGGCGTTTTCCGTGAAACGACAGTCCGACGTATGTGATCATCCATGGATTGTATTGACCGTTGTGTCGTTGTGTCGGCCAGCTGTCGACACGTATATTCTTCCCTCTATACATGGACGCTTCTTCCTTGCTCGGCTGTACGAGACTACACTGCTCCCAGTAATGCACCATTTCTTCATGGTAAACGGACTTGGCATATTGCGCCACTGAAGTCCAATATTATCGTAATTTTATGCGTCTGCGCGCCTATCGGAGGAAGACGCATATAGCGACGAGTCTGTGCCGATCTGTGCGTGCGTGCGCCTGTTTGTCTGTGCGTGACGACCTGCGAGGTAGTCATATAATAAATCTGCCCTAGGTTCTCTAGTTTTTACAATGACTACAGTAATCGAATGTATCATACATACACCGTCTTCCAGAAAACGCTCGCCTTTTTGTTTTCACCGAAGTGTCTACGAATGTTAACCGATTTCCATAATATTTGTCACACAGTATACTGAAGTAATTTGCAACACAACACTTATTGACGTGTCCACTTCACCTGTGTACTGTTGCTACACTACCTTGAGAAATATTAATTTTTGTTTTTTGACCATTTTCGTCGAGTTGTTCCATCAAAAAAGCTGTTGAAAAGATCTCGAAATGTGACGATGAGATCTGACCAATGAAAGGTGTTTACTGTTGCATATTACCACGATGTTGAGTTGAGTGCTGGTGCAAATGATGCTTCGTCCACTTGTGCCATTGCCGTGACTGACATCTTCCAGCAACGCAGTGTGCCAGCACAATGATGTGTGCTTCAGACATTGAGTTACTGCAGCGTGGAACTCTTAAGTTTACTGGTCCACGCTTATGACCTCCAATTAAGCCTGTGTGGATGAAAGAAAAGGTTATTGTAATATCTGAGCTCTGTTGGACAATAATTGTGTGGAAAACTGAATATTTCTTTCAGTATATGCAACCACACTATTTAACATTGTTAGTAATGTCATTATTATGCAATTCAAATTTTCCAAAGGTAGTGTAGCAACAGTATGTAGGTGAAGTGGGCAAATGAATAACTGCTGTGTTGCAACTTAAGTATAATGTGTTCCAAATATTACGAAAATCGGTCAATATTTGTAAAAACTACAGCGAAATAAAAAGAAATGGAAAGCGATGTATATCTAACAGAAATATAACGGGCATAGGCTTACTAACAATAAAAATGTGGCAATTAGCACTGGATTGCCACCCGAGGCTGCCCAAAGCGCGCGCACTAGTTTCTGTTTAACTCGGCAGGATGACATCTTCTATTATAATAGCGACCATTCGGTTTCCTCGGAAACTCTTTTTTGTTTAGGCATACGAAATTTGGTGCTGATATTTTGAATGGAACAGATAATAATGATTCGAAAACAAAACCCAATATGGCGGTTACTGGCGGCTTATTTCCGGTTTTAACACGTGGCATCTTTCGCGTCAGTACGAACTATGATCAAGCAGTGTGTGCACTGACCGTGTACTGGACGGGGTGCCAGTAATACAAACCGACAATATACCAGTCGTGAAAAACAACTACAAACTCGTTAAAATGAACATTATTTCATGAAATTTGACAAGAAATCGGCTTGGTGGAGGGGTGGCAATCCACTCGTTCCCAAGTCAACTCGTTAGAACTCGTTAGGGTTAGGCTTAGGACCAGGGTTAGGTTAGCTATGGGGACGAGCTGACTGTGAACCTGGTGGAGCGTAGAACTTTAGATAGGTTGACGAATAGGTATACAGTAAGCAGCGTTTGCTTGACTTCTTTGTTATTTAGACGAGTCGAGATCAAAGGAAGGCGAAATTTGCAGCTTAATTACGCGAGCAGACATCTGCAGAATTGAGGATTGGTTTCTTGGTCTTTTGACGAGAAAGCTTAGGCCTAACTATCGAAGGCATACCTGAACAGAGAACAGCTGAGAGAGAAAAGTTTTTTTTTCATTTTTTACTAATTTGTATAGTAGTTCTTCGCGGTTGGTATAATGTCGGTCACCGGAACTGGACATGTACGCTGCATGCTACAGACTGGGTGAGAATCGACTTCAATCTAGCACCTGTAACCGATGAAAACAACTGACATCCCACCCACTCACTCAAGCAGTAATTCAATCGGCGTGCATGCAAGTCATGTCAGTGTGATGGATGGCGAAGCCGATTGACAACGTGACCAGACAAATCTCAGTTGGCCCTCGAAACTTAACGAACCAAACTGGAGTCTGCTACCTACAGCGGTCTCATGGTGACGTCCGTATTAGACCATTAGGCGTAGATTTCAGATTTCAGAGTAAGTAAGTAAGTAAGTAAGTAAAACGTGAATTTATATAGCGCATATCATTTTAAAAAAACCTCTAATGCGCTGGTCACATTAGTAGAGACTAAAAAGGATTGTCTTGAGAAACTGTTTAA
>Ga0126335_1001692_pt1 | contig 12637 bp, 7 predicted proteins | sample OlaspJWI45metaG_FD_108409 | JGI IMG/M metagenome (GOLD analysis project Ga0126335, IMG submission 108409) | Marine gutless worms symbiont microbial communities from Oahu, Hawaii - Olavius sp. 1 OAHU.JWI-45 metaG | ecosystem: Host-associated > Annelida > Digestive system > Unclassified | place...
AGTTGTATTACCGATGTTATCGAGTTTCGGAGGCCACGATGTGTTCTTGTTGCCTGTAAACTTTCTGTACGTCTACGTCGGATTCTCTTTACTATCGCTGAAGTGATGCTGCAGCTGATTATCTTAGTCACGGTACGACGGTGGCAGCGGCAGCGCAGCGACATCATGACATTAATTCCGTGCATCAGCGTCGACGGCGCCGCCGACCGGACGCAGATTTAATCTCGCAGCGCGGTGCGAGACGACGGGATGTGATCAGCCGGAGTGCGGCAGCAGCTTCCGTAACACCCGCATCAGCAGCAGCTGCTGTGGGTACTGAGGCAAAGTATAATGTTCGCTTCACACTTCGACCGATGTCAAGTTACGGCGTATGTCTTTTCTTCACACACTCAGTGTCATCAACTGTAATAGATAGTTCTCTCATTTCCATATTTTCAATCTAGCCCTAATTAATTTGACGCTCGGTTGAGTATTTACAAAGACACTTACAGTCGATCAATACTGTTAATCCATCTTTCTATTCATCATCGGGAATGTTGGGACACAGATTATGTTTATGCGCATAAAGCCCGAAGATGCTCTAAGTGTACAAGCTATGTGTAGTAACAGCAGTCGCAATGTGGGCTGTTTTCCTGTCGGTTTTTCTACGACTTTAACCATTCAACTTAATTTCCCATACAAAATGAGAAGTAAAATTACATTATAACTCTTATTTATGAACTCCGCCGTGTCTAAAAAACTGGACCACTACGATTTTTTGACATAACTTCACCAAAACAAGCCGGTTGTGGATAATTTTTAGTAGAAAAGATCAAAAATTTATTATCTACTAATTTTGCCTAAAAAATTTGGTATAGGTCGAGAATCAGCTGCGTAGTTGCTATTGAAACCATAGCATCATTGCAAAACAGCATGCCGGTCTACCACGCAAGTTCGGCAATCGGGTTTCTTAGGAAACACGCGCCACTTTTTAACATAACTCCACCAAAATGCTTTAATGTCATTATCATTTGACAATTTTAATTAAAACAGCGTTTTGCATAAGCTATGTTCAGACACGTTACCAGCAAGCCAGTGCGCCGTTGTCGTACCGGTCTACAGTGCACGTTCGACAGTCGAGTTTCTGCGTCAAGAAACACCCGACTTCATTTCACTGGATTTGTGGCCACCAGTCAGTTCGCACCTTAACACAGTTGAGTACAAGACTTGGGGCTTCATGTAAGAGCATACAAGAAGCCAGTATATGTAACATGGCCCAGAAGCAGCGACTGGTGGCAGTCCGAACTGACATTGAACAGACCATTGTTAATAAGGCAAGTGGAGCAAGCGACTCGAAACTTTTGGCAAAACTAAAAGACAACACTCTGAACACTCGCTCTTTATGATATCTGGCATTGTGAGGACAAATGAAATGCTTTAAACAACTTTAATTAACAGTGAAGACCGTAAGAAACTCAATTGTCGAACTTGCGTGGTAGACCAGCGCGCGCTGTTTTGCAATGATGCTGTGGTTGCTATAGTAACCTGCAGATGGTTCTCGACCTACATCAACCTTCTAGGTACGACTAGTAGGCAATAGCTTCATGATTTTTCTGCAAAAAAATATGCATCAGCGGTTTGTGTTTATAAAGTTATGACAAAGAATCGTAGGGGTCCGGGTTGTTTGAGACTCCGTCCTACATATGACGTAATCATATTTTGCACGTTTTCCGGTCACGGTTTTTACTTGTTAACTGTATGTACTTTCTCGTGTATTTATTTGCTTGGTATTTTGTAGGTTAGTATATTGTCGGTTGGTATTTTGTCAGCACCCCAATAGTAGTAGTCCAAGGTAGTCTGACATGCAGAATGATGAAGAGAGTCACGCGGTATCTGCAACAGCTGAAATATTTTTGTACATTATGACAACGAAAGCAGAAGTGCAATACAAAGAAGTAGACTCACGACAAAAGCACGACGCTGTATAAATTGCATTGATATGGATATTGGCAGACACAAAAAACAGAGACGAATGGAGAACGAGGATGAACGTCTAAAGTGTAGTAGTGGAACATACCACGAGTACGTGTAATATGGCGCCTGTTGAGTTCATTAATAGTGCCCAAGTCGTGTAAATCCAGTGCTGAAAGCGAACATCTACTGTTTGTTACATGTAATTTGTTTTTTCTCGCACCGCCGTATCTTACTAGTCGTCGTACGGACACCGCGACAAGTACATGCAAATTAAATCGCGTCGCGTCGCGTCGTTGTTTCCTCGCACCGTGTGTCGCCTCGCTCTTTCTGATGATGTTGGTCGGCGCTTGATAAAAAGCAGCCGAGTTGAGTCGGTTGGTGGGTGTAGGCAATGCCGTCGATGCGTGAAACAATGCGTGATTGCGTGCTTGCCGCTGGGGTTACGAGACGCGAGAGATATACGACAATTGAATACCGTATTATCTACAGCCCACCGAGTGAGCCGGGCAATGCGCGCCTTCGTCGTCGACGGCGGTTGCCGGTCGGCGGATTTAACGAGCCAGCGACAATAGATGACTTAACGCGCAGCAAGCAGTGACCTGGCTTTCGAGCACGTAAACCTGCCATCACTGACCGCGACTAATTCTTCTGTCGAGCTTGCTTCTCGGTCTTTCAGTGACCGGCTGCGTGTATCTACGTCAGACGAAATCTGAAGCGAGTAGGCGAGTCAACGTAAGTGGGAATGAAGTTTAGCCACAACATATACATAACTAGTTATTCCATTCGACGCGTAAGTCACGCCGGAAACACCGAAAGACACAGAAAGTCGATCGACTGTTATATGTCAGCCGAGACGGGATACTACATGCTCATTTACAGTTTGTCTATCGCCCCATTAATCGCGTCCCGAGTTGTTTGATCTCTGGTTTTTGGATAAATAACGCCTCGGATTTTTTCTCACAGTTTGCGTTAGCGTAATATTGTTTAACTCAACAAGAAATATTTCTGCAACAATCGCCGCAAGAGTTGCAACTTTTGCGAGGAAAGTGTTGCAGTGCCGCTTGATGCGACTGCATGTACTATGAACCACTGTCTAAGAGGTGAGCGTTAAAACGAAATAAGTTTTTCTTCTTTAATATCTCTCTTTTGACAGTTGGTTGTTCTGTTTTGCTGTTGGTGATATCAAACGACAGCCAATGTTTTCTCAGTAAGTTTACCTCGTCTTACACTTGGTCTTGCAATAAACTTGAGATGATATTAATAGAACCGGACTTTAATAGCATTTCGATGTTGCAGCCTCAACCAAGTGCTTTATATCGCAGAAACAGTGATTACGACGGCAGCCCACCCAAGTCGTTTTTATTCTGTCGCTGAATTGTCAACACGTCAAAACTCGTTTTCGCGACAAAATCGCTGTCTCGCCGCAATCGTCCAACGCCAATGGCGCTGCCTCCCAGAGTCGATCGTAGGTTGCCGTCTCCTGGATGATGTTTGACGTATGATGCAGTGATGCTGCGTGTACGACCGAACCCGTGTCCGATCAGCCGACATCCAGCGGGTGACTGACAGGAGCGTCAAAACTCGGCAGAGCGATCGTGGCCGCGTTATGTCAATTGATTGAGCGACAAGCGACAGTGGCCCCGAGCACCGTGCGGGCGACGCTTAACCGTGATTGAGGTTACATGGATATAAAATCGCAGTGGTCGGTTGTCGCGATGTCTCGGTCTGCCGGGCGGCCGGTCAGTCGATCAATCCTCCATCGGCGAGCAAATTTGACGTCCGACCAGCGACCGATCGCTCACGCCAGCCAATTCGGCATGCCAGTACACACACATTGCGGGGTGACTGACTGTTGCGAAATCGGACGACCCACCCACTGGCCGCAACAGCAGTAAATCATTTTCACGTAGTCAATTTGGTGCTGGAAACCGCGATAATTAATAATGACAGGAGCGCAGTCCGAACGAAAAGACATCGCGAGTACACGTAGTATGCGACGTAAAAATTGCTTCGAGGTCTGGGTCATCCATCATCATCGCTATACTCCATGACGTCCGGTTTTGCTGCAGCGACAGCAACGACGCACACTTGACATACACGTACAGGCCAAGTTTTTCTCTGTTGTACATCACCAACATAGCCACAGGCGACAAACAGGGCAATCGAAACTTTAGTATTCGACTAACTTTAAATGAAATGTTTTACAACTACACGTATGCAAGTTACATTACGTCAGAATTAGCAAAGGGTCGTACATTACGGAGAATACCGCCGAACCATTTTGCACACCCGAAAAATGTCTAAATCTCAAAGCATGAGTATCGTTACTCTTGACAGAGACCATTTTGCTCCTTCGCCGGGAGTCGAACTCCACGCATGCCACAGTAGCTGTTCAAATGTAGCCCGCAACGTACAAAGTGTCAGAATACAACATTGTAAGCAACTGTTGGAAATAATATATTGCCGTGCGGAAAGAACACAATTTTTCATCAGACCACAGTTCTTGTCAGTCTGCTAAGGTCGTCGCTGGTCGCTTGACTTCGATTATAGCAAAGACCGTGTGCCTGATACTTTGGTTGCAGCATTTGACTAACACTGTCGCAGATGTGAATGGCACTTTTGACAGTTTCATGAAGTCGTTATTAACCGTCACAAAGAACGACTTGAGACAATTTTTAAATGATAGGCTACATAGCATTGTGCGGTTTATATGTGAAACTTTATTCACCAAGGCAAAGACAATGGTTACAAATTGCAAAAATGACTGTTCTTTTGTTTTAAAGCACAAAATTACAGCAATTTTATTTTTAGCACATCAACACACCATGCGCAGGCATATATTTGTATCTTGCAAAATAACAATAGGCCTATACTGTATGTGTCAACATGGCTACAGTGCTTCATGGATCACGCCTTATAGTTATATTCAGTAACTTAAGTCGAATACTTCGTGTGACTTGGTCAAAACCAATTCATATAGGTATTGTGGCTTTATCGGAAATGACTTGTGCTTTGCTGCAAATGCCAAATGGCAACTTCACTGCTATGCTCTGGGCAGAACCAGTGAAGCAGACATCCCGCCATTCTGTGTGGTTTTGGATGATCCACTGATACTTTGCCATATAAGTTAGAAAGCTATCATTGTTGTTTTAGACAGTAGCCTATATAAATTATTACAGCGAAAACCGATCATGTGTCGCTGTTTGTGTCTGTTAGAAATTTTAGGCTGATAGTTAGTAGGGACAAGTATAAATGAAACTAGTACGTATGAAAGAGCAGTAGCATTTGGTTCTAGCTAGCAGCCTGGATATGGATCGTAAGACCTGAGCTGTGATGTTACCGAATTCCGACTTGTGTTAGAAGAAAATGGCGAAGGCAGGAGGTAGGGTGAAAAACAAATAGAGAGAAATTACGAGATGGATCTGTACGATTGACCAAAGAATCCAGATCTGCCGCTAAGAGGATAGGTGAGTATGGTCTGATGCATGCGACAAGTTCAAATGTTCAGATCGTTACGTGGCGAATAACGCGCGGAGCAGGTCACGACACGACATCATAGCGATTAATCTTTACTCGACCGTACAGTCTTCGTGTCATCTCATCCGTCTCATATATACGTATGATGTGAAGTAGCCGCGTAGCCGCCTGCGGCTGCTGCTGCGGCTGCCATGCTGCAGTCTACATGCAACCGCATCACACCTTCAACCTATATCAACTGCATCCGTTGCATCGTGCTTAATGAGGTCACAGATAACGATTTTTCATGCGCATCGTGCTTCGAGATAAGCAGCGAACAACTGCTGCAAGTAATAGGCCTATTGCGATGCCAGTCAACTCGTTCCCAAGTCAAACTAGTCCTCAAGACCTCAAGTGAACTCGTTCCCAAGATTTGAGGTTATAAAGAACATAGGGGCTAGGGTCAGGGTTATGTTTGACTTCGGGACGAGTTGACTGGAAACCCAGTAATGTAGAGTACCGGTTAGGCCGCATCAAATGTATAAGATGCGAACTTCTGCGATCGATGATCCCGGCGTCTGTCTGTTTGTCACGCGGCTTCGCTGTGCAAAACGACTGAACGGATTACGGTCTCGCTTGGGGTAGAGATTTTGTTGTTGTTCTGCACTGTGTTCCAAAACGCTCACCTTTTTATTTCGCTGTAGATTGTACAGACATTGACCGATTTTAGTAATATTTGGCACACAGTATACTGAAGTAAATTGCAACACATCAGTTATTTATTTACCCACTTCACCTGCATACTGTTGCCACACTGCCTTGAAAAAATTTGAATTGCATAGTAATGACTTTATTAACAAAATGTTTAATATTGCGGTTGCACATACTGAAAAAATATCCAGTTTTACCATACAATTATCTTCCAACTGAGCCCAAATATTACAGTAACCTTCTTTTTTATCCACACGGGCTTAATTCGAGGTCATAAGCCTGGACCAGTAAACTTAGGAGTTTCACGCTGCAGTAACTCAATTGTCCGGTGCACACATCAGTGTGCTGGCACACTGCCTTGCTGGATGATGTCAGCGTCACAGTAATGGCACAAGTGGACAAAGCATCTCATGCACCAGCATTCAGCTCAACATCATGGTAGTATGCAACAGTAAAAATCTTTCATTGGTCAGATTTCATCGTCACGTTTCGAAGTCATTTAAACAGCTTTGTTGATGGCACAAATCAGCCAAAATGGACCAAAAACCAAAACTTGATATTCCCAAGGTAGTGTAGCAATAGTACGCAGATGAAGTAGACATGTCAATAATTGTTGTGTTGCGAATTACTTCAGTTCAGTATACTGTGCGCCAAGTATTATGGAACTTGGTTAACATTTGTAGAAACTACAGTGAAATAAAAAAGTGAGCGTTTTTGGAACACGGTGTATATAATTCTAGCATCCACAGATGGATGCAGTGAAGCGGTAAAATCATTGTTTATCTCGCTGTCGAACGGCATTAGCCGGCAGGGACAGTTGAACGATGCTTGAAGCCATGCCGTCGAAGCTTGTCTGTCAATACGTCATCTCCTGATGAATTGGACTACAGATAAGCCAGTATCGGCAAGCGTATCGGAAAATAATTTGAAAAGCACTATTGGGTTGAGTGGTCTCCATATCGATCATCATGGTCGCTACATGTGTCTTTTACGTTGGACAAAACGAAACATAGAAGTCGGTAACTCTGCGTGGTCCATGTCTTTTAGCCAACGACAATAGAACGGCGTTTTTGCCCTGTTGAATCGGTTTCGATTTTACTCCACACTGAGCATAGTACATCGTCTTCACACGGTGCATGCTATATTTGAACAGTTACCGATATGAGCGGGGTTCGACTTCTGACTGGAAGAAACGGAATAATTTGTGTCGGGACTAACGATGCTCATACTTCGGATGGGCAAGAGGGTTGGGTGCTGTTCCATGTAGTATGTGGCCGCTGACGTAAGCACACCAGGGCGAGACTTTGACGTTTATTGTAGCATCGTTCACCCACTCTTTTACTTATTTCAGCTGACGGTCGTGACTCGAGACGATTTTGCAACGATCTGCTGTGGTTTCTAAATTTAAGAGAAGATTTTCTATCTTTTCGTATAACTTCTGTCTGAAATGATCTGTTGCGTTCGTGCAATTAGCAGTATGTCGAAACGGCCAAGTAAATTGACTGTCATGCACCGGTACTTGAGATGCCGCTGCATTACAAGTCACACAATGTCTGTCACATAACGCCGATGGCTTTTGAACACAAAACGACAGTACGGTACTGACTAGTCACGAAGAGCAATCGCCGCCACTTCCGACGTTTAATTAGGCGTCACTTAAACTGCACAATATGTCCTGTCACTGCACGCCATTACGCCACCAGCAGTTCTTTACCGACTTGGCAAACTTGGCTGCATATTCACCAGTTCTTGACTCCTCGTCTGCACAAATACTTGACAGCATTGTCGTCGTCTGATTGCAGCGCCAGTCAGTGCTTCATTTTATTGAGTCGCTGTGACATGTAGCAGTTAGTCGATGAACTGACAGGTGCTTTGTTGCTACACTTCACAATATACCTTGCTGCATTGACGACGTTAACAACAATACTGACGATGATAATAATGACGACGATAATAATGATGATGATTATAGTTATATGCAGACGCCCACAACACGAATGGAACTAGCCGTTTTGTTCTGTTTGATGCGGATGCAGGCGTGATTGCAGATGAGCCAAACACGTTGTCTGCCACAGAAGAATTCGGACTTACACGCGACCAGCATACGTCACTAACGCGGTACGTCGCCAGCGTCTGGAACAACCTGCGGTCGTCGCGGTCGTTCACCGACGTCGACATACAATTCCAGACGACTGAGTACCGCGACGAGATGACGATGGACTCGCTCATCGAAGGTAGCGCTTATTCTGCGAATTTGCTATATCAGCCGAGACTCTACTGTGTCTGAAGTTGATGTGCGGTATAATATTTGTACGCCGTACATATCTGTTGTCTTGTCAATGTGTATTCCTAGCTTTTTGATATATAACGATATTTTTTTCTGCACAAAATGTCATTAATACCAGCTTTTGACAGTTTGTATATTAACATTATTTATGCACGTACGCAAAGTACACGTACGCACGCTGCGTGCGTGATATATAAAATCGTGTTCCGCGTGCGTACGTGCCAATACTCTATGTACGCTGGTTCAATGTTAGCGTACATGGAAATCGGTACGACGAACGTATCGGCAATACTCGGGCCCTACGTGCAGTCGGTACTGACGGCGACGCAGAAGTTCGGTATTCCGTACTTCGCAATTGACGATCTGCCAGCCGAGCATTTCCTGCCGTATAACTTGCTGTCAGTGCGTCCGCGTCCCGTCGATCTCTACCGCCTCAGCGTCGACGTCGCCGTCCGCTACAAATGGAGCTCGGTCGCCGTACTCTTCGACAGTCCAGCCGGTATGTTTGACGAATCGACGGGAAACGGCAACGGTATGAGATGAGTAAGTAAGTAAATATAAGTACATAAGAAGTCTTCAGAGACGCTACACATCGGAACAGTTACAGACCCATCTTCTTAAAAATGTATTTCCTCACAAGCTAAAAACTCGATAATTTGGTATGGAAATTATCACTTGTAATTTTTTGTCTTATTCTCCGAATAAGAATGTCTTCAGCTGACGCTTAAGCTGTCGACGTTGAGAGGGATCGTTTCACATCATTGGGCCGGCGTGGCGATGTGATACAATGAAATAAAGCTGTGGATGATTTTTGTTTCGTGAGTGTTAATTAGGGCTAAACACAGGTCGGGTCGAATGTTTATTTTACTGGTGTTCGTAAAAATGTGTAACTGTGCGTATAGTGGAATTTAATTTGAGGACATTTTACATCGCGGTCAAACATCGTGCCATTAAACTAGTGCGATTTGCAAATATCTTATTTAGTAGTAGCCTACTAACGTCGTTATCGAGCTGACCTCCCACATTTTGTGAACGTCGATCACCGTCGCCAACAGATTTTTATGCTGTGCTTCAAGCATAGACCTCTTACTTTAAGAGGTCTATGGCTTCAAGGCACTTAGCCTAACTTAGGCCTATTCAGTGCAAGTGGGAATGTAACGTAAAATGTAATGTAACATGCAGATTTATATACCACATAGTTGTATGCACCCTCCCCCAATGCGCTGACCTGTGTACACACTAATACTGCCTAAAGAATAATGTCTTTAGTGATTGTACTGTTTTGGTCGCACACAATATACCGACGTCTGGCTTTCTGCGTTGATATCTTGATATTGGCTCTACTTTACGATGTCCTTTGTTACCAGCATGATAAATAACGAAGGCGCAGGCTGTTCTGAATGTCAAATGCACTGGCCGTGCTTTAATTTCGTGTCAGTTGCGAAAGATTGTTGCCATTATTAATGGCTCAGTCGCATGGTGACGTCAAATGTCGCCAACAGTCAGCGGCACAGAGCGGCTTACCGCCTTTTCCATCGCTGCATCTACGGCCGCTGCTGTAGCTGCTGATCCGACCCTCGCCGTTTTATGATGGCCGTTTATATAGTAAGATAAAGTTTTGTCAATATTGCGCCGTCGCACCAAGTTTCCGCAACGAGCGCCACAAATTTAGCAGTGAGATCATGCACCGCACGGCAAGACTTAACGTGACCCACTGGTCGCTACCGGTCACAACTCGGTGGGTGGCCTATTGTGTTCTAAGCTGATAAGTTTGACCATAAATTGACGTTTATTTCCATAAAAGCTTTGTTTCGTTCTGGCTACAAACGCCGTTGGTGCCAAGTTTGATTAGTCTCAGCATGCATGCCCTTTCCCCGTAGAAGCGCCGATAACGACGTCGTCGGCGACTATAAAGTGATGCCCAGTTTTACGACCCTTGTGAGACCTGGCGACACGACAAATCGACGTTTGAACACAGTGACCCGCGACAGCTGGCGTACGTTTTTTATCGATACACATCGTAATTATATAAAGCTATATCGAGAGAAAGAATAAAGTTAGCTAACTCTAAACTAAATAATAAAGAATATTATTGTTAACTGCTTTACCGAGTTGCTTGTAAATAAGGTTGTTAAACGATCAAATTTTGGTGAGGCTAAAAAGATAAAGTTTTCTATTTTAACCCATTTGCTGATGATGCAGCGATTCAATGCTGTTTTGTTTCCAATATACCGTAAAGTTGGGTATTGCTGCCTACACTGCACGTACAGTTCTTACTTTACATTGCATATAAATTTCCTCAGTATGATCCTTTCTGGCAGTAAAACGTTATCTGCAGAACAAAAACGAATCTTTTTGCAGAGATAATGGTTACATTATAGTCAAATCGTTCGGTTTTCTCCCGGACAGCTCCTGGAACCGTATTGGATAGATTCACTAGTCATAAGGGTAATAATAAATGCCAAAAATTGATGCCCACTGACTGGGGTGAAGCTGGAGACGTGATATCAGGAAGTTGACTTGTGTACAACCGTAGTATGACACCAGCAGCATCAGCTCGACATCCCGTTGCCTACTCATGCACGGTGGAGCAGCTCACATGCAGGGCAGGCTGGATATCCAAGTGCTATTATAGAGGACTCCATGGTACACAGGTACAACATTCCAAGCGATACAGCAACACTACAACAGTAAAGAGAGAGAAGGAGCAGCGGATGTTGATGAAGCTAACGACTGATATGGCCTAATGCCAAGATGATCAACGTCGCTGATGAGTATCGATGTCGCCGTCGTCTGAACTGTACTAGTTAACGACCGTACTAATTGTTTGCGCCGAGTACACGACGACAAGTTCATCCCAAGGGAACAGTAAACTGCCGGCCAGCGACGACGCCGACGTCCTTACGTACCGTCGCAGAATCCGCTCTCTCATGGGAGGCCGCGAAAGTCGGCGACGGCTTTTAGCAGTGCGCTAAATGATCTATCGACATTCTTCAATGCTCGCAAAGGCGCAAAGGAGCAAGCGAGTGCGTATATAGGAAATAAATATACGTTACGTTATTGTACATTAATGTTGATTGAGGTAAAAACGCGCTGAAAAACTCAGACTATCGGTAATGTAGTATAGCTGAAGGCTATATTCTCAACTGAGGGATCGGACTTTCGACACGCAGGTAGTATCGGGCTGCTGAGAATGCTGACTTTCTGATAATGTGTGTAATCGTAATTGTATTCGCTTCAAACGTAGAAATTAGAATTTTTGTTAATGCCTGCTCGCATTTTTAAACATCCAGGGTTTAGACAACTTTCGCAACGAGCGGAAAAATTGCCAACGTAAACGAACACAAATGTGCAGCCAGATTACATGATCCGTATAAACAGCTTGACCTGAGATCAGGAACTTAGAGCGCGTTGATGACTAAGAAATGTAGGCCTATATGCATGGCGACGTAATTGGTGCTGTATGTCCGGGGGCAGGCGGCAGCATCATCGAACAGCTGGTACGTTGCCCGCAACTGAGAGTTCATGCGTGGAAGCTGACGTCATCGACTAGCCGTGACGTCATTCGTGACACATTACTACAGGTGCGCCAACTGGCAATCAACAACGTCGTCGCCATGACAACGCATGATGTCACCAGCGCCATTCTCGACGTGGTGCGCCAATTTTGCACGTGTTACAGTAAATTAGGATTGTGCGGCGCGATAGTTGTGCAAGCAGATCGATCCAAAGGAGTTTGCCCGCGAGTACAAAATAGAATTTAAAAGTATAACTATTTCTTCTGCTGTTTCAAACGAGCTAATCCTATCAGAATTCTAAACCGTAATCCAATGTGTGGGTGCATTTTTTACAAACGAATATATATGCATTTTTTTCAAAACACCGTTAATTCCTGGGTTTACGGGTTTACATGTCAGAAACACATACACAGAACTAAACTTGGCAATTTATTTGCAGCATTTCCGTGAAAAGTAAAACAGTATCTAGTTAAGTTTGATGTCTGTTTTAGGCACTGATGCTCAGTATGTTGTCGGAATACAACACCTGGATGCTGCCGACTTTTGTGAGTATCAGACAATTTTTTTCTCTTTTTTTATATTTGCATTGTTTATCTTTGATGCACAGTTCTTACAATTACTTGATCTACATACCTGTAAGCCAATTTTACCTACTCACAGCATTTGTTTGTTACCTGTCGTAATAACCATGTCATCTTCACATTCATCTCAT
>Ga0126335_1001693_pt1 | contig 12635 bp, 7 predicted proteins | sample OlaspJWI45metaG_FD_108409 | JGI IMG/M metagenome (GOLD analysis project Ga0126335, IMG submission 108409) | Marine gutless worms symbiont microbial communities from Oahu, Hawaii - Olavius sp. 1 OAHU.JWI-45 metaG | ecosystem: Host-associated > Annelida > Digestive system > Unclassified | place...
AGAGTAAGAAGTTTATTGTGCATTTTTGTTTTCACTTTACGGCGTATATCCCCGTATACCCTGCTTATTTATGATCACTGAGGTGAGTATACGCTGTCAAAAAAACCCGGAGGTTGGTATACGGCGTATACCCGCCCCAATACACCACTGCTTTTATGTCTTTGTTGCAGTACAAAACTTGGCATCTACGAAGAAAACTGCGGTCTGTCGAACGTTTTGATGTCTTGGGGACATGACGGTTAGCAGCAATCGGAAGATTTCTATTTAATATTGTTGCAGCTTCAGCAACTGTAGTAAACAAAATTAAAATTTTTTAGCCTTCAGCCATGCAGAAAAATCTTTCACTTTGAGACATGGCGTGATGGGTTCTAATAATAATATTCTCCCTGGCTTTCACTAGTACTCAGTGCGCCTACTGAGGGAGAGAGAGAGAGAGAGAGAGAGAGAGAGAGAGAGAGACGCACTGAGACAGCTTTAATTTACAGACTGGGCCAAAAAAGTGAGAACACGACACTCTTTTGGTTGTAACTTTGTCAAATGTGAACGGATTATCAAAATTCTTTTACTGCTGGAAAGAGAAAAAACTCAAACACGATACATGTACCACTTCCATTCACACGTTAAATATGTTGCTGTTGCTGCACTACTTTTGTGAAATTTTAGAAAGGTTCAAATTTTCTGCATAGGGGCCTATATGAAAGAAAATGCAAAAAATGCAGTTAGTTTACATGGACCAAGTATGATTTATCTAGCCTACTTATTTATTACTGTCTTACTCCTTACTTAGTTTTTTAGTTCTGTTAAATATTCTTAAATAGCATACGTTTTATTTTAGTGAGCCTGAATGTTGACAGTGGCCCCCTGGACACCGAACATGCGTCGCTACTGATTTCCAAGCATTCAGCATCCTCTTTCATTTGAGCAAATAAGTGGCGAACAAATAACTTCAACTTCAGCCTGGTCTACTACAAGGTTATCAAACTGTGAGTTTTTAGTATAACTTCAATGAATTGAAGCAGCGCGTGTTGCGCGTATGGCGTGGCATTGCGTCATTTACACTGCATGGACGCACGGCGTCTTGGCGTCTGCGTCTTTGAGCATGTAATGACATGTATACGGGCAGCTTTGAGCTTGCTGAGACAATATTCAGCTATGACATAAAACATTTTATTTTTGTCGTCAAACATATGATAGAATTTTAAGTGTCATCGTTCGTAATCATGAAAAAAATGTTTCAGTGGCAATTAAACTTCATAAGTTAGTGCAGCAACATAGTGTGACGAAAAGTATTGCATGCCTCTTAAGTCTTGTTGGACAGCGGTGAAAAATTTTGATAATCAGTTAAGATTTGACAAAGCTACCGCCCCAAGAGTGTCGTGTTCTCGTTTATTTTGGCCCACACTGTACATTTAGCTACATCACATAAGAAATTATAAATAGCAATTCCTGCGATTTATAAACATTTCCACATTTTGTGTTATTGCAATGCAGAGTATCTATATCGTGTACTTCGTAACCACAAAGATTGTTCGCTGCCGGAGGAAGGGATGGCCGCCATCAGATTACATTCGTTCTACCCATGGCACGATTCCGGCGATTACATGTACTTGTGTGACAGCTACGACATGGACATGCTGAAATGGGTCAAAGAATTCAAGTACGACTAGTAAAATTTGACTGTCTCACATGATACCATGCATTATGAAATATATCCGCCATGATTCAGCCATTACGAAGGGTTGTGAAAACTGTCATTAAGATTTCCACTTAATGGAAGTTTTGCTTAATTTCATGAGCCTTATTTGCACGCAGCGAAACTTTAAAAGTGATGCGCTTTATGGCTATTTTAAGAAAATAACTGGCATTCAGACTGTCAGCCGTTGTAATGTTTATCTTAAACAAATTTTAAACTAATATAAACTAACTAACGTTTTCAATCGTAATCATATGCCTACAGTCACAAAATGCGACAGTTTTTTTCTTTATTGAAACCTATCGCAAGACAATTTTCGTGTTGTTTCATGTTTATTTTCTGTTGTAGCAAATTCGATTTGTATTCAAAAGCGCAACCCGTTCCTGATTCAGAGCCGTTGATTCCGTACTACCAAGCGCTGATCGAAAAGTATATTCCCGGCAAAGTCAAGTGGTAATGTAATGTCTTGTCGCCAAGTGGTTGATTTGATTTTCAAAAATATGGATATCCAGCAGATAAATACTCTGGGGGAGCGAAGCTTCGGCCGCAAACGCATTTTCTGCATATTTTAGGCCACAGAATGCTTCTCTAGAAAGAAAAATGTGATTTTTTTGGCAAATGTAAGTGCTTAGGCTTACTGGTCAAACTCAATACATTACATTAGTCAGACTCAGATATTTACATAGACAGTCTATGTCAATATAGACAACTATGAATTTTATATCAAATGAAAAATAGTGGTGATTACATGTAAATTATGTGCAGGTGACAATCCAATGTCTGCGTTATTTGGGAGATCTACGCATCAACTCCCTCGACTGTCCACATGGCGACCTAACAGTAACGTAAATTAAGAACACCGCAAACTGCGTAAGTAGTTTCATCATCATCATCGTGGTTTATTTCATAGATCCCCATGTAGGCAGATTTTTAGAATAGCATTACACACCAGTACACAGTAGTCTTTACTCAACCACCTCACTGCCTCCAGTAATGTTGCGGTACCGTTAAGTGTCCCAGATGGTTGAACAACACATGTTGCTGCGAGACCACCGACTAGCAGTCAAGTTCAGCAGTATGAACTACTGATCCAAAAATAATTTTGGTCGCTGTTCAGTTCCGCTCCCCCTGGCTACGCCACTGACGACATGTGACATGACACGTTGACACCCCAAGTTCTGCGAACACTGCTGATGTCCACACCTTCTTGTGACATCATCGACGTCCATTTATACTGAGTATCAATATCGACACGACATCTATTTTTACATTTTGCGACATTTTGGCCGGATACATTGCTCTTACGATGATGTATCATTACTGCCAGAGTCAACACCAACATTTAATCGGCCTGCACCGTATCCGCTGATAGATTTTTAGAATAGCATTACACACCAGTACACAATGTTACAAATGTATGACAGATAATCCCGAACAGAAAAAGCTATTTTGTGGTCGGCCTATACCGGAAGATTTTTTCATAATTTTTTTTAGACTTTTAACAACATCTTGAAAATTTATTCAAACAGCTGGCTGTTTAGCTGTTCACTATTACAGTTTTAGCTGTTTATAAGATTTGTTCATAGAACAAATGCCAATTGCCTGATTTTTTTGTAATATTTATTAACACTTTTGTGGCAGCATTTAATTACCAACTTGGAACTTAGGCCTACGCCAGTTAGTGTAAAAAGTGCCGATAACTGGGTAGCTGAGATCTTTCACAAACACCTGATATAATTTAAAACTTTCTCCACACTCATCGTCACTGCCCTGTCTGTCTGTTTTTCAACACCTGTGTTAGTTTTGTACTGTTTAAAAAATTTATCATGTTTTGTGGTGATGTCGTTTGGTAGACTAAGCTGGTTACTCGTCAGCTTCTGAATGCAAGTTAAATACCTGTCTTGTATATCGTATCATGTCGTGTGGCGTTTCAGTATTATGTATCACTTGATACGAAATTTGTCTGATATTCTGTGTTACACACATTTCACCAGTCAGAACAATTTAGCTCGCTGATGTCAATTTCATTAAATAATTTAATAATGTGATTAAATTAGGTCTAGGCCTATAGGGTATAGTATAATTTAACCGCATATGGGCCCTAATGCGTAGTCGGATCATGGATTGCTGTGTGATCTGTTGAAAAAATTCGTTGACGGGTTTGTCAGAGCTTAAATTACAAACATGAACTAGACACTGACAGGGGAAAACTAGGCTGCTGGTATGGTATTAAATATGGGCCTAAACTTTAGTGCTAAACAAAGGTAACTCACTAGATGCAGCTGCGATTGAGATTGTGAATGAGGCTAAATATAGGCCTAAACAATGAATGTAATGAACATTTACTAGTTAAATATAATAAAATGTGAATAATTATTGACTTGTTTCTCCAAGATAGTGTGGTAGTACTATGCAGGTGAGTTGGATAAATCACTAATCTGTTCTGTTGCTAATTAACTCAGTATACTGCGTGCCATACGTGTTATACATATAGAAATCGGTCAACGTTCGTAAAAATCTGCATGATCAAAATGACGCAAAAGAAAGAAGTTTGCTGCGTCACACTGTACATAGTCTTAGAGGAAGTAAAAATACGGTACGATGTGCAAAATTGCAAATATTGCAATAAAAACTAAGCGTAGCCAGCTTCGTCTTCCACATAATATAAAAAGTAAGTAAATGAATAAAACAAAAAAAACAGTTGATCAACAATTAAAAAGCTGTCGGATAAAGTCAGTAAAGCGGGAGAAGTTAACAGTCACGGTAGAGTAACTGTGAGGCAAAACTAATAAAAAATTAAATGTTAACACTGGATGAAAACAAAATACCATGCATAACAAATCAAGCACATTTCCACACTGCGCGTTGTGTGATGCGTGGCAAGAGACAGCAAAAACTATCTACCAGTTATTTAAATGGTGAATATTCTCACCTATGAGCGAGTCCAGGCGAGTGCGAGGAAGTCCAGACGACTGAGACGAGTCCTTACTACTTTCGGCGATTAGCATCTCTCGCTGCGCAACGCAACGCGCAGCGCAGCGCAAGTGAAATCGACTATTAAGCTCTGCAGATTGATTCAATATTTTTAACAGCTATGATGATAATGCTAAAGTCTTCTAGGCACAAGACAACAGTAAGGTAAGCTTACGCATATTTTCTACATGACTATAGAACTGGGTTGTAAAAACTTTCTAAAAAGTCAAACTTTGTTAGTTTTTTTGCCATTTTAAAGTGTATATTAATGATATTAATATTTAATATTATCTAAACTGTGAAGTTTTTATGCACATGTGCTGAAGCCGCGTCGATTTCGTACAGACGACAGTAACTAAAATATGAGTCCACAGGGAAGAGGGGCAGATTTGATACACTAAAAAGTTATACGAAAGGAATAATGCAATCTTTGCATGAATCCCAGATTGTTTGTTTAAGTCTGTCCTCTTACGAATATTTACGAGTGCAAGTAACGAGTGGCGTCTACTCGATTGCCTCTACATTCTTACTTTCTGTCCTATCTTTGCGACTTCACTTATGTAGAAACTTTAAAGACATGGACGCTGTAGTATCCGCCTTATGCGGCCGGTGTTCGTTCTAGGCTTATAACCACACGGGTTTTTTTATTGGTCACATCAATAGCAATAGTTCATTAGCCACTAATTTGTGTAGGCTAAGTTCCTATACATGTATGCTAGTCACGCGCAGTACCAGTTATTGCAACGTCACGCGAGCATCACTGAGGTACCGGTATTGTACGAGTTCTATAGACGCTTGCTTTTTGCTGATTGTGACATAAGAGATATAACGCTCAATAGATCTTTGGTGCAGCTGTTTTGGAACCGTAATAATTTTCGAAAATACTTGGGAGTTTATGCAAATTTTGCACGCGCGGTAAGCTTACGCATGTTTTCTACATGGCTATAGAACTGGGTTGTAAAACTTTCTAAAAAGTCGAACTTTGTTAGTTTTTGCCATTTTAAAGTGTATATTAATGATATTAATATTCAAATTTACACTGTAATTTGTGACAATTTTTCTCTTACTGGAATTATTTTTGTATGTTATGTTTGATACAATATTTTAGATGAATAAATGTAAAATATTTTCTGGCGTTACTTCGTACCTTAAGACCTAAAACTCTTTTTATACGTCTAGGTTTTACGAGCCAATTCCGACGCATCGGCCTGCTTAGCCTATATGCTTGCAAACGACTTACGAGTATAATAATAATAATAACAATAGTCAGACAATTTCTAACGCGCCGTAACACGACGAAGACGTTACAAGGGCGCGCCTGTTTCTACTTTGAGTTTAATTAACGCGCAGTACGCGGTAGATGGAAATTACTGCATGACTTCGGGCCTTTCTGAAAGGAATTCCGTAATTGTTCAGTGCAGAGAATGACTGTAACGCTAGCCTACAAGTAATCTTAGTTCGAACTTAGTATTCTGAATGCGGTAGGCTTAATTTTTAAGTTAGGTCAATCTCCTATAATACTTAGTAGACGTGTTTTCAACTGTCTTAAATTTTGACATCAATATTTTAATGGAACGTATAACTTATGTCCTACTGTACATCGACCGTAGAATTTGTGGTTGTAGTTTAGTGGTGTTGCTACAGAATAATTGTAATAGAAAATATCTTTTATTCTGGATCACATTAACACCCCGAGAATAGACTGACAAACATTTTGCGGAAAGAGAACGTAAGCGGACGTGACAGTTCGGGCTGACGCTAAGCAAGTGTAATAGGATGCAAACCATAGCACGTAATAGAGAGTCGGCAGCACGCACGCGCGACCATATAGGCCTATACAGCAGCCGTTGAAACTGTAGGCCTATAGTCTTGATGACTAACCTTTACTAGGGTTACGATGTTAGTCCAGTTTCGTCGGCCAGTAAGCCTACCTAGTAGGCCCCTACTAAGCCTTAACTGCAGCCTTAATAAGTCTTCGTGACCGGGTACATTATATAGGTCCGTATGACTGAGAGCATTCAGTGAAGCATCGTAGATCCGCGATGAAACAGCGCGTAACATTGCCTTCTCTTGACTGAGCCCCGCACGTTAGCGCCCCTCAATCTCCGTGGCCTCATCTGATTACTGGTGATGGACTGGAGTTAAAGAGGGAACATTAACACAGCTGCTTTAGTTACTATAGTACAGTGCGATATGCTTGTTGCACGATGTTCTAGGCAGCTTATAGGTCCAGCAGATTGGGTTTTTATCACACGGGGACCCTTATGCTGTGATCAGCCTAGAGGCGGTTGCCTACAGTTCATATTGTGTAACACATTGGAGTGGTTCTGGTGGGATTGAAGCCTATCTCAGTGGCCAACTGGCTTCCTTCAGTGCTTTGGCGCTGTTCGTTGGATCATCTAGCTGGCCTGTAAAAATCGTCCCCGAAATGACCTATAAAGTGTCAAGTGAGACGTTAAGCCTCTACTCACTCACCCCACACGTTAGCTGCTAATTACATCAGCTAATGTCTATGTGTAGCCTGTCCCACGGAAGGCGCATAAACTGTGACTTTTCGTTCGTCAGTTCGTCCGTGAACAATCGTTCATAATAGCAAAAAACGCGTTTAAAAAAATAAATATTATGTAGGCATCACATTAGTGACAAGTCTTATATTCTCCAGCAGTCTGTTGAAGTCTATTAACTGTCAGCAGACTCAAATGGTCGCAGATGTGACCCGCTGCCTGTCTGTCTATTAGATAACGACCTACTGTAGTTGTGCATGCCATATTTGGTATTTTCGAAAATTATCCGTGCGACCAAATGATCGACAACAACGTAGCGTGCTGTACGTCAGTCAGTCTGTCTACTTGCGCTAGCGGATCGAGGTCCTGTTTGGGTGGAGACTCTTGAGGACTCAAGGTACAGTGTCTTAGACGGGGGTTTCGATCCCCCTACGGCTAGGGGAAGAGAATGGGAAAAATTGGGAAAATTTTGCCCATTGTAACATATAGGCTCTATATGAACATTGCGCACATTCGATGTGGCCTTTGCCAAATTACTTTGAGAGTTTTACGTCTTGATTTGCATTTTAACGTTAACACCCAGCGAAAAGTCACGGCCACGGCCACTCCACCTGCAAATAAATGAAATAAACGTGGGCGTGCTTCAGTAGATATCTAACAAAAATAAAGCACATTATTATTAGGCTGCATCGAATGCATGAGACGTGGACTATTGAGATCGATGTTCCCGTAGCGTCATTCAGTCTATATGTCAGTTTGTCACACCCCTACGCCTTGCAAAAGTTCTGGAAGGCACGAAGATCACGTATTTGGGGCCTGTGTTAGATGGGGGTCCCGATTCTCTTACGGGTAAGAAGAGGGGAGCGATAAAAAAATTTGCCTGCTGTTCTCAAGAGAGAGGGGGGGAAGAGATTCGATACGGCTATCGCCAAGTTACTTTAGCCACTTGTTATAAATATTACGAGCCAAAATAGCGCGATTTTGGGTCGACATCGGCCTGTCCTGTGGCCTGTGCCATGCCTACAGCCACGTCCCCGGTCAAGCAAACAGACAAACGGTCAATTGAGACCTTTTGCGATATAGATAACTGACGTGCGTTAGCGGACGATGACGATGGCATCGTTGGTGCACGAGTTGGTGAACTGGTCGTCACAGTCAGAACAGTGCGACGTACAGAAGTTCTCAGAGAAGTATGGTCGCTACGTGCCGTTGCTGGTCCGGGTCGCTGATGGATACGCCGGACGAGACGAGTCTATGCATAACCTTGCACAGAACGAAGTCAGTCGGGCTGCTTCTGCATCTTTCACTTCTCGATGTAATAGCTAGTTGTGGCAATTTATGTGACACGGCGGTGGATAGCTGTAATAGTTTGACTCTCGCCCATTTTACTTCAAGTAAGTAACACTACGGTAACAGCTCTTATACACCTGTTTATACGCGTATGCTTTTGTTATTAAGCAGTACAGCTAATAGAGTGGCAGACAGTAATGCTTTACAGCTACAGGAATGAAATTGTAGCTAGGGACTATCAACAATTTCAGTGGCCCCTAACAGATGATATTGGAGAAGAGCACCTTGCCAAGCCCATTTCCAATCCGAAACACAGTGTTCACTCACTGGAGTAAAGCGTCGTTTCCACATGCGCTGCGCTGCGTTGTGCGTCGCGTTGCGCGGCGAGTGCCAGCTGCGCTGCGCGACGCGATGCGTTACGTGGCGAGTGACAGTACTCGCTGGAACTAGCTGTGACTCGCCGGGACTTGCTTGCAATCGCCACGCTTCGCATCGCGCTTAAGACAGAGCTAGCTGTTATTGCTGTTTTAGGTGTACTGGGTGCACGACATCATCAAACAGCCCCGAGTGATAGCAACAGACCATGACGAAAACTACTTCAGCATTCCACTCGACTACAAACAGAGGTTCTGCATCGTCGAGAGAGGACAAAGTAACAGACTGCTGTTTTTATTGTGGCAAAATTACCGCATCATTTTTCACACACACACTAAAATAGCGGACGGCATCTTGATCACTCGGTACTCGCTAAGTTTAAGAACCACTAATAGTTATAAAACACAGTACCAGTTGTAACAAGAGGCCAAAATAATTTGGCCAAGGCTGCATCGAATCCCCCTCCCCTTCGCTGTGGGAGGGGATCAGTACCCCCGTCTAACACAATATTCCTTGGCCCCCAAGAGTGTTCACCCCAAACAGGATCTTGATCTGTTCAGCCGCTTTTGCACAGTGAAGCCGAATTGAGCCGCGTGACAGACAGACTGACAAACAGACTGACTGACTGAAGACAGACACCGCGCACATCAATAACAATAGTCTTCATCTTATGCACTCGATGCAGCCTAAAAAGTTGTGTGCAAAACTTTGTAACAAGATTAACAGAAAGGACATAGACAAGCTAGCTATATAAGCTTTCACATGAACTGTTACTTTTGAACTGTCTTAAGTAACGTGACTGACAGTTAGGCACTACAAAATTGAAATATCAGTTTTAAATGGCAAGAAAATGTTGTCTATCTGCCAGAAAGCTCTGCGAAGCCTCTGCGCGACATAATCGATAGACTCAAGATGCGTGATGTTGACTTCGTCGTGGAAGGAAACAGTCAAATTTCGTTTTCTGTTGGCGCTGACTTGGGCGACAACAAAGAACTCGGTCCGCTGCGCTTTGATACGATGCACGACCTCAAGTACCTGCTCGCTTATCCGATCATGGACAGTAAGCCTTTCGATCACTTAGTACGGCGCTTAGTAATCTTGAACTTCGAATGAAAACAAGAGAAAGTGATTACTGCATATGCGATCACAACAGAGATTATTATCGTTTTAAAAGTTGAGTTGAGAGACAGACAGTGTTGCTGTAAAGGACTTGGGTTTGAGGATAAAGACTTGAAAAAGTTGGTTTTCAATGATCATCGAGCCTCGAGGTGAGGGCTTTTCTCGAAACAACACTGCGGGACTCTACCTATACTGCAAAAGAAACTGCGAATCACGCATGTAAGACTGTAACACTGTTGATGATAACGGTTATGATAACTAATAACGATTAGCCTAGTTTGTTACAATTCACTACAGATGATACGTGATATGGATGTATGGCTTAGACTACCTGCAGCCGAAGCTGTCGGCTATTCCAGCCTACATGCCAGTAATGCTGGATGTAGCGAAAGGCTTCAAATACGGCACAGACTCAGACTTTAAACAATTCGGCAAAGAACTGCAGAAGGCCGTTCAGCGCTTTGACAAGACGCCGATCACTCTGTGCAACGGTAAATCCACCCACTCTCCACTCATCTATCGAAACTATAGCTAAACTGATATGGGTGGCGCCTCTGAGAATGGGGGACATCACATTTTATCAGAGATTTTTTTAGTAGGAGAGACAAGACATATTTCATTCTACAGCTTGTGAACTAAACGTGTCTCGCAGTCTCACTATCGCGAATGTGCGTTTGGAGTTACCGAAAAAATTACAGCGTCGACATACAGATTGTTGGCACCCTCGTCTCTGGTACCCATTGCCGAGAATATGATAACAACTGCGTGAACGAAGCCGCGGGTGAGTTAGTTGTATAACTGTTTGTGTGACGTAGATATTCTGATGTCTGAGGAGGCTCCGGAGCCCGACTACGAGTATGTCAACCCTATTCACGTCGTACTGATAAACGACGACCGAGATGACGTCGCTACGACGACGCCTCCGTCACCGAGACTTGCTGACAACAACAACAACAACAACAACTTGCGATCACGGCAGGCCAGCAATACAGAGTCACAGCGCTACGCTACAGCAGGCAGCTCGCACATCAAGAGCAAACCGGTCTATCTGCCTGCCATGCCTACCGTACATCAGACGACGGACACGACGTCGACGGAGAAGCGTCGCGGACCGCCAGTAGCACCACGCAAGCAGCTGAGCACCATCGACCGACTTCGCTGGCGTCTGGACCGAGACGGCTACCTGGGGTGTGTCTTCATGCCGACAGTCAGTAACGACGACGAGGACGATGATGACGAGGACTCGAGGTGCGCGCAAGCCGGCCGTGGTCGCGACAGTTACCGCCGACAAGCGTTCAGCCGCCGCCGTCGAGCTAACAGCGTCGACAGCCTGCTGAGCTGGCAGCCTGCACTAGCGACATCGATGAGTGACAGCGAGTCTACCATCAGCACTCGACGGAGATGTCATCCGCCGCCACCTTACACCAACAGACAACGTCCCTCGCCGTCACTCAAGTTCCGAGGAGACCTTGGTCTTGTTCCAACCAACATCGCATCGCTCAGCGTTGAAGAGGTAAACGCAACTACAGTTTTTTTGCCACTGAGTCGCCGAAATGACGGAATTTTAATAATATTTTAATATTAATGGCAATCAAATTATTTTTGGTAATGTGCAACTCAGCTCAAAGAAAGTTAGAACCCATAGGCGAGAGTGTGATAGAGAGGACCGCGTGATTCTAGCTTTCGTCGTTTCGACACAGCGCATGTAGCATATGAATGGCACACACACTGGCAGATGGATTTGCGACGGCTAAAACAGCACCCGCACTCCCTGCATACATTGCATGTACGTCGGGTCGTAAAACTTAATACAACACAAATGAAACAGAACATAGAAGAATTATTAGCAAAATAACAATAAATTGTTAAATACATTTTAAAATGTTGATGGGCGTGTTGTAAAGATCGGCGAATGTCTGTGTCTACTTCACCTCGACAAGTACGTCGATGCGTTCTACCAGATGGACGTCGACGGTCAGTTACTGGTCAGCCTCAACGTGCAGGTCCTTACAACTGACTTCAACTGCACCCAGTTCGAAGCCATCAAACTGATGAAGTTCGCTGTCGAGGGATGGCGCCCGCTCAAGCGTTCTGCGTCTCCAGACTTGTAATTTGTCGTCTCTCTGGAAGTTATTCGACTGCCATCAAACCGATTTTCTTTTCTGATGCATTCAAACTGGCATTACGGTAAGCCAATGCTGCGGAAACTCCAGCTTATGTCATGTCGTCGCGACCACATTTTCGAATTTACTCTTTATATTCAGCTATTCAGCCTATGGCTACCAGAGCAAAGAGTGCATTGTTAGGCCGTGCGAAGTAAGGCTTTATATTTTACTGCCGTGCCTGCTTGCCTGCTTTTTTGACACCCGAACTTAATGTGTGAGATCGGCTTGATGGACTCCCGTCGTTTTTGTGTCGTCGATGAGGGCTTTGGGTGAACTGCAATGCTGTGCTCCACGGCGCTCCAAGCTACAGCATCAAGAAGTTGCAGCGGGTACAGAACAACGCAGCTCGGATCGTTCTCGAAGGACCAAGACGATCACACGTTAGCCCGTTGTGAGGACGTTACACTGGCTGCCCGTTCAGCAGAGGATCGATTACAAAGTGGCTCTGCTGACTTTCAAAGTCCGCAGCACCTCGACCCCGTCGTACCTGCGACTTCTAATCCAGGATCGAGAACA
>Ga0126335_1001694_pt1 | contig 12633 bp, 4 predicted proteins | sample OlaspJWI45metaG_FD_108409 | JGI IMG/M metagenome (GOLD analysis project Ga0126335, IMG submission 108409) | Marine gutless worms symbiont microbial communities from Oahu, Hawaii - Olavius sp. 1 OAHU.JWI-45 metaG | ecosystem: Host-associated > Annelida > Digestive system > Unclassified | place...
GACGTTTCATCCGATCTGTATCGACAGCTGCTGGCGTTTAGAGCCTGTGCCGGCTCTTTCATCCAGAAAGCCAAGTACCCTCAAGACATATTAAATGTCATCATGAGTCTGGAAATGTCTGTTTGTTTCCCCGACGTGGTCACGGCATACACGATATTTTTGACTCTTCCCGTGATGGTGGCAAGCAATGAACCAAGCTTCTCAAAGCTCAAGCTACTGAAGACATATTTGCGAGCAGCAGTGTCTCACGATAGGCTGTCTGACTTAGGAATTCTGAGTATCGAACGATACAGATTTTCTGAGACTGACAAGCGCAAAGTTCTTGAAATGTTTGCTCAGAGAGAGGCGCGCAAATTTAAGACCTTATAGTCATGAAGATTCAAGAAATTAAGCTTGACATATTTCAGTAGGCGAATATACTTATCGATACGCACAATTCACGGTGAATTATGAATGATACTGTGTTGTATGTTACCACGTTTGCAGTTTGCAGTAAGCTTACGCAACCTTACTGCTGAACCAGGGCCCCTCCGAGCCTTGTTACGCCACTGTTCTCACGCCTTTAAGACAGCGACGTGAATGTCGACAACTGCGACCACGAACCCACATAGTCGACACGTGCCCAATAGCAGTAAATATGAAGGCGCCAGTTGAGTCAACTGAACACGACGCATTTAACTGGCTGCAAACGATCGCGACCACAGAACTCGCGAAATGAAATGACTACGACACGACAGTACGCAACACTTTCGTGTATTTCACTCGCTTTATACCGGTCGCAGACCGGTCCCAAGCCGAAGGCTGCGGCCATAGTAAGATCGCGCGGGTTATTTAGTTTACTTATTTCCGTCCGAGTATCCAAAATTAGTAGCAGTCTAGCCCGATTACGAAATTTTAATAACCCTTTTCATTTTTTCTGCCTAACCGAGCCTGTAATTATTCGTTTGCCACTGTCATGTGTCAACTCGCTATAGTTGATTCAACTGCAACATCTTGTCAGAAATTGTAGTAGGCCTGCATGACTTTGCACTATCGGTCCACTATCCGACAACAGTCAATAACAACGATTACAGGGGTCATCTGTACTCATTTCCGACTCGATACTAACTAGAGCAGTGGGTGAGCGAGGTGCCTGAGTGAGTGATGACAGTGACATGCATATAATCGTTTTGCGACGCTAAGTACTCGCGAGGCCAGTCCCTGCACGGCTACTCGGCGGTGCGCTAGTAGCACCACCTGCGTCTGACAGCAGTGGAATCGCGACTCAATCACAGAGGCGTGCACGCGGGCAGGGTAAACCCGGTACAAATCAATATGAACGGCTGCACGGCGCCGATAACGTGGATCGGTGTGGTGGCGATGCAGTAAGACACACCGGCCATGCTATATGTTGTGATCAATAATCTAATCATGTCACCGACCGACATGTACAACTGCACATGACTGCTGTGGTGTCCTCAGATTGACTCGAGCTCATCATCGTTCAAGATCAGGAATTTACTGGCGCGTCATTTCTGTGAATTTGAGGCAACAGGCTGCAAAAACCCCATTATACTAAAACTGTACTACTACATGGACCAGAAACAAAGTTAGAAGTCAGTGCAGAGTTCGAATAGTATGAAAAACTGTTATAGTCCCTTCCAGAACGAAGCTCTTAAAGTACTGGCCGATTAAAAAAAAATTGACACTGAAGTCGGTGCACTTTGCTTGATTTAGTGACGAAAAATAGCTGATCTGCGATAGGCTGCAGCTGCAGTAGCAGCAACCCGACAAAACCTGAACTTCAGTTTTCTGTGGACTTGTTTCACAGTCCACAACAGATCGACATAGTGGAGTTTACACTTAACTTGGCAAAAACACCAGTGGGCGGACTGATGCTCAGCGATTAAAGTTTAAAAGCACATCATTCAGTAGGCCTAGACCATCGTCCATGAGTACATATAACTCGTTGTCTTGTCGTCAATCGACACAAATGACTTGGCAGTAACACCTCGCCTTCAGTCGGTCGTATTCGTGATGAATACAACGCACAGCGTGACACGAGCAATTACACCGCGTAACCCCAATCTCCTACTTGAAGACGTTATTGCCCGCTCTTCAGCTTGTCCTCTCACCGTCTTATTATGCCTCCTCGCAGGTGCATTGTCGCTGTATTAGAATGAAAAATACCATTTACAGCAGATGCAGAATCTTCGAACTTTCGGTGCTTAACGCTTTATACTATGCCACTGCAACGTTCCTTCGTACTGCGTACCGTATAACCGCGTATTTTATAACTGCTAAACTTTCAAGGGCTAGTGATACGCCTTATACTTACCGCAGCGCACCGTTTGCGCCGGAAAAAAACTTTCCGTAAAGCAGCAATTATAGATTACTTCTGCTAAGAGCTGCATCCCTGTTGAGTGTCGTGTACTGAATATGTACTAACGGCGCCTATAGCGATTATTCTAAGATAATGAACTCGAACTTCGCACGGATAGCATTGGGCATTGCAAATGTGGTGTCACTGCTAAGCGCATCCAGGGGCCACACAAGTCGACATACCACACACGTAGGTAGGCTTGCGTAATGTATACGGTTATAATGTTGTAATGACCTACAGATACACATACCGAGGGAAGGAAACATAGACGCATGCAACGCAATAACGGCAGCGCGTCATACATCATAAGTTGGTGACAACTTTACGCCAGGCCACACAGACACAGACACATGCAGCAATGAGCGTGCAGCAATCGCTCATTGCTCAGTGACGCGACGACCACCCACGAATGCTTCAGTCACACGGTCGCCGACAACAGACAGTGAATAATAACAGAGCTTAGTAGACCGAAGAAAAGTGAAAAGTGAATTAGTGATGTTTAGTTTCAGTGAACGAAAACTGTATGTAACACCTAAACATTTAGACGAGTTTAGTAGTATAGTTCTGGAAGTTGTAGCTACGAGTTAGTTTTCAGTATATTTCTAGTCTGAATATAGAACCTCAAACGTCGCTAATCTAACAACAGCAAACACTTTCTGAGTACAAAAAATGCTACCACTACATCTCCAAGTTTTCTATTGTTGTTGTTGTGCTTTATAAATACTGAGCACATTGCATAGAGTGCATTTATTCAGTTCCTGTTAATTGCTTATTTCCATTAGTATTAGCTTTGACTGCTTCAGTTACAGCTGTAGTCAAATAAAGATTGACTTTTCAGTTAAAGAGTTTTCGTTTTAGTTACTGCAAACATCACTGAGGAGAATATAAAGACGTTTGTCTATCGACCAGGTCAATGCAGGCTGCAACGTGCTTATAACCGCAACCCGTGAGATATTCAGGTGTACTTGGTTTCATTAGCAGCCAGCAACAAGAGCTCAGCTATCGCCCAAATGGCGCGCGTCTTCTTAATCATCTCATATCACGGCCAGAGTCGAACACCCCGTCACAGACGCAAACGCTGGATTTTATGTTACTACGATGCTATGGTCCTAGTCTGAACTCAACCATGAATTCAGAGCGAGACGTTATGGTACCCCTGCCTGAATTCAATTCATGGTTGATACCAAAACGTCCCACTACTGGGTTCAGACTACGGCACCATAACATCATACTCGGTACAACAAGAATCCTCAAGCATCGACACACACAGTGGTGTAAACAATATTGGGCTATCTTGAACCATTTAGGCATGGATCACTAGTAACCGAGAGAGAGACGGACCGACGGAAATGCGATAGCAATGGCGGCGTCTATGTTAGACGCGCGCCACAAAGCAAAAACATTCGCTCGACCAGCAAACTTTCACAGGTGGCAACAGGTAAAGCGTCACGTATGTAGCAAAGCCCTATTTTCAAGTCAGGGGCGTATCAGGCAGCCATGTGTACGCCTGTTGCTGATAGGTTTCACGCAGTGCTGAACCGTAGAACAAGAACGTCACTAAACCGCATGACTAGTAGCCTACCCAATGGGTCTATTGAATTCAGGTCCAAGGCTCGCCTCAGAGGTCTGAGGCTCTTTTTCAAAACATAGCCCTACGACGTGAATGAGAAGGGTTCACTAGTCAGAAGGTTCACTAGTCCGAAGGTTCACTAGTCCGAACTTGTCTCGTATTTGTTTTCAAGGTATAATAAAATATAATATAATAAAGGTACCCTTTAACCTCCAAACCTAACCTAACCCTAACCCCAAACCTTCGGAGTAGTGAACCTTCGGACTAGTGGGATGTTTCCGACGTGAGGACGTCGCCAATACAATAGGAGAATTCAGTGTTTCTACTACGTGAAAAGAAATAAAGGAGAGAAACAAATTTATCATATTAGAAACAGAGAGAAAACCCGCAGAAACCGAAAACGGCAAAGGAACTGTCTGAGCAACCATGCGGGTTTCACGGAACGATCAGCTGCTCAAATTATACACTTTCTCACGACACGACTGCAACCCAGAGAGACAACAGACGACATTAACATTGCCAATGACGACGTCGGCGTGGCAGGCTTCAGAACCTGATCAACATGCCAAGGCTTCTCTCAAAAAGAGATATCGACGAGATCAGGCAGGCATTTACATAAGCTGAAGAGTAGCTAACTTTGGTCTAACACACCTCAATAGAAAGTGACTGAATAATAAAAGAAATAAAAAACATGACAGACAAGAGAAGCAACAGACGACTGCATGACGCTGTTCTATTGTGTATAACTGTTGAATACGTTGCACAAAATAAAAAATATAAATTTTTAAAGAAATGCTCGACCTTGCTGAATGTCAGAGCTATAACATTATGCAAAATACGCAAGTTATGATTGGTCTATATTGTGTAACTTAACTGATGTTTTCTGGCTGCTAGGCTCGTATCTACATGTATGCTTGTGTTATTGTTTCAATTACTTTCGTTATTATTTCCTCTGTGCTGCTACTATTACGCGGCGAAATAAAGCTTCATAGGTCCTACAGAAGTCACGAATCGAGGTGGTGAACAGTCAATGTCATGCCTTTGTGAACTGTAAATCTATAAAAGATTTTTAGTCTAAAGTATAATAGTAGAAGGATGACGATAACTATGGTAATAACAGACGAACACACATGACTGAAGAAACAGAACGTATGCTGGAAAGAACTGACAATTTGCACATTCTAACTTTTAAGTTAGCCAATGCGTGAAAGCCGACTGCGCGTCGTGCGAGCAGACGTCTGGCGTGCAGTCCCGGTCCCGCATACAATAGCTGATCCAGATCACATGTCACAAGCATAGTTTTGTATGTAGACGCATACATCCCGTTTAAACATTCGACGTGTTTAAAGGCAATGAGCGGCATCATACACGCAAACCATCCATCAATTCAGGCATGAAAGACTATCTATAATTTGCCGCCTCTAAACAGTGCCGGGTCAGTGACCCGACACGACCCAGCGACTATGCACAACTGCAGCCGTTCTGTAGGGTGCACAGAACACATGAAAACACGATACACTATAGGTTAGTCCTATACAGCGTAGACTACTACATAAATGATCCGGCCGCTATATGGCTTCTATGATTCACACCGACGTCTCATAAGAAAGGATTTTTACGCTGACCGACCATGCAGATTATAATGCTGCAAACGTGTTTAGCGTGCACTTTGCTAAACGAAACAGGTCAATGCGCCAGAATTTTTTCATTGCGTCCCAGAAAAACTGCACCCGCTATCTCATTATACACTGACTATTCCAAATCTTAACCGACTCTCCAAATTATGAAATTTCCAATGACGTCACGCAATATACTTTCCATCATACCTTAAGTTCAAAAGTACTGCAAAGGCAAACAAGAATACGCGCGGCATTGAATTAATGCATCTAGCACAAAGGTATTTGATAGATAAGAAACCAAAGCGTGAGATTTTGCTACTCACGGTGACGCTGCGAGTTCGAGGTCTAGCCAAGGCTGGTGAAGTATCCACCGCGTAGACCTCCAGGACAAAAGTCCTCAGACCCAGCTCCAGGTCCAGTGATCGCGTGGTCCGGACGGTACCGGACGTGGCCAGCACTTCAAAGTAGTTCGGCAGCGGAAGGTCCGAGTCCGGAGACGTTACTGAAGTGATGTAGTACCGGATGTTGGAAGATTGGCCAGCGCGTGACGCGGCGACGGTGACGACGGGTATCGACGATGGAGAGTTTTCAGCCACTCGCCCCGAATACGTCGAACTGGAGAAAACTAACCCGCCGACATCTAGCGACGCTGATGATGATCGGATGATGACGGACAGTCGTAGTGACGAAGAGCGCGACGTACGATGACTGTCCGTTGCCACGATAACTAAAGTGTACACGGGTCGACCGGTGAGACCAGTCTTCAGAAACAGTCGCCCAGTCGCAGCATCTATACGAAACATTGCTGTGTCAGTGTCGCTCCTGTCAGTGATCGAGTAACTCACCGGATGACTGCCGACTGTCGCGGCGAAGACGACGGTCACCAGAGTGCCAGAGACGGCACTGGAAGACAAGACTACAGCGGACGGCGACAGAAATTCCGGTGTTTCATCAACCACATCGACAGTAAAGGTTTGCTCTGCCGTGAGACGACATGACGACGTCAGAGAGTCGTCGGCGACAGCTAGCGTCAGCTGGTAAGAGGTCGCGGACTGGCGGGTGTTCAGCGCACTAGCAACTGTCACAATTCCGCTGTTAGCGTCAACGTTAAACAGCTGACCGTCTGGTACCTGCCGGCTCAGCCAATATCTCATCTGTGCGCCTCCACCAGCGTCGCGAACAGTTGCTGTCGCATGGAACATGATCGTGCCAGTCGCAGCATCGGCTTCGACGCGATAGCGAAAGTTGGCGGAGTCGAGAAACCGCGGAGAACGATCCTGAACGTTTGGAACGACTGCGATACTGAGAGTAGTGGAAGCCGTCAGCGACGATGACTGGTCATGCGCTACCACGGTGATGTCATACTGTCGCATGCGGTCGAAGTGTAAAGCGTCATTCAAGAATAATTTACCAGTAGAAGCTTCGATGATAAACGGAACTCTGACAAGCATTATGCTGTAAGTGACTCGTGAGCGGCGGCCTGGGTCTTGATCGACAGCTTTAACACTGCCGATTAACGTCCCCACCGCGGCGTCTTCGCCAACTTCCAGCCTTCCCGACGGCACGTGCGTCCACCTAGGTGGTCGTGGTAAAGTCCTGACAACAGTGACTCTGACTGTAGTAGTGCCAGTTAGCGCGGGTGTTCCACGATCACTGGCAACGACGACGAATTCATAGAACGGTGAACGACTGACGTCAAACTGCTTTGACAGCAAGACACGGCCGGTGGTTTCTTCGACTGTGAACTGTTCAACATCATCTCGCATGTAGTAGAACACTGTTCCATTGAGTCCTGCGTCCATGTCTTGAGCTGTGACCAGTACAACCGTGCTGTTCACAGTCGTATTCTCAGGGACGAAGACGGAATAGACGTTGCGGTCGAAAAAAGGTGCGTTGTCGTTCAAGTCATAAACTGTGATGTCTACAATGACTCTACTCTGACGACTGACCTGTCCAGTGTCTCCGGCAACTACTACTAATGTAACCACATCCGTCCCAGTATCGGCAATTAGCTGTTCACGATCAAATGACTGCGAGGTCGTAAGCAAACCAGTTAGTGGCTCAATCATGAAGCCGGAAGTCGAACCTTCAATCCAGTAGATCAGGTCGGCGTTGCGACCAGAATCGGCGTCTGTGGCGTATAAAAGTTCAGTGAAATCCGTTGCCGGGCTTCCTTCGACGAGTGAGAAACGGTACGTGGCGTTGTCGAATGCCGGAGTATTGTCATTGTCATCTACGACGACGACAACCACTTCTAATGACCAACTGCGGTTTCTCAATACTCCATACTCAGTGGCCGTCACCGTCAGCACGTATTCAGCTTTTTGTTCACGGTCTAGTGTCCTTGCGTTGTACAGCCAGCCGTCTGGAAAAATTCGCAGACGGCCGTCGTCGATGCCGTGGTACCGCGTGACAGCGTAACGGACTGCGGAGTACGCCGTGGGAGGTCGCGCTGCCGAAGCAGTGACGGAGAAGAAACGCGAGTTGATTGGCGTCGCTTCACTGACGCTAGTCCACAACGTCGACGTATTATACAGCGGCTCGCTCTCGTCCAGAACTGCACCGACGTTCACACGAACAGTCTGAGATGACGATAGTGACGGCGAGCCAGAATCGGCGGCCACAACAACCACACTGAGTGAGGTCTCAGCAACCGGAGACGCTGTCAGTCGCAGCAAGCCAGACGTGGGATCAAGCGACAGTAAATTATTACTATTGTCCGTCAAACGGTAACGCACAGTGCCGCCAACGCCGACGTCTGGATCGGTTGCACGTGCAGCGTAGATCTCAAGGCCGACAGGACTATCGGCATCAATATCGACTTCAACCTCGTCGCCACCACGAAACCTCGGCACGTGGTCGTTGATATCGCTGACACTGACCGATACGTGTACAATTGCAAAGTCGACGTCGGTTGTGGCGACGAGCGTCAAGTTATACTCTGACTGAAGCTCGCGGTCAACTAGCCGAGATGTTGTGATGAGTCCAGTTGCGTTGGACACCGAGATGACCGAGTAGACGCCGTCTGGATCTCCGTCGACGAGGTAGAACGATAACCGTGACTGGCCAGTTGCTGTCGCCGCGACGCGCCCGACGCTGCGTCCGACAACTGCCCTCGACCGCCGCCCGTCATCTTCAGTAACAACGAACGAGTATCCGAGCGGTTGGCTGAACGTTATTGGAGGTACCGTAGAACTGCTGGACATTACGTAGATTTTCACAATTGCCGAGTGAACGCTAGACAGTCCACTGCGTTCATCGCGTGTGACGACGACAAGCTTGTAGACGGTCCCTGATGTTAGCCTGGCAGTAGTAGATACTGTTCCGAGCGACGGATCTACGCCAAACTTTGAGCTGTCACCGCCGCTAGCTATAGAAAACGTAACGGAATTAGAAGTGTTGAGCGACCGAACTCTTGTGACGATACTGCCGACACGCTGGTTTCCGACAAGTTTAACAAAGTAATAAAAAGGATATATGACAGGTGGCACGTTTAACGGATTTGTGACGTTCACAACTACAGACACTTGACTGGTCAGACGAACTGGATCTACAATGTTAACAGCTATCACTGTAAGCGTATAGGCCTTTCCAGTGTCCAAAGACCGAGTACTGATAATTCTGCCTGATGTTCTGCCAATCTGAAATGTATCAGGGTAGTCCTCTTCGACGCGATCAGAGAGCTGATAGCGAACTTCGCCCACATCTTCAACAGTTGCCGTAACAATAGTCACGAGACTGCCAGATGTTGTGTTCGCACGAGATAATACGACTGTGTACGCCGACCTGGAGAAAACAGGAGGTGTGCGATAGCCAGGAAGAACGGTGATGTGAAGTTTCACGAGCGTACTTAGCATGCCTGTCGTGGCTTGGATAGTTAAGTTGAAGCTCGACCGCTGCCGCCAGTCTAGCTGAGCATTCATTGTCACAAGCCCCGTCTCCGAGTTTACAGAGAACCGGCGCAGAGCATCACTTTCATCGGAAGCAGATGAGATCTGATAAACGACTGGACTGGCAGAAGACGACGTAGCCCTGAGCGCGGCGACAAAACTGCCAATCGGCGCCAATTCACTGACGTTAGCGAAATACGACGGCGACTCGAACACCGGCGGATTGACGTCGACTCGACCGACTAAAATGGTTAGAGACGCGTAACTGATGCGTGGCGGCGAACCTGAATCACGGGCCTCGATTGTCAAGTTGTAACGTTGTCCGGATTGTAGACGATGCGATGCTGCCGCTACGAGGACGAAATACAGTTCCGGTATCGTTGACGGAATGAAAGCGAATGTCCCGTCGTCGTTGCCGCCGATCAGTCTTGCTGTCGTTTCTCCGTTTGGTCCGTCATCGGCGTCAGTTACACTGACCGCTTCTACGACATCGCCCTCAGAGGCACTCTCGTCGACGACCAGCGGTCGACCAGGTTCCTGGTTACGAAACCAAATGACTGGGGGATGGTCGTTGACGTCAGCCAGTGCAATATGTACATAGGCAAACGCACTGAGCGGATACGGTCGTCCACTGTCGGTCGCCTTCAACGTCAAAGTGCAGCGCTTCGATCTGCATGGTCTGTTGTCGGTACCGGCTGGACTGCAAGCCGCAGGACAGATCAGAGGTTGGCGGGCAGTGGTCAAGACTCCTGATGTCTGATCGACCACAAACTGGCGGCGATCGTCTCCGGCGACGACGCTGTAGATCACTGCTGCGTTCTCTCCTACGTCGGCATCGGTAGCTCGTACTCGCAGGACGGTCGTCCCGATGGCGACTGTCTCGTTGATCACGGTGTGGTAAGCCTCGTTGTCGAAGACAGGTGCATTGTTATTGATGTCAGTCACATCCACATTAACCAACAGAAAGCCGTACAGCGACGGACTTCCGCCATCCTGGCACGAGATGTTTAACGCATACGACGACCGATCATTCCTGCGTAGCTCTACCACGTTTTCCAGATACAGCAGACGAGCTACTCCGGACCCCGATGACGCCACTGACAACCGGAACTGTCCAGCGTCGTCGCCACCCACGATCCGATAGTTGCTGACTGTGCCGTTCGGTCCACTGTCTGGATCACTGGCAGTTTCCAGGATAACTCGAGTTCCGGGCCGGTCACTCTCGACGAACGTGACGTGGACAGTCGGTCGTGAAAATGTCGGTGCGTTGTCATTAATGTCCCAAACATTGATGTGGACGTCGAACAGCTGTGCAGGTGGTGCTGGAATGCTCTGGACGATCATGTCGACTGTGCCGACACCACCATCGCGGATAGGTAGCGACTCCCGGTCAACCCGTGCCCGAGATCTGATGACCCCCGTGGTTGGATCCAGCTGGAACTGAGTGGGGTGAACGCCAGAGAAGCGGTATCGCAAGCCAGGTCTGACGGGCAAACGGCCGGCCACGAAGCCGACCGGTTGTTCTTCGGTGATATTGAACTGTACGCTGATGTGGACATTCTGACCGGCAGTACAGTCGAACAACCACGTTATCACCAGGATGCACCACCAAACAGCAACACCCTGACACCGCCCATGCCTCTGACGGCTACTTCTGACCACCCACGACGCCGTCACACCAGCCATCGACTCGTAGCCGCTCGGTCTTCACCTTGCTGTCATCTCACCGACAGTTACCAACTCCGCCACGCTACACAACAAAGCAACTGCGGAGGTTTATCAAACTTTCAGCAAAATGGCAACTTGAGTTCGTTCCCACGGGTAACATTAATTATTACTGACCACGCAACACACTAACATTTGCATTTATTTTCGAACAGAGTCAGCTCTGACAATACCAAATTTAACTAATGCTCCCATGAAAGGTGCTGCAAATAAATAAATAGTTAAATGCCCGGCAGCTCCGAAACAAAACCGCGTTACTGGAAAGCTAAAATGATGTGCGCAATATTTGCACATAACTGGGTCTCCATTTTGTAAATCTTTTCGCAGTCACCGTTGTTCCATTTTGATGAAAACCATCATCATCATCATCATTTATTTTGTCATAAAAGAAGTACAAGCAATCACATGGACACAGATACGGATGACTGGACAGCTGCCCCTAGCACAGTAAAACACATACACAAAATACAAAAAAGATGTACAACAGAACAGAGAATAGTTAAAAACATACGAGATAATTAGAGTAATCGGCGTGTAAAATACTACTTTTAAAACGAGTAATTGTGCTAAAATCAGTGAGACAGACAGTTCATTCCATACAGTAATGACGCGTTCACTGAAAAATTCTGACCCAATCCGTGTACCCGTAAACTTTTTACACACTTTATATTTGTGACCTCTTGTGCCACGACGTGGGCTCCATTCAAAGAATTCGTCGAAGTTTAAATCAACCACACCGAACACAATTTTACAGCACCAAAGTAGATCTGATTGAAGACACCCGAGCCGGTCTCGATAGCATGTGTTAAAACCAGGTAGTCGTTTGGTAAAACGGCGTTGAACTGACTCGACGGCAGTGATGTCCTTCACAGTGTGAAGACCACCCACCAGCAATCAAAGTTATCATAGCTAGCACACATTGTTTTGATTAGCTCACCTGAAAGCAGCAGCGCTGACCGAGGTAGGTGGCCAGAGGCACCGGGCATGCAGCCGCCACCCGTCACACCTGCCTGCAGATGCAACCAGCACATTACGTTGCACAGAGCAGCAGCAGCATGCAACGATTCTATCCGTAATCAAAATACGATAAATCCCACCAGCCGATATTCGTAAATTAGCCTCGTATCGACAGCGCAAATCAAACAGAGAACAAGAAATCGCGTGCGACAAATAAAACACAGCTTAATTCCACTACAGCGCACGTAGAGCTGACAGACTGAGCGCCGCGACGGTAAGCGTTGCACACTGCACTGGCTGCTGGCACTGCACAGCAGTCGCTACTCGCAAGCTAGGTGGCCCGGGCGCACGGTGAAGCAATGGGCGGGACTACAGTACCACACTGCTTCGACACGTTCCCTGACCAATAATGCTGTTGTCGTGAGAGGGATCCTTCTGCTGAGCATCTGAATACACGCAGAACACTGTCAATTCGTCGTTTTCTGTAATCATAATAAACTTATGCGATGC
>Ga0126335_1001695_pt1 | contig 12629 bp, 10 predicted proteins | sample OlaspJWI45metaG_FD_108409 | JGI IMG/M metagenome (GOLD analysis project Ga0126335, IMG submission 108409) | Marine gutless worms symbiont microbial communities from Oahu, Hawaii - Olavius sp. 1 OAHU.JWI-45 metaG | ecosystem: Host-associated > Annelida > Digestive system > Unclassified | place...
TATACTATACTTTATTCCGGAGCGCATACTTTTTCAATTTTGACTTGGGGGTCCCAGACGACATCGGTCGCGTTCAGGGGATCCCAGCAGTGAAAAAGGTTAAGAACCACTGGGTTAGAACAAGGGCTAAGTTAGTGTTGATAGAACGAAAGGTTCTTGGATGTACATAGAGATCATATAACTAATTAACTATGACTCCCTTTTTATCAGTGGCTCAGGATAGGCACCTGGTTGTAGCAGACGTTGTTGATGGCCAATTGTATGTGCAAGTTGGAGTGCAGAATTTCATATAGTTGACTAGCATATAGTTGACCACTCTAAATAACTAATGTAATGTAATGTAATGTAATGTAGCCATTCTGCACACCCAGTTGGGCATTACGTAGGCAGCCCCGTCCCTGCAAAAGTCTGCACTTTCGCCCCCGCTTCCCATACCTGTGTGTATGACTAGTTAGCACCAATGCATGAAGTAATAACCCATTTATTACTACTAACACATCCCAGGCTCGGGACTCGCAGCTCGCATGTGCACCTATGTAGCCCCCTGTCTAGTGCCCAGTGCCTAGTTTAGACAGGCATTACCTATATACATACTTTAAGCCCTGCCTTATTCCTCACCCTCCCCATTCTACACTGCTGCATATACTGTTGGGTTAGCGCCAGCGCCTCTCAAATGTAGGCATGGGCCCACTCACCTGGCACCTGGCCAGTGGTTGCCATGAGATACAAAAAATGACAATTTTCTGCCCCCCCCCCCTACCAATACTCCAACCTCAACTGTTTTGCACCTAAATATATTCCTGGGGTGTCCTGAAGCTACCCGGTAAATCTGGAGGTGATAAGACGCACCTGTTTCCTAGTTAGAAGCGAACGTACATACCTACAAACTCCATTATATATATAGAAGTGCATGACATGCTGAAAATTTGATCTGATGAGTAAAGTGAAAGCTGAAACAAGATATGATAAAAAAGAGATTCCAAAGCAGAGACCTATGACTCTCAGCTGACCAATCATTAATGATGGCTTTGATGTAGGGCTAGCAAAAGTGTAACGTTATTTGTTAGGATAGTCAGAGTTGCTAAACCAAGCATAATCACTTATCATTCTTTGTGTGATTGTAGCTGTCTTCAGTTTGTATAAAATGAGAAGTCGATGTTGAGTAGCATGTTACTATATATGTCGTGAAGAATGGGTAACAGTGATTCATCACCAAAGCATCAACCAGAGCGAACGCCGAAGCTGAATGCAATTCCTGCACGGTTGCCGATGCCCGACCATGCAGAACTTGAACGGCGCTTTACCAGGGTCCTGGTAAGCTGGTATTAATATAGTGATGTACTCTGTTTGTCATCATTCTTTTGTCTTCTGGCTTCTGGCATGCTTTCTGAATAATCCTGTATCCAACATCTTGCTCTTGAGATTGAAACTTTCAGTTGCCCCATAATCCATCCCTTTCGTTTTATCATGCAATAGCTGTATAGTAACTGTATTGTTACAGTCATGTTCACTTAGTATTAAATCATCGGCCGAAGCCAACATTTGGCAGTAGTATCCAACTGCTACTGAGCTAATGTGGGTTTATAATATGTTTAAATAGATATAATGTGTAATTTTTGATACATATAGACTAATTGTCGTTGCTAAAAAAACTAGACAAGATATGTGACAATTGCAGTGAGTAAAAACCAGTTATTCATATTTTGCCTCTGTCATTGGTTAAGTGCACTTATCACTTTTTTATCCATCTGCCTTGATGCAGTCATAAATACGAAGTGTGTGAGTCACTATCATACAGCAGGAATGTGGTAGTGCATACAGAGTTGTGGTGGGCAGTGGGCACTGGGCATCGCCTGTTGATATCAACCAGAACACTGATCTGTGTAATATGAGCATTTGCACCTACAACTGCAGCCTCAGCAGTTTGCTGTTATGTAATTTTTATATTAATCTTATAGGCACTGCTTTTAATGGAGCTCTTTAAGTGTTATGTTATTTATTTGTACAAGAGCTATAATTTTAATACTAAATTATATAACTCACCTCAAATTTGTAACCATTAACAGTACTGTGCTAATGGTGACTGGAGTGGCGAGTTACTCAGTTACTGTAGGCATTTGGTTTTTAATTCTCATTAGAACCATTGAGTTGGCAGTGGTTTGTGCCATTTTCTATGTTTCTGTATTGCCAGTAGTCTGCCGGTTACATTTGTAAGTCAGAAACTTAATTTGGTTATTAAGGAAATAAGTAAGCTTATGTTTACTTAGAGAGAAAGAAGGAGCCAACTTTGTACATGTGGTTTACTGATTAAATAGACATCAAATATTGTACAGGTTCATCTACATTGGCATTGTGTGTTAATGATACTGTTCATTCAGTGCACTCTTAACTGGTAAGGCTTTGTGTAGTCGAGAAACATTCTGTGACTGTTAATGTTCATTTATTTAGGCATCGATGGACCTGCCACCAGACAAGGCCAAACTGTTGAAGAGCTATGATGATGACAAAAAGTGGGAGCTTATCTGTGATCAGGTATGCAGTCAGTTTGTCAGTTTGTTAAGTATGTTATGAATAACCCTTTAACTACCTTGTGTATCTTGGATATGTGACTGATAACAATAGAAATGGTTGGCAGATGTATTTGGCAACTCTGCAGTGTGTTTGTATTGATGGTATATTCCCAGAAAAATCACCTGTGTACATTTTATAGCAGTACACTTTGGTTATTATAATTGTCTGAATTTCTTATAGCTAGTAAATGTCATAAATGATGTATTGCGTGTAGGAAAGATTTTCAGCTAAAGAACCACCAGAGCATTATTTAAACAAGATGCGAGTGTTTCTGGATCCAGCAGGCAACAGAAGCTCAAGGGTATAAATTTGTGAAGTCACGTAGATATCTAATAGTTGTTACTCAGCTTACATCAGTAATGAGTACTGAGTAGACAACGGTATGAGCAAGCATGATTAAATTTAATATAGATTTTATATTGATGGACGCCGAGTCGTGACTCATTTTGACTTATAGCTTTCAGTCACAATTGCCACTCTAAGCTAATTTCATAATTCTGTTTTTGAGTCTGTTTATCTGTTTGTTTGCTTATAATTACAGAATCGGTGGCATGGTCATGTCCAAATTTTTAAGCTGGGCTTCCCAATGATGGATTTAAGCACAAAAAATTGCAGATGTGTAGTGCTAAAGCATGCCAGTGTTTGTTGTTAGGCCATGAAAGGTCTTGGTCATTCGTCATCAACGCAGACTCTTCGTGATTTGGAAATTTCACTTCGCACTAACCACATAGAGTAAGCTGTTTGTTGTTTCATTTTTGCCTACAGCTTTTAGAATTACCGATGTTCAGTGAGCTATGATAAGTCAGTCTTTTTTTAGAAGTGATAATCAATTTTCCCGGCTGTAACTGGTATATAGTAGATACAGCACTTCACCCAGTCACTACCGTGTGTGTATTGTGTGGCAGTGTGGGTATGGCCGCTACACCAGTGCATGAAAATCTAGCATTCTGGCATTGTGGGATAGATGTCACCATGGAGAAGGGCAATTGAGGGGTATTTGGCGATTAATTAGACCTGCAGGAACTCTTAATTTAGCCACAGTCACAAGTGAAGTCGGACTGAAGTTTAACGTGAGAAAGAGAGTGGTAATGAAAGTTTGTAACTGAGACATGCCAATTAAAAATGGTAAACGGAATGCAAGTCAATTGCTTTGGAGTGATGTTTACCTTGGATGCCCTGTCTACTGATAATGTGAAGTCCATAAGTAGTTAATAACAGCCATGTACATTTAGCCTCATTAGTATGTGTTGTCATTTTATTTCAGGTGGGTTCGTATGTTTCTGAGCGAGAAACACAACGGTCTCGACATTCTCATAGATTATCTCTCTACTACACAGTTTATTATGAGGTATTATCTGTAATGTTCTGTTCTGTTTGATATTCTGATCACTTCACATATGGCGAATGAGTCCTGTTAATGTCCCAGTCAGCAATTTGCAGCTGACTTTGTAGAACTGTTTTTACAGATAATTGGTGATACTGGTATTTGAAATGGAAATCGCAGTAGCCAAGAAATAATACACATTACTTTTAATACAACTAAGTACGTTCTTGTTTACTGAAAGCTACATGATATTTTTGCTTCTGATGAAGTACGAAGTACAGTTGACTGAACTCTCTTTCTAATAATGAGCTTCATTAGTTACTGACACATTTGTTTTATGCTTGTATGGAAATTGTTATGATGAGGAATATGTTGTAGCTTTATGCAGAGTGACAGCAATGCCAGTAACTCTTCATTGGCTGAAGCTAATGGCCAGAGTTCAAATTCGACACTGAAGCACAGTGCTTCATTGGCCCTGGAGCGCCAGGGTGGGACATTGAAGCCATACCAGTCTATGCGGTTAAAGAAACGTTTGTCGATGTATTCACGATCCATGTCGCATTCGAGGATAAATTTCGGTGATGCAAATGATGATGTGCATTTGTGTATATTGTGTCTTCGTGCAATTATGAACCATCAGGTACACTCTGTAGTATTTACATGTAATGTATGTGCAATTTGCCTTTGAACAATTTTATTCAGATTGTGTACTAATTTAGTGTTGTTGCTGATATGTTAGTACACAGTGTTTTGACAGTGTTTATTTGGCAACAAGAAGTAATTTTCTGTCATTGTCCAATCATAAATGTATTATTTCATGGTTCTGCATTATTTGACATACACAGCCAAGTTTTTGTCTGTGTTTACTACCTGACATCATTTGCTTCCTGTTGTGTGAGGTATCCAGTAAGACTGCATTGTACAAATGATGTAGATATCTGCTTATCTACCTAAGAACCATATTCTAACAAGTGAGTTTTTAAATAAATTTCTTGTTGAAACAAAAAAACATTAGTGATATTGACAAAAATGTCATTTACCTTTTTCCACCTTAGTTCATCTGCATACAAGTTTTTGATAATTGGGAACATCATGCGGAATGCTTTACTTCTGCAGACTCTATGATACTGACAGTCAGTGGACATAAGGAAGGACATTCAGCATGTAAAAAAATCTGGCTCTGTCGAGACTCAGATAACTTGGAGGAAAAGTCTGCCAGCTAATGTACAAACTGGTGGTAATAGATGTACATACTTCTGTTATGGAATATTAAGCTAATAGACTAATAGCTAGTATATGGGTAATTTGTGTCCCAAGTTAACACGAGCTGTGGATGTCTGTGCTGTGGTGTTGCAGTATGGTTTCAACTTGGTTTTTGGTCACAAACAGGCAATAAACTGTATTGCTTTGAGTCTCAAGCACAAGAGCTACAGGTTGGTAACTTTTTCATATCTTTTCCACTTCCTTTGTGATTGATATCACAAAATTCCAGGAATGTGTTCTTAAGTATTCCAAGTGTTGCTGGTGTGTTGTAGTTGGATTACATGGTTTTCCTATCTTTTGTGTGTGCCACATTGGTTAAATATATACTCTTTATTATTTAGAATTTTTTGTGTCTATGCCTGTAAAGGTAAAAGGTGCAATATATAACCTGGTTGTGATGTCTGTTCTTCTGTCTGTCTGTCTGTCTGTCTGTAATAAGCCACGCCCCATGACGTCACAAGCTATTATTAGTTCTGGTCAAGTGGACACAAAGCTTCCCTGTGACCGGCGCCTAATTTTGGCTGTTTTCCACTGTCATATTACTCACAATAGTGCATGCATCTTTATGTTTGACACTTAACTTAGGCAAATCTGGGCTAATGGCAGAGAAGCAAGACAGTAGACAAAAACTGAAAGTTATTCTTGATACTTACTGAAACAGGCATCGAGTTGTCTGTAAATTTGAAAACAAATTCGTCTTTAGTCAGTTTCTGATGGTAGCTATTGTTGGTGCATTGCAAATGTTATAAGGATGAATTGTATCATGTTTTGTAGAACCAAGACATTGGTGCTGGAACTGCTTGCTGCCATTTGCCTTGTCAGTGGTGGCCATCAGATGATCTTGTCTGCTTTTGACAACTTCAAACATGTAAGGTGGTGCTATGAATTTGTATTTGTATGTCCACAGAGTTAGCTGTTGGGCTGGCTGAATGGTCTTTGCCACGGTTAGCTATTTGAAAAGAGTGATTTGTTAATTTTATTTAAAATAGCTTCAATTTCAAGCAGTTTATTGAGTAGTATTTTGTTTCTGCTGGTTGGTAAAATCTAAAAAGCATTTCCCATAATACAGAAACTAAAGGGAATCAGTTTGCCGGACTGCATCTGACGACAGAACTGGAGAAAGGTGTGTCAGTGTGGAGACTGCATTGTAACTGAATCTTTGTTATAGTGAAATTAGTTGTGTAGTGTAATTTCATATATTTAGGTTTGTGCAGTGAGTGTAAAACCTTTTATTTAATTACAGGTTTGTTCAGAAACACATCGATTTGAGACTATGATGAACTATTTTCGCAATACTGAAGAATTTCACATTGACTTTATGGTAAGAATTCTTGTTTGATTTTGTTTGAGAAAGCCAACATGTTGGTGAATGAAGGGCATTGTTGGTAGAGTTGTTGCTGTTGCAATAACTACAAGAAGCTTGTTGGAGTGTCATATAGAGATTATTCTGAATCTAAGCTAGGAACACATGCATCAGATCATGCTGTGTGCTGTGATCGGAGCTACTTAATGTTAAATGTCAAGAATTTCTGTTTTTTTTGTGCCAACACGCAATGCATGATGTGTTCATTAAATCTTTGCTGACATTGTTAATTGCAGTATATTTGTACCATTCACTCACACACAGCTGAGCTTGTATTAAGTGAAGTGGGAACTTGAGCGTCTCTTAGTTTTGTTCTTCTGTTGTACAAATTAATGTCCTGTTTAAGTTTATAGCAGAATTAGTTTTATTATTTAGTTGGAAATGTGCAGTTCTCACTACTGCAAGTTGTAAATATACATTATATTGTGGTAATATTATATGTTTGTGTTGTTGCAGGTGGCATGTATGCAGTTCATTAACATTATCGTTCATAGTGTAGAAGACGTCAACTTTCGTGTTCATCTCCAACATGAGTTTAGCTTGCTCGGACTCGATGACTACCTCGTGGTCTGTTGTCCCGTTATAATTTTAGCAGTCATTTTTGTAGCCATCTTGTCTGCCTGTACCTGTGGTATTTTGTAAGAAGTGATCATTTCGTTACGATATTTAGATGCAGTAAGCTTGTTTAAATTGTTGTTAAAGATTCTAACTGAAATTTATAGTGACAGTGGTAACTGCAAGAGCAGAGACCACAGTTTATAAGATTTATCACTGTATGAAAAATGTCCATATTTACATTTTTATTTTTTGTAGTATTGATGTGCAACATTTGTCATATAATCATGTAGAAAACCATAACAGAAGCAACAGACATTTGACTATGCCAACTGAGCCTTCCATTTCTCTGGGGTCAGCAAATGAGGACTGGCTTCAGCTGAGAAGGCAAAGGAGGAGGATGTGGTTCTTTCTGTTTGTGTATAAATGTTTGGATGCAGGTAATAATAATAATAATAATAATACAAGAACTTATAATGCGTGCATGGTCAAAAAAATCGAATCTGAGGTGTGGACAGTCACCAGATGGAGAGAAGGCAGTCATGTCTTGTATTTATTGACCAGGTTAAAGATGTGGTATTTAAAGTGAGTTTTGAATGTGGTAAGGGAAGGTGTTTTTGACCATGCAAAACTGTGATATCCATTGACAAGTGTATGATTATCTTTATCTTCTGCATCATGTACATGACTTGATACTGAAGAGAGTTGTTCGGCTGTGATACAGAAACTGCGAGACACTGAGAGTGATCGTCTCCCAGTACAGGTGAATGCCTACCTAGACAACACCATTGACGTTCAGTCATTGCTGGAGGACTCTGATACGAAAACAGCGGCTTTGGAACGAGTGGCCGAGCTTGAAGAGGCTTTGTCATTTGTGAGTTTTGCTTCAGTTTGTCTATATCTGTTAACCTGTTTGGACAGCCACATCTTTCCTAATGTTGTTACTGATTTTGAGTGTTTTGATTTTGACACTGCTGTTACTACTGACTTGCAATATGTGGTGATGGCTAATTTGTGAAATGTTCTGTAGGCCAACGAGCGAAACCAGGAAGTGGAGGAAGCAGCATTAGCTAAAATTGGTTAGTTCTCGTGCATTTAACAAATTCATTTGTTACACGTTTATTTTGTTGTTTTTACTAGCCTATAATAGAGACAGAATATTCACGTTTATAGAAGTGGATTTTCTCTAAACGCCAGTTCGACTATGGTCAAATGCCCACAGGCAGCTTTGGAGGTAGATGCAGCAGCTGTTTCCTTGTCTGAATATGCCAGTTTTTAGAGGAGATTTACAGTCATATAAAAAACTGCTTGGACCTTGTTAGGTTTACAGAATGCTCTAACATAATGACTCATGCATGGAGTATGTTATGTATGATGTATTTGAGCACGTTTGTTGTTGCAGTTATAGTTTCAGTTGTAGTTGTAGTTGCACAGTTTTTCGTATGCTCTATTTGACATGTTGTGTAACTGAGTGCTGTTGTTTTCACTTATCTGATTTCAGTTGAATATCAGAAGTTACTAAATGATGCATTGGCTGAGAGAGACACGTTTAAGGTTGTGTAGATTGCACATTGTTTTATTCATCATAATTTGTAGTGTCTTGGGTTTATTTCATCTCAGATTATGTTGTTTATGTAGTTTTCTCATTTTATATGTAACTGTGGCCTTGGTTCATTTTTATTGAAATTTCTTATGTGTTGTGGAGCTGTAAAGTGTAAAGATATTGCATAAGATCATGTTCACAAGTAGGCTATTTTGCATCTGTGTTTGTCATATACATTGCTCTTGGTCAGTGTAGCTGCCAAACATTTGGCTTGGTTAATACTTGGATGAAATTTCTCCAGTAGTAAATCATATGTACTTGGTGTGTAAGTGCCAATTTTGCCTAGCTTTTCCCTCTGTTTATAGACATAGTGAGTACCAGTGAATGTTTAGGATTAAACAGGCTGGTCGTGTTTATCTATGGTCTTGCAGTTTAATCTTGTATCTGGCTGAGAATTGAGGAAATGCAAGTCACCTCTGTCCCATGGGCCTATATTGCATAGAAACGATTTCTCTCTTTTTATGTGTTTATAATAAAAACTTTTATTTTTTCATTATTTAGTGGCGTTCTGTTGCAGCAAATGTGTGAGCAAGCAGATGAGCGACTGAAGAATGCTGCCAGTTTTGCTGCTGTTGCTACTGCTGCTGGTCAGAATGGTACGTTCTACGTAAATTATTTACATTAGGCTACTTGGGCTTTTTGATTACAAAATGTTTTTGCACTGACTTCATCTGAAGTGTGCACAGAAGCATTGTTTTTTCCAGTTAGTGCAGAGTACCTTGATTTAGAGAGGTGCAAGTAGTAAACTGCATTGTTTTTTCTTAATAATGACCAAGAGACACAAAATGTACTGTGTTGTCAGGAATTGTTGATTACCCATGGCATGATGTATATTTTTTGGGGGGCGGGGGAATCTGTCTGTTTTTTATCTGTCTGTCAGATGATAACTATCAAAATCCTTCATATAGAAAGTTCATTTTTGATGTGAGGGTACGGTTTCCCAACCAGTGTCCTTGAGTTCGGAGATCAATGTCTTCAGATCAAGATCTGGTCAGTAAGGAACCAAAAATGCCGGTGGTGCCACTTTTGTTAAAAGGCGATCTCGTTTTTCTTTGTTTTGTTCTCGGGAAAGTACATTTTTCGAACATATTTAGCGAAAGTAAAAATAAAACAATGTTGCTGATATTATGTAGTATCGGAGTTACATATTGAAGACAGTTGCTATTCATGTGTTGTGTCACGTAATCTGCAGATGGTCTCAAGTCTCCTGTGCGGTCTGAAGCACCTGCCATGCCAGGACCACCCCTTCCACCTCCCCCAGTAGCACCACCACCGCCGCCGATGTTTGGAGCCATCCCACCGCCACCTGCGCCACCAATGATGCTGGGTCCTGGAGCACCGCCGCCGCCACCCGGCATGCCTGGTTCTAATGCATCGGGTTGGTTAGCTGCTTTGTGGTTCTTTATTCATACTTAATTTCTGATTACATGGAACCTGGATAGTTTTTTTAGATATTTTATGTCAGCCGTTTATTATTGGTGACAAACAATATTCTAGTTGGTGGCATGGTGTAATAGTTAATGGCGATGGTCTGATCAACAAAGTTAATCAACATCAGGTCTGGTTAGTACTTGGATGGGTGATGGTCGTCGGATGGGTAAACCGTTTAGGTATGTAACCAGCCAACTTGGTTGACTCACAGACGCAGCCTTAAATCCCTTTGGGGTCGGTAAGATGAGGATCAGCTTCACCTGGGAAGGCAAAGGCATGGTTCGTGGCTAAAACGAGTGGGTGTGCAGGTAACACTGAGATCCCTTAAATTAGGGGCTTATAAAGAGGTGCTATATCAAGTGACCCTTACCTTTTACCTTTTGAACAGTTTTTAACTTAGTATTTGAGAACTTAAATCGTCAAGTCATTGTTACTGTAATCTGTATAATGGTGCAGAAGTAATTCATTAATGTTTTATAGGAGAAATTTTTGAAGAAAGTTCTAAAAATGTAACATAACTGTTTACTAGCTATTTATACAATTGGTAACAAGCATATTTAATTTCTCTTGTAGTCAGTTTGTTGTTGAATGTTGTCAAAAAGCATTGTACCCTGAAGAACTACAACTTCGCAGCGGTTCGTTGTACAGTGATTTAGAGTTGTTAGTTTTATTTCAGTATTATCATTTCAATATTTGTCGTCTGTGGAAATTGTTATGTTGAGCAGCACTACCAATCAAGAAAAACGTACAGCCAAAGTACAGACTGCCAGTGCTGAATTGGGTCGCAATGAAGCCAAATCAAGTCAAAGGAACTCTCTTTTCAGAACTTGATGATGAAAAGCTGTACAATGTAAGTTTTATATCTGCTCTCCCCTTAATGATTTTGCAGAGAAAGGTTATTAAAACAGTGTTCTGATGATTCTAGCTGACAGTACCGCTTGTAGAAATATTGACATTGATGTCAGTTCTAGTCAGTTATTTGACCAATGTTACTTTATGAAGTTCTATCTGTGGCCACTGCCCATGGCTCAGTGGTTAAGGCATTGGATTTCTCAACCGGCTGATCTTAGGTATTTATTGCACCATCCAGACAAAATTGCCGTTAAGCAACCAAGCAGTTGTCTTCGTTTTAAAATCAGCTCACTGTTCGTGAGAAATAGTAATGCTTATTTCATTTCATCTATCCTATGATGATGACAAGACATTGTCACATTTGTAGTTGAACACACCTTGCATGTTAAAAGTTGATGACAGTTTGATATAGCAATACTGTTTGAGATGTATGCTTTTGACACCCTTGGAGCTTTCATTCCATCTGCGTCAGCTGGAGCGCTGCTTGTGGTGATAGATTAGATTGACAGAAGTTACTGGTTTTGTGGCAGGTCATAGATTTTCACGGCTTTGAGGAGATGTTCAAGCTGGACAGTGTGACACTGGCTGATATGGACATTGAAGGGACTCTGCCTGGAAACAAGACGATGACAATGAAACGACCAGAAGCGATCACATTGCTGGAGCCCAATCGAATGCGTAACGTTGGTTGGTAATTTGCATATTCGTTTTATTATTATTTATTTGTATTAAGTGTATTTTGTGTTGTTATACTTTTTCTGTGGTGATACTTTGTGTTTGCAATTTTTTTTGTGAATAACTTTGTAATTTTTTGTTGCAGCGATTACCCGTAGAAAAATTGAAAACACCGACGACGAAATAGTTCGAGCCATTAACAGGTGATCATTTGTCTCTATGTTGCACTTCAGTATTAGCTCATTTTCAGTACTGTACAGTGAATTTTAACTTCTGTGCTATAGATTCTTCAGGTAGATTTAGAGTAATACCGGGCTTATGCCCGGTATAGTAGGCCGAAGGCCTTCTACGGGCTGCGCCCATAGTAAAATCACCCGTGTGCTCGTACTGAGTTGGCCGTTGCTTCTGCAGACTAGTTTGTACTTTTTGCGAGTGACGGAAGTGCTGTCCAAATTTGTCTCAAAGTGATGGAAGTATCGCACAGAATAGCGCTGTGATTGGTCACAAGCGACGGAAGTACTGCCACGCAATAGGGCTGTGATTGGTTAGCTAATCACATAATAGCTCTGTGATTGGTCGGGCTAAAAATCGATTCTTGCGCATAGGTTAATGTACTGTCACGAAAGTCTAGCGTAATGTAATTTTTTTTATTGGAAGGCCTCTGAAGCTGAAATTTTTATATTTAATGTCCTTTGCTGGTCTCCATTTTGAAAATTAGCCACGATTGACAGAGTACAACTCACTTTCACTAATAGCATCATTTCCAATCACCAGACGCCACCTCTGTTGGTGGGCTAAATATCAGACAATTGTTATAATGGTAAAAAATACTTCATTTGGGTGTTTCATATAGATAAATAACAAATAAGCTGTAACGTGCCTGATTAGGTCTGTGCTCACATTTTAATAAAAATGCTACAGGTACATAATATATTACTAAAGATGTGTAACTTATCTAATATTCTACAAACAGCCGACATAATATTTAAAAA
>Ga0126335_1001696_pt1 | contig 12626 bp, 14 predicted proteins | sample OlaspJWI45metaG_FD_108409 | JGI IMG/M metagenome (GOLD analysis project Ga0126335, IMG submission 108409) | Marine gutless worms symbiont microbial communities from Oahu, Hawaii - Olavius sp. 1 OAHU.JWI-45 metaG | ecosystem: Host-associated > Annelida > Digestive system > Unclassified | place...
AACGAACGACTGAAGGTAGGACGCGTACGTAACAAACGAGCTGCAACAATTTGTTTCTTAACTGTTCCAGCATGAGCATACACACGGTCATTCTGACTATTGGTTGGGCGGGCCACCGTGAAGGTCTTTTCATCTGTGAAGACAATAAAGTTGACGCGACTTGCTGGGTACTTGGCCAACAGCTGATGGGTACGATGCAGTCGAGCAACCTTGTTTGCCTCTGTTGCACGATGTTTCTTAAAACACCGCAAATGCAAATCGTTCTTCAAGATTCGACTAACTGTCGGCTGCGAGATTCCAGTTTCACGGGCAGTTTCTCGTTGCATTAAGTGTGTACCCGGCTTGTCTTCTCGACTTAATGCCACCTGCTCAACACGTTCAATGTTATCATTGTGTCATACAGACCGCGGTCGACCTGCTCCTTTTGATCGTTCGATAGACGCTGTTTCGTCGATTTTCTTTAAAAGTTTGTTTAGCCCACCAAGCTACCACTGCTTAGCAGGAAATTCTGCAAGTAAACGCTTAGCACCATTGCGTTTGGTGTCTCTAAGAAATTTAATAGCGACTTTATCTGCTTCGGTAAACACCATTTTACGATAAATAAACATTGACATCACGTGTGACGTCAAGATATTAGTAAGTACATAAGTAAGTAAGAGTATTTAACGTGGATAAATTTAGCACCGTTTCACACAGCATTATCTCGGGCTTAACCATGCCAAGTTGTAGTCACAAGTATGCCCTAGCAACAAAGATATTCCACTTTTCGTAGGGGTTCCCATAATTATGAATCACCGTGTATATAAGATAATTGCTTATTTACTCTCAGTAGTTATATAGCTGTGGTGACTAGTGACTGTGATGTTTGATTGTTATGTTTCATATTGTTGTGTCAGTAAAACACAATTATCTGTTAGTCAGTGTGCTTTATAAAGAATTTACCAGTATTGTATGGCGGTGGGTGTGTAAACAACTACATGTAATTATTTATTTTCGCAAGTGCTTGTATTTGGCAGCTATTCAGTATTATCGGAAAGCAGTTCAGCTTGTTCCTGACATAGAATTCAAGGTCGACGAGTTTAGACCGATTCGTCGTGGTAATTGCTTCTCATTCTCTATATTGACACATCATAGAATTATCTGGGAAAGTTAATAGCACATAGCAGTGGCACTTTGTAATTGATTATGTTAATGTATGTCATTACTTACCACCACGTGATGAAAGGTAAGTATAACATAATGCGTCAGTAGGAGCCAGTTGTATTAAAGTCATTTAAATTTCCATTTTTTGATTTTCACGTCTTCTAGTAGCTTTCACTGAATAAGTTAATCTTGTTGCGTGAACATATCTAACAGTAAATGAAGATTTGAGCAGTTGTTGTTTAGCACAATTCTTGTTTTAGGCTGATGATTGTGTAATGCTTAAGTAACTATTTAGCGGACCTGTGTAGTGTGTAAGTGTAGCAAGTGCTATGTATTTCTAGTGAGAACCAGAGAAGAAAGCGAGAGTTCTGCATGTCTCAGGTTTGCATTACTGATCTCATTACTTTGCTGCCTAAGTATGGTGACAGCTTTCATTGATTTCAGTCAGTGAAGTTGCTATATGTTAAGTTTTCCATATTGTGCTTGTACATTCATATAAATAATTAGTGATAATAATACAAAAAATGTGTGTGGAATGCAGTGTCAGCATCACTGCTGAATTGATGTTGCTATCTGTCTATATTCATTTATTTAAAAAAAGCTGTCAAGATGCAGCTTTAAATTACAGTATAAGTTGGGAAGTATCAATGTGGTGAAGATAAAACATGAGTTACTGATAGTTTTTGAAGGCATATGTAACCCAGTCTTACTTCTCTGTGTAAGCGTAAGGAGTACCTGTAAAAGATGAAGATAAATGTCTATTGTACATGATACATTAGCACCATATCTATTGCTTAGCAGTGGGTTGAGAGATATTGCAAATCAGCAGTTCTTAGTTTTGGCTCAGAAGGACTTTTGCTGTTGCTTCTTCATACTGGTTATTGCTGCTAGGAACATATTGGGTGCTAATTTGGGACAGCAACAAGTGTTGCCATGGCACCTGTGTTGCAGCGAGTCTGGTGAAATTGAAGATGAAATTACAGATCTTATTCAGCACATTCAGAGAGTCCACTGCCTCGAGAACAAGGGTCGTGTGTGCTATGCAGCAACTGAAAACAAGGTTTGCATTTTGTGTGTTGTTTTATGACTATTGAAATTGGTGTCAGTGTATAGATCTGTTTTAGTCCATCTCTAACTGTGATGTATATGAATGTAATGTTGGCTGTTGCAGGCTGTTGAAGTAGACATTAATACTGGTATGACTGTTACAGTGCCGCTAATGCTATACTTATAGATGAGCGCCAGAGGATTATGTTTCCAGGTATGAAAGGTGCTTTTGCCATGTTGTCCCATTGCAGTAGAGCTGACAGATTGGTGCAGAACAGTCATGTTTGGCTACATTTTCTTATCTTGCAGTTGTTTTGATGTAGCCAGATATATAATGCGATGTGAACTTGTGGAATTTGGATACAGGCAGAGTCAAATGCATCAACGGCTTGTCATGTAGTTTTATCTACTTTCTAATTAATTCAGGTTGGGACAGGGCCCATGAAATATATCTTGAATGAGAAAGATGAATTAGAGATAATGTGAGTTTGCCTGGTCATTGCAGGCAATGCATATTGGACAGCTGCCTGTCGAAGTGATTCAGTACATACTCAAGTGGGTCATCTCCTCTGATCTTGATATCTACTCCCTTGATCAGGTCTCATGTGTAAGTATTCAGTAAACAGCTTGTCATGCAACTTTTTTTAGAGTTTAGACTTAGAGAAATACACTTTGTCTCTCCTGAATCATGTATTGCTGAAATTAAAATTACTGTAACTGTGATTTATTTATTTATTTATGTATTTATTTACAATACATCCTGCTCTGTGATTTCTCTGTATTTTTGGCCACTTCATGTAGAACCACATTTTGTTATTCCAACAAACATCTGGCAGACATAGGGGCAAAACGTTGCATTCTACCTCATTGTTGTCACTGTTCAACCATCGTACATAGTTGCAACGACGGTTGCTGCAGGTCATGTCTTCCATGGCACATACCGTCTGCATTTTCACTTCCTTTCTTTGGAGTCACTTCAAGAGTTGCAATCTTTGTTTTGCCTTATTTTACTGCTCTGTCTGAGAAGTGACAGCAGTCGTGGACACACGAATGCTTTAGTTACTGGTACTGTTGCTGTCATGTGTTATGAGAATGAGTGTTTACTGGTAGATCTGCCGTGGTTTGTACCTGTGTGCACGAGATGATGAACTCTGGAGGCTTGTGTGTCTGAGGTATGCATTACCTGCTGAACACACTATGACTGCTGGATATATAGTGACTTTGTTGTGTTGTATCACTATGCTGAGTAAACTGCCAAAGCTGTTCAGTAGTTATTTGCTAAATCTATGCATAGCTCGGTACAGTTGCACATTCAGTAAAGAGACTTTGGTGATAGTTGAGTGCGTGAGTAGAATTTCGTGTCCTCACTCATCAGACACTAGATGTTTTCAAACATTAATTTACTGTGTAGTCTGGTAGTGGCAAGTATGCTCATGCAAGGATTTTTTAGATGAAATACTTGTGGTAAAACACAAAACTTAAACCAGCATGTAAGAAGTGCGTGTTGTACATCACTGAACATCCCTGATAATCTTCTGTCTAATCCTTCAGACAATTTTGAAAGCCGAGATGCCATCTGATGGATTAGAGTGGAAGTTTTGATGATTATGCACTAGTGTGTGATTTGATATTAACGTTTTGTTTAGTGTTGCAAAGCTTTGATGTATGGAGGTTATGCGTGTTGTTGATGCCATTTTTGTTAGACTTTTTGACACATACTGCTATAGAGTAATGTTTTGTGCTGTGTAGAATATGGGGCATTAACTGTGGTGCAGCTGACAAGTATGGGTCTTACCGCAACATGTACCTACAGCGACCACACCTCAGATTCAATGGTATGTACCGTACATGCAGTGTGCTGCGATTGCTGCATGTGTTGTAGTAGACATCATAATTTTTGCCATACTAGATCAATGAGTTTAGTGAAATAAGAGTATACACTTGTACTTTGGCATAGTATTTTTATTGTAATGTACCATGAAGGCTGCAGGAGCTGTAGAACAAACCTGCTTCATTTTCTACCCATATGGTATAAAAGATTTCATTTCACTGAATATATTGAAGCTGTTGGCCTATTTGTGTCTGTTCAGGTTGTTACATCAGTAAGTGTGTTTACTATCGGACTGGTGAGAAGAGTTTGGATTGCTACTATCGACCTTACCACCGCGTTGAGTACTATAGATATGTTCGCTTCTTCCCTGAAGGTAAACTTAGTGACAGATTTCTGTTTTACAAGATGTTGTGATATCGTTTATTTATTTGTGTCACTGTAGTATAGTTGTAGTAGTAGTTTAGTGGATTCACTGCATTATGTTGCTGACCAGAAATTGATGGGTTGTAGTTTACTGTGGTAATTGTGCTGTCTTTTTGGTAATGAGGATGTGGGCAGTAGAAAGCCAGAGAGGGAAAGAACTGTTTGCTACACAATGCAGCCATTTCTATTACAAATGCTTTAATGGTTCTTGCAGCAGTAAGCAGTAAGTTTGCAGAACAGTAATGCGTGATGATTTGTTCTTTTTCTTTTCAGAAACGTGGACAGATTTGATGAAAAGTGTAATTTGTGTATTTGTAAATGTTTTGTGGATGGGTCTATGACAGTGGGCTGTGGAGAACGTTTGCCAGTTGTCATTGCAGCATGGAGTGACAATACATCAAATGCAAATTGCAATTGTATTTTCATACATATTAAGTTAAATTTTGAGGGTTGTTGGCGGATGTCTTAGGTAAAGTATTGATGCTTACAACACCTGACAGTCCTTACATTGTTCTGCCACTTCTGCATTCAAGAGGAACTGCACTGCAGGGTCTGCTCTCAGGCTACTACAAACTCACTGGTGACCGGGTGAGTAATAATAAGTGGCCAAAGTAATTTGGTGAAGGCCGCATCGAATCTGAGGGAAATCGGGATTCCCATCTAATGTGATGTTCCTTGGCTCCCCAAGAGGCTCCACTGGAAGCAGGACCTCGATCTGTTCAGCTGTGTTTGCCCAGCAAAGCCGTGTATCATCAGTTGCAATAGTCTGCAACTCGTGCATTTAGTGTGGCCTAACAATTAACAATAATAGTAATTAATAATCTGAGATTTTAAAACTGGCGTGTGCATTCCTGCTAGGACTGCTACTACTTGTATAGTCTTTGTTCCATGTTGCTTACATTGTACTGCATAAGTACTGACTTAATCTGAATCTTGTGTAACTGGAAGTGTTATGTGACTTATTGTTCCATGTAGCATGTACCTACTGTGAGTGAGTAGGTGTGTGTGTGTGTGTGTGTGTTGTTACAAGGTGACATTGGTCCTTCAGAGAGTACGATCTGCATCTGAGTATCAGCCTGTGTACAGATTCAAGAGAGCACGAAATGTCTACAACATTGAACAAACATTTGATGCTGTAAGTTTGACAGTGGAGATTCACTAATTTAAGCTGCTTACAGGCAGTGGTGGGCGCAGCTAACTGCAAGTTAGCTGTGATAACTGATAATCCGCTGACCACTTACTTTTTATATGAATTTATCTTTTGGTTTTGGTTTTTGCTATAAAATCCTTAAAATAAACACAGAGAGCTGAAATTTTTAAAATGTTCTAGCTTAGAAAACAGCTTTCCAACAAGGTATAGCATGACAAGATTATAGTTCTGATGGTCAAGATAATCATAACTTTTCTAATTCTTACTCTTTATTGGTTCAGTTTTTTATTTTAATAAAATAAGTTAAACTAATCCATTCATTTTGGTTTGTCCTCCTGTTAGCGGACATAAAGATGGCGGAACTAATTTAGTGGAAGCTAACAGTTTTCAAAGTTAGCTGAACCGCTAATCCGCTAATGAAAACATTAGCTTCACTAGTTAGTGGTTTGCAGATTAGCAGAACCGTGCCCACCACTGCTTACAGGTTTTGGCTTAAGCGTTTCATGTTTTAAGCAATTCGTGTAATTGCATGCTACTAAGCACCAGTAGTAGTCGCGGCAAGCAGTCAGTACGGTAGTTGGTAATTTGGTAGTGAGTGACTGGTGACAGGATGAAAGCCACCATATTCATTGAATGTTTATAAAATTAAATGATCGTCACATCCCTAACTCAGTTTGCTTATTAGCTGTTGATATTTTGGTATTTCAGTACTTTTGAGTGTTGCTGGCAGATTGTTACAAACACTGAACTGTTGAAATATGTACAGGAGTTTATGGTGAGAACTGTGAGAGATCGTGCTAATTGGCAGCTCATTTGGACACACTATGCCGTACGTAACAGGTAAAAAAAACTTGCGTTGTTTTAATCTGTTACTATAACAATTTGATTCAAGAGCTTGTGAGCTGAAGTAACACAGAGGTTATGGCATTTTGAAGTGCAATATATAATATGTGTAGTTTTTAGGCTACGTCGAATGTATGAGATGCAGACTATTGTTACCAATGTGCGCAGTATCTGTCTGTCCGTCTGTTCATTAGTCTGTCTGTCACGTGGCTCAACTTGGCTTCACCGTGCACAACAGTGAAGCCATTCAGTGCAGTCTTTGCCAAGTCACTTTGGCCTCTTGTTCTACTAATACAGGCAATATTACTACTATCACTAGTAATGTTGAAGTATTATACTCATGATTCTTTCTTTATTAGCTGACTTTGGTTTAAGTAGGAAAACGTTGTGGATACTGCAGGGTTTTTTATTTTTCACAGGCTAAAATGGCCTTTCTGTTTGCCAGGATAAGTGTTAAAGCTGTGAAGGTTTATGTAAATAGTGAACTAAACGTATTTTGCATTTGATATATTTGTAGGTCAACCAGAGAAGAGAACATTGCTGAATTTGAACTGAGCAACAAGAACTACCCACCACTCCTGTTTTCCCATGTCAAAAGCTTCTGTGCAGTATCTTCAGCTCCTCTCAGCTGAACATGCATCCACTCCTCCCTCTGTAGATAGCTGTCAGACTGGAATGTCGTTATTGTGTTTCATTTGCGTGTGTTGGTGAAAGCTCAGTGTTAGGTGTTATAATTAGTTTGACGTCATGCGGACTTAGCTTTGACTCTCTCAGTTGATTGATATGATTATGTTATCAAAATTTGCCGATGGGCATTAAATTTTGTTGGTTGTTATTAGCCACTTCATTTTGTTTTTTTGACAGAAAATTTTAATGGATGCTGCACACTAGTTTTTAAAAAATTCATCATTAACTTCTTGTTGTTTATTAGAGTTATTTGTAATTCTACATAATATAGTAATTACAATACATAAGAATATTGTAGCTTAGAAAAACTAAACTAAGCAGTAGTAGACTAAGGTGTTCACTGATGTTGGTGCTGCTGGTTTTAAGCCGATACTCTACGATCTCTGGCGCCGATGTTGATACGATTACCAGTTAGTTGGGAAGTATTTTCTGAGATGTCAGTTTTGTAAATATGTCTTATTGCCGGTGAAGTCAGATTTGAATACCATGCGATTGGTCTGTCATCATTAGTTGTATCATGTTACTTTGTAGAGTTGTTGATGACTGGTGCTGACTCCTCCATATCCCGCACCGGTAGTAGATTCTTAGTCTCTTATTATGAACACATTTCAGCTGTAGTTAATTGTGGCGATTTCATTGCTGCTTTTGTCAGTTGTGCCAGTGGAATGTTGGCTTTTTAGTAGTGTAAGTTTTAGCTGTGATTTTTTGCTGCAGTCCAGGTAGTAATTTACATCATTCTGTTGCCATTACTAGGCTGCATTGAATGCATGAGCTGTGAACTATTGCAATCAATGATCCCATGTTGTGGGTGTGTGTCACACGGGTGACTGTTCTTACTCAGCTGATCTGTAAAAATCATCCCCAAAATGACTTATAAAGTGCCGAGTGGGGCGTTAAGCGTCTACTCACTCACCCTACTCATTCACCAGATGGCACCACTTCGATATGGCCAATTACTACAGTAATCACTTGTTAATTCTGTTGTTTTATGGGCACTTTATATTACAAAACGTTTTATCAGTTTTATTAAAAACTGTAAACTGGTTTATTCCAACACAGTATTGTCATGGTTCTGTATTGTTGCTTTTGAAGCAGGATGACAGTAGTTACTCAGTTACTGTTTGACAATCAGGTCATATAATTATCATTCAGTGACTTGCCTTGCAGTTATCCAAGCTTTGTTTGGTTTTTGCGCCTCAGCCCTGCAGCTGTTGGCATTGTCATCTGTGGCGTCCGTCTCACAAGATGTGTATCACAGTGGGGAAAGAACCCTGTTGACTGAGTGGCCCATACCTGTCATTTTGTGACCATTACAAATGAATAAAGGTGTACTACTGTATATAGTTCAACAGCACAAAACACAGCGCTCGCTACAATGCATGGCGATTTCATGTGTCGCACAGCACAGTGACAGAAGGGGTGTAAACATGTTGTGGAATGGGTCAAGGCATACTGCTGCGCTGTGCACGTTTCACTGTGATCGTGCTACATTGACAAGACGGATACTGGACAGTACTGTCCTGAGTTTCAGTTGACAGAATCAACAAGAAGCTCAGCTGTCAAGACGTCACAGCTGAGCTTACTAGACGACCGTGCTAACGTGCTACTGCTGTAGGAGAAAATGCAGTGCATCAACGTTGGCTAGTTGTTCACCAATTTCCTCAGAAAACATTCTTTAGTTGTTGCTCATTGTACAGATGCTAGAGGTCGAAAATTTGATAAAAAAAATAAGGTTCGCTAGGATCTGGATAATATCAGAAGAAAGAGTCCGTGTACTTTCAGCACAACAATTTGGTGGTGTAGTAGAACGGTCTCGCTACGTTACAGTGTTCATACATTTATAGGCCTTTGTAGGCTAGGTATACAATACATATACATTCATCTTTTCAGTTCTATCTTTCGATAGGCGTATACGCACAGAAGCACAATGCAATGTGCACACTCGGTAAGTTATTAACGACTACGCCTACGTAAAATACAGGTGGACGCATAAAACTATACTGAAGCCAAACTATGCTAAGGCTATGCAGATAACAGTAGTGACTGAATAACGTAGGCCTATGGACTTGTTTTTATCGTTCTGGCATTAGCAGTACATGCCTAAGGCTTTGACATGTAATTGTTGAACTAGAGCCATCATACGCCGGTCTATAGGTCTACAATTCATTACGCCAGTGGCTAGTGAACTACGTCGACCCATACTTGTATATCACTGATTATTGACGTCATTTATGGGTGCTGGCTGTAATCTTAAACCTTAGTTTTGTCTATAACGCTTGAAATCGTATAAAACAAAGTACTTTTACGAAATCTACTAATCTTAGCTCGAGTAAACGGTGGTGTTCAAGCATCAGAGAAGTAGATGTTACGGGACAAGATATGTACGTTGCAAAACTTGTGCCAGAAACATTAAATACAGATACAACGTTTGGATGACCTCAAGCACTATTAGAGGACTAAAACCTGATTAGCCCTAGTAGAAGCGCCACTGCGTCGGTCAATCCACCAGTCCACGACCGAAACGTTGAAAGTATTATTATGACACATAGTATGACAGTCGCAATGCTTTACGCATGGTTCCCCAAGCGTATAGAGGCAGGTCACGATTCAGACAGTCGACACATTTCAAGTTTCAGCCACGTGCAATGAACGAAGTGAGTTTGAGTAACACACTAGCACAAAAAACCATTTAGTATTTTGTACCTGAGATCATTGAACGTATGAATGTCAACATTTTCAAATAGATTTTTCACGAAAAATGTAGGCTCTTTTTTAGCACTTATTGATGCTAAGTTCCGGAACTTTTAACTTTGATGTGTATGTATGTGGCACTATGTGCCATATTGAATCACGCCGGCAGGTCGCGACTAGCGAACCTGGTCAGAAACCTGTAGACCAGGACCTGGTCCGCAACCAGTTGGCGACTTTGATGGGTCGAAAGATGCCGCGAACCTGGAATATAAAAACAACTGGCCAGGTCTGTAAAACTGGGTTCGTGACAGATCTGCGGTCAACGTGCGAGAGGTACGCGATATACGCGCAGGTTTGGGACTAGATTTGCGACCAAATCCGTGACTTGCTAGCGCAATGGAATGTGGCACTTAATAAGCCTATGCATGATGGCCAACGATAACAGACAGTTTTCAAAATAATTTTCTTTATATTAATCAATAATAATACTAAATTCTTTCTCTCAGCCGTGATATTATAAAGTGCAGTGTTTTAGCAGAACAAGAGGCCACAATAATATGGCAAAGGCTGCACCAAATGACCCCGCGCACACTGCACGCGCCGCCAAATTCAGCCGCATGACAGACTAACACCGCGCACATCGGTAACAATAGTCTACATCTCATGCATTTGATGCAGCCTAAAATTGAATTCACATTAACTATCAAATTGGCATCGTTAAAGTTGACTGCGCGCAAGAAAGTAAGACGTCGGCGTGGATAGTAGGAGAGAATTGCTTTATTAAACTTCGGACAAATTGATGTTGGCTTATAACTTCATAGTTTTCAAGGCTGTATTACATTGACTGCCAACTAAATTTCCGTGTGTGAGTCATTCGATCGTCTCCTGAACCAACCACTTGGCACTTCGTCAGCTGCTGCAGCAATCATAGGCTTAATCTGGTGTACACTAGTGGAAAACCCCAGAGTAATTAACTATCGATCACTCAGAAGTGAGCAGCTATAGACATAACCTCGGACACCAGTATGTCGCACAAAAAATCTCAAGCCGAATGACGTCAGCAGCGGCAAGTGTGTTAACAAGCAAATTCACAAAACACTCGTTTATCTCGTTAAAGAAAAAGATACCCATACAACTGCATACCCTGTTGTGTTAAAGCACGATTAGACGCACTGTCATAGAACCGATAGTGGCTAAATGCCATTGCAAAGCAAAATGGCGGTGCAATGGGAAACGATTAGCTTATTAGCCAGGTAAGCTGTTGCGCTTCAGTGACATCAGCTTGTTGACGCGTGGATGACGCAAGCAGAAAACTTGGACGCACGTTGGCGCCGTGCCTAGCCACTGGCGTGTAGACCGACCTATATCTTTGTGTATCAGTGTATAGGCTTTACTGCTCGTGGTTAAGGTCAGTGAAGCGCACCATAGCGCCTGCAGTCTTACAACGGTACGTACTAACACCGTCTTCTTTAATTTGTTGACAGCAGTGTACAGTTTTCTCATTCTTGAGAAAACAGCAACACACAAAAAGTAAAACTTATATACACATTTAGATATGTCTACACAATATATCGTGCATTATAATAGCCGTAGAACGTTAAACTTCACGAGGTTCTTTCACAGAAACTATCTAGAATTAGCCTATAGCGCTGTTTGTTTCACTTTGCCCACAGACGTATGCCTACTTTTGTCACGAAAAACCATGTCTAATTCGCATTCACTGCAACACATTAAAATGTATTGTATCGCATTTCATTTCGTATACGGTACTCAGAATTCGTGGGCCAAATTGCATACACAGCTGACTGTCTTGTATGCAAAAATGTTCAGTTTTCCATTTCCGGTTTCCAAAAACAATCGGCCGCTATATTCGATTTTCACTTCAGGTTTCAATTTTGACAACTTTTTCAACGTACGTATGTCACTCTGCGTTGTCGTACCAAATTTCAGCCAAATTGGACCGCCCACGTCTGAGTTGTGACGTCATAGCTATTTTCAAGATGGTGATCCTCCGCCAAGGAAATGACAGACCACCCGCGAAGTGTGTGTGGTGGTTTTGAAACCTTAACCTTCAAGTTTCGTCTTGATCAGATTCATAGTTTCGGAGATATTGCTATTGGTATACTGTTGCTTTTTTTCTAGCCCTGAAGTTTCCTATAACGACCGCAAAGGCGCATTATTAAGGAAAATCTATACTTCCGGGGGAAAAACTAACCATATATTTACAGGGTGATTCAGAAAAAAGCATTTTAACAAAAAATCGCGATATGTCAGAAACGCGTGAATATTTTTGCACAAAATATTACCTTTTGTTTTAGATGAAAAAAATTCACAGGTTTGCGTAATTTTACTCTATTTGCTTTTGTTTGCTTGGCGAATTGATGCGACATCAAAGTCAAAGTTCGATTTTTGCTACTCAACAGTTTAATGTAGGCTATAATTATAACTTCGTTTGAATTTCCAACGCTAAAAGTTATAATGTTGCAATGTAACTAGCTAAGTAATAAAATACAAGTGTCTATTGTAATGCAGCAATAGCCGCACGCGAAATGGCGCCATGTGGCGAACGAGTAAGAATAGTCTCCCAGTGAGGTAATATAGCCTGTATTAAGCTGTTGAATAGCGAAAATCGAACTTTTACATCAATTCGTCAAGGAATAAGCAAATGAATGCAAATTAAGCAGACCCGTAAAGAATTTTCTCCTAAACAAAGAGGGAAAATTTGATGTAAAATATTTACGCTTTCTGAGGTATCGCGATTTTTGTGCTGGGGTGTTCTTTCTGAATCACCCTGTAGATTCGTGCCTATTC
>Ga0126335_1001697_pt1 | contig 12617 bp, 11 predicted proteins | sample OlaspJWI45metaG_FD_108409 | JGI IMG/M metagenome (GOLD analysis project Ga0126335, IMG submission 108409) | Marine gutless worms symbiont microbial communities from Oahu, Hawaii - Olavius sp. 1 OAHU.JWI-45 metaG | ecosystem: Host-associated > Annelida > Digestive system > Unclassified | place...
GCAAGATATCCCAAACTGAGTAATCTAGCGTATTCAAATCTGGCGAATGCGGTGTTCATTCTGGTGAGCTAATGAAATCGGGCGTGTTGTCTCGAAGAAAATGTTTGAAAAAAACATTTCAATCAAATCAACAAATACGTTATTTACACAATTCGATTTTTAACTCGTCTTACGTCATAATGCGGCATTCAGTGACGTCATTAATGACGTCTCTGAAATTTATAAGTAAGTAATAGTACATACTGATCTACAAATGTGCTAAAGGAAATTTCGCCCCATAAAGTATACGCGCCGTTATAGTTACGCAAAGTTCGGGACGTTTTTGGGCCACCCGGTATAAATCAGAATCACAAGCAGTTGCATGTGCAAATAGCGACATCCCACTATAAACAGCTGGTCATTCAAAGTTTAGTGCCAGTCACAGTTTAATCGTCAGCGAATTGCGATATTTTCCGTGACGCCTTCAGGGTGTTTCTTGCAGGGAATCAGACGCAATAGAACTTGTTTGACTGGATGAAACTTGGTGGCGTAGATAAACGGATTGGTGCAAGTGTACAGATAGGCGGAGAATGCTGACAGATAGTAACTCCGATCGTAAAGTGTTGGATCCGGATTCAATCGTAACATCAACGAATAGGCAGTGATCGGGAACCATAAGACAGTGAAAAATGCGCTGACAAAAATCATCGTCTTGATGACGTTTGTTTGAATCTGACTCGAGTGGGTCTGAGCGGTGCTTGGTCCAGCGGCAGAGTAGCCAGCCATCACACTTGCCTGACGACGGATGACAACCAGAATGCGCCAGTAACAGAAGATGAAGATCATGATTATGATGACGTAGTAAGACGTACAGTAATAAACGAATTCAATTATCTTGTCTGTTTCGTTATCCCAGATCGCATAGGCATAGCATGCTCCATCTATCACTTCAGATGTTGAGAACACAAAGGTTTCATTGTACACAAAAGAGCTGATCCACGAGAGTGCTATCGCTGAGTAAATCATCCAGTTGCGCACTCTAATATTCATCCACACAACTTTGAGATAGCGATCGACGGTGATGCTTGCAAGATTGACCGATGAGCCCACAGTTCCACACCAAATCAAGCTTTCACTGTATAGCAGCATGCACAGCCAGTAGCCAGTAGATCCAATAAGTGGAACATTGCAAAGCTTTACTAAATAGGTGATGACCATCATGATACAACTGAATAGATCAAGAACATTCTGGTTGACAATCAGCACATGCTTCTTGTGCTGTTTTGAAGCCACCAAAGCATAGATGATGAGCGCGTTAGATACTGTTCCTACAACTCCGATGACCAATACTAAGCAACTGAAATAGAACTCCACGCCACGTGGTGACGATGCCATGGCATTTCCGCTTGTAGTTCCCTGTGTTGTTATGGCAACAGACAGGTGCGAGGTAGCCGTTGTTTCTTCAATCATTTCTCTGTAGAATTCGATATGTGCGCTTTAAGAAAACAAGACTTTTATTACTACGCTTCGTTTGCTGCAACAATAAGATACATATATTTTGCTCTCGCACTTGTAAAAAGGATAAAGTGAATACTTTATGTGATCTGTTTGTACCGTTTGTTAAAAACAAATCAGGTAATCTATGTGACATTAATAATTATAGGGCTATTGCTATTTCTACTTCGTGTACTAAGATATTGCAACTATTAATATACAATTACTTTTGCCCACCCTTGGTGAGGGTAGGGTGGATACACATCAGTTGGTTTTAAAAAGTCTCACTCTACTGGGTTATTTACATATGTAGGCTATTCAAAAATACTGTGGATTATTATATAAAAAGGTAGCCATGTGTTTTGCTGCTTTGTAGATTTTACTAAAGCGTTTGATTACGTTGATTATTGGCTATTATTTTGCAATTAATTGGATAGCGGTAGTGATAAAAACTTCAGCTGTGTACTCGTTTGCTAACATTCTGTTACAGCAATCAGTCTGTATGTGTTCAATGGGCTGCAGTAAAGTCTAACTGTTTTTGCTTGCACACTGGAGTTCGACAAGGTGGTGTGTTGTCTCCATTTCTGTTTCGCTTCTACATTCGTGATCTGATGCATGGTATTGTTCAGATGAGGATTGGATGTAATATAGGTGGCTCAATGATCAGTTTACTGTGCTTTGCAGATGATATGGTGATGCTTGCACCATCTTGGCAAGGTTTACAGATACTGATACTTTAATTGCATAACCCATTAGGAAACCTAAACTCCGGGCGCAGCCCGCGAGCGAAGCTCATTAGAAGCACCTCACTACAGCTCATATTCGAGGCGGCTATCTCTAAATTACTTTGGGGTCTTGTTTCTCGTTGCTTCTGTATGGCGATTTGTGTTATGTAAGGTGTGCATGTATACAGTGTCGAGTGGGACGTTAAACCTCTACTCAGCACTCATCGTCGTTGAGTAAGGTGTGCATGTATAAAGTGTCGAAACAATTGTCTGATATAACGTGGCAGCCAGACTTTCGTTACGGGTCACTCAGTACTTCGTCACAGTCAAAATCTGCAGACTAGTAAGCACGGCCAAGCACATACAATACAAATTGTACGCGCGCGATCATACTATGGGCTACGCCCGTAGGCCTGCGGCCTACCGGGCTGCGCCCAGTATTAGCATCGGAAATTAATGTCATTCAATACTTCCAAAACTGTTTGTATGGTGTATAATCCCTGTATATCATTGTGCAAAATTTTGCTCACAAAGTCCCGGTGTTCACTGTTGGTGGTACTGCTCTGAACTTTGTTAGTAATTTTAAGTATCTTAAGTAGGCCTAAATATAAAAAAAGTAATAAATATAATTACCAATGATTTGAGAGATGATGATATTGAGCGTGAAATAAAATGCATGTTTGTGAGACGTAATATTCTTATTAGTCGGTTTCAACTTTGTACAAGGCAATTTAAGGTGAAACTTTTTCAAAGCTATTGCTTTTGTCTTTACAGTTCATCTCTCTGGCTGGCGCATATGGGGACAACACTTCGTAAGTTCATTGCATGCTATGATAAGTGTGTTCGGCGTTTTTTGGTATGCAAAATTTGACAGCTAAACGTCAGCGTTACTTCAGACTGGATTGCCAAGTGCGGCTGCCAACACAGTAGCCTGCTGTATAATTATAATAATTTATAGATTTTATAATATTGTGTCACTTCTAGTAACTGTTTGGCAAGACTAGTTCGTGTTTGTAATCACGTGACGGTTTAAGGTGTTTGTATGATTGTGTATGTGTGATTTTTATGTTTTTATGTTTTATGGGCCCTGCTGCTCTGCCTGATTTAAATAAATACAATGCGATAAAAAATCATTATAAATGTACTGCCAGTGAAGTAAACCACTTTGCTGATATTATGCTGCTTATTTTCTTGCGATACTAGCCTAATAATAAAATTTATCAATATTTTCTGTGTCAGGAATTTACTATTTTGGTGTCTGATTTACGTAGCGATTTTTCACCTGGTAGTCCACGGACAAAAAGAAGATACTTTCCAAAATTTTATAAACGATGTAACATACATGTACATACGTTACTAGAAGACACGTAAAATCTTCCTCCAGCAACAGACGCTGTGTGTGGCGTAGCGCATCACGAAGATTTTGTTATAAGCTAAATCAATTCTTTTGTTTAGCATGGTATGCTGCCAAGACATGCAAACTCTGTGTTCTTAACGATGCCGGTGCGCACCGACGACAAGTTTACGGCACATGCAGTCGAACGTCGGAGCTAATGTCTTGTCAACATTAGTGTATTTTTGGGACAATGCGATTGATAGACATACGTACGAATACAAAGACAGAAAGATGCCGCGCACAAGGCACTTTTGTTTAGTATTGAGGCTGCGGCACTTGTGACTCTGCTTTTAGGCGCCGTGCGTGAATAACTATTTCTGAGTGTTGTTTGACACTGACAGAATCAATTTTGGTAATTTTTCTTTAAAAGATAATGTAAAAGACTATAAATTGTCATAAAATGGTTTACATTGGCAGAAAATTCGCGCAAATTTCGTCAGTCGTATACACGCACCTCGACAGTTAGCCGCCGAAGTTCGCTGTTTGGCTTTCTATGGATATTTTGTCTGATTGCGTGGATGAAGTCAAGTCTGCACTTTGCGAGGAGCACAGAGAGCATACTATCGCTAGGGGTAGTCGATCTTAAGTCGGAGAAAAGTAAAACAAAATACGATTTGTGCAATTATTTTGACTAACAGTCTAACAGCCTAACAAGGCTGTTAATATCTGGAATAGTCAGTCTGAGTTAGGGTTATGTGATACCGTTAATAAATTCAAATCAAATTAAGTTTACAGCAGTGAGTGGAAAGTTATTAATTTAGATGTGATATAAACAGGTGGAAGATGATTGGGGTATTAGCCTAATTTAAAAAAAAATTAAAGTTCTGTTGTCGATCAATGATAATTAGTAAGCCTGAGCTGAGCTTATACGCCAGTATATCGAAGCCTACAGATTTTTTCTCACAGCCTTAGGCACAAGGAAAACTAGAATTTTATTCATAGGCCTAGGTAGAAACGACAAACATTAGGTTACGAGTTAATAATACACGACCGTGCAACCAATGTCAAACTCTGTATCCAGTCCACGGTGGCCGTGTACGTAACTTTAGAATTGTGTACACGACGGCTGTGCACCGAATTTTGCACTTTATGTGCACGGCCGCCGTGGATGTAAATACAGTATTCGGTACACGGTCGCCGTGTCCCTAGCGCTGGAGAATGTGTTATTTATTGCAAGAATTTTGTACATGTATGTTAAGAAAATTGGTTGCTTTTAAATGCGAACTGAGTCAGGAAAATGTGGTCTACGATGAATGCAGGTAAATTTTGTGGTATGTTTACCATCCAGTAAGTGATATTTCAATACTTCTATGCCGGTATGACTAATTACCACATCGGACTCAATGGGACCACACCGAATCGTATTGGACCACATCAGACCTCATCTGACCGGGCATGCACCACTAAAGACGTCATATGTGTCTTTAATGTGAAATAGTTTTATGAGAAAACTGTTGTTGATGCCTCAGCATATACCGGTATACTGTTATTTTTAATTTTGAAGTGATTAATGTGCATGAATATTTAAATATTTTGTTTAATAGAATAGATATGTTTCATATTTCGTACATAGTCGATATGATGAAAACGAACTCGACTCTCGAACAACGACTCACTTACTCAGTATTGTTCAATATGAGTATTGCTTTGACGTCCCCATTTGCAAGGAACGTACACCTGTGAATCTATATGCCTATTACAAACGCCTTGCTTTTTGGCAATTCTAGTGACAGACAATAACATACTAGTGAGGACATTTGATGTGGTGCAATATGGCCCGATTGGGTTCGATGTGGTAATTAGTCATACCCCTTTTATACACGTCTAGTCTCCTGCTCAACAACTTTTTGGTTTCTGCATTGATTTTATTTTGATGTCGTGTAGTAGACTTAGATAGGGAGAAGTTCACCACATGTTGAGAATGAACCATTTTACATAATTCTAAGTCTGACCCTGACCCTAAACCTGACCTCTTTCTAATCATAAACTTCACCTATAATCTGACATGGTCAGTAAAAACCGTGCACTGGTCACACCGGCACACCGGCCCTAGCTCATAACCCTAACATTAACCCTAACCTTAAAGACATGGCTACAGAGTACAGATACCTTAAATAATTGACACACATGTATCTGATTCGGCCAGTGTTTGGTGTGATGGTGTGCCAGTGCATGGTTTATATGGACCACTTTAACACTAATACCTATACTATACTATACTCTAAATCAGGGGTCTCAATCTCATCTCAGCATGTGGGCCGCGGTGGAAGATAACAGCCAGTCAGCGGGTTGCGCCAGAAAATGCAATTGTTTTACGCAACACTGTTCTCACTGTAGTTGAAAGCTAAAATACAGTATATGTACAGACGGTTTACTCACGTAACTTTACCCATTGTCACAAAACGACCAGAAACCATAGTTTTCATCACAACAGATAACACAACTGCTGTTAACTCATCAGTAAGGTTTCTGTCCACTCAGATGTAAGTAAGTAAGACGAATAATACTTTTTCTAGTGAAATGGATGATACAACAACAGCAACAACAACCATTTAACGGCTTTTGTTCCGGGACAACCTGGTTAGGTTGGTACCAGAAGAAACAGTCTGCCTTCTGCCTTAGCATAGGGCTGTGCTGCGTTCAGACTGGGTGTCCCCACCTCCTGTCTTCTGGATTTTTATGGAGCAGGGGAAGATAATGGAGGCAGAGGTACCGACAGTCAGGCGGGTGCCACCCCAACCAGATTAACGGTGCCCCCACCCCAGATGCCCTTCCTGCCACTCAACCAACAGCGTCAAAGCACTGAAGGCAAAAATGAAATGGATAATACAAGTATTTTTTTTCCAAAATATTTTAAACTTTGTGGACATGGCTGCAGGCAGCACAAAATAGTTTCGTGGGTTGCATGTGGCCCGCGGGCCGTGTGTTTGAGACCCCTGGTCTAACCACTACCCCAGAAATTGACCCTGACAGTAGTATTTTTTTTTATGTGCTGAACTTCTCCATGAAAAAACTTAAGATGGCAATTAGTTGGTTTTGATCGCACATAAGACACCCAACACTTCAATCAATCAATCAATCATGGATTTTTAGAGTAGTCCAAGTAATAAAATCACTTCAGGATCCACTGTTGCAGTACTGTAGACCCACATTAACTGGAGTTAAAATTAACAATAATTGTAATAATGAATTGTTATGTGCTAAATTGACATGCAAGTTTTTAATAATGAGTTAGTATCTAAATAGTTTGATATTAAAAGTTATTTGTGGTGTGTTCTGTGTGTGCGTTTGTGTGTGCGTGTGACGTGCGTTGATGCGTGCGTGTGTTTTGTACGGCGTGATGTGAATTATACAGGATTGTTTGAAGCTGAGCATCTAGCACTAAAGTTAGCACGAACTGCTTTCGCCAGCATTAATTCCAGAGCTGACATGCTCAGGGATAACAGACATTTATTTAGTTGTATACCCTTACTTGAACTGTGACGTCAGTCCCGATCTGCACCGTGTCCCTCACCAGCTCGTGGCTGCAACTTTGTCTGATCTTAAAATTCTTTCACTGTTAGAAAGTAGATGAATTTTTATGGGACATGCTGTATTGTTTGCTAAAGTGGGTTTAGATATTGAAAAATTTGTGAAGACATATGCACGTATTACTGCAATACTGTATAATGCTATGTTTGTTAACTTTTTTGTAACATTTGAAGTGATTTGCCGGAGAACATATGTGATAGGTTCAGGTTGTTTCTGTCTGTCTGTTGTGATGGTTATATTGGGCTAATGGCGAAGGTAGACGGAACAGGACAGATGTTTTTCTTAGCGATGATGATCTGCCCTAGAAGAACATTAAATCATATGACGAAGGGAAAGTACGTCAGCTGTCCCATTTTTGCTTTGCACTGGCAGATGGCTCTTGAAGTATAGTGGCCGCATTAAATACCAAAGATCTAGAGATATTATTATAATGCTGCCAAACACTATTGTGATGTGCTTTGTGTTTTGTATATTGTAGTGTGTTGCTATCTTAGTGCTTAAGGTTAAAGATGATGACATTGATGTTTTTTTTGCAGTTTTAAGTGGTGCTCAGGCCCAGCAGGTAGGCGAGCTATTCTATGGCCCAGGAGCAAAGACAGTCAAATTACCGGAGTTGGACTCATATCAGGAACAATGTCTCAGGAAAGCCAAGAAATATGCCATGGAACAGAACGTCAAGATCACTGCAGTCCGACAGACAATTGTCGAGCAACAGCAGGTCTGATCTTTATGTGCCAGTCTTGCAGATGGTGTGTATTATGTTACATCATGTCTGTCTGTCGTAGCTATAGTTTCTGCAGGATACTTTTGAGTTTCTTTTGCACTGAATTGACAGTTACTAATAAATGCACCCATTAATGTGCAATCAAGCTTTACACACTCAGTTTTTGACAGAAAATATTGCATGAATTTTCTATTATTTCTTCTTTTGTTGTCCATCTCAGAGAATTACTTGCTTTGCTTTTAAGATAAACTCTCAGTCACAGTATTGTTATTGGCAGTCATTGTGGTGTCTATGAATATGCTGTTGGATGTCGTTGTAGCAACAGCAGAAGCAACAAGCCATGGCATATCTCTATAGGTCTGTTCTCTCTGACTGTCATTTGCTAATAATTAATTATTTGTAATTAGTTTAAAAATAGTTATTTGTAATTCCATTTTATGGTTGGCAGCGTGGCACATCAGTTAATGGTGTTGGTCTGATCAACAAAGTTAATTGACATCGGTCCCAGTCAGTACTTAGATGGATGACCCTCTGTTCGACCGAAGACAGTCATCTAGGTATGTAACCAGCCAACTATGTCAACTCAGCCTTCTATCCCTCTTGGGTCAATAAAATGAGGACCAGCTTCAGCTGGGAAGGAAGCAGACATACGATGCAGTGCACTGGCCTTCTCGGTGTCTGGATGAAATGCGGAGCAGTAGGCCCATGTGGCTTGGGAAAAGTTTACTTGTACCATTTCGTTATATTGTATAAAATATCTTAATATGTGTCGGCATTTATTTAAGTTAACTCGGGAAGTGTTATATGTATGGTAAGTAAGTAAGTAAGTAATCTTTATTAAGATGCGACAAATGCACATCAATACAATATAGTGCAGCAATGCATGGAAGAACATTAAGAACACAAACATAAAACATAAAAGTGATACAAACAAGAAAACATGACATATGAGCAGTATAATCCCAATCCTATTTCATTTAATGTGTTCATACAAAGATCGAACAATGAACGATTTTTATGCAGATCCGTATAGTATTCATGCAACTGAAAAGGATGACCGCGCATACTCAAATCACTTGTATGATATGGCGGGAGGGGCTGATAAAGAGAATGACTTGAAGAGCAAACCTTTTTAAAAGAGTTCGTAATCTGAATGGTCAATCAGATCATTAATGTTCATAACACAATCTATATTACCAAATCGCTTGAGGCGCTTGAAAAAAGCATTGATTCAATTTTTTAATTCTACACTTAACAAGCCTGCTTGTTTCTTTTCTGGATACAGAGCAATGATCCTTTTGTATCATCACCAAGTTGATAACAGCATGTAATGGGTGAATGTTTTGCGTTATGTTTGTGTTATTTAGCGAAAAAATGTTAACATCGAAAGTTGTTTGTCACCAATTGTGGTTGTTGGTTTTTGTTGCAGATCTCTGGAACAGATTTGGACAAAGCTTGGCACGTATGTTTGCTAAATGTCTGTTGTATGTACAGGGTATATCAGAAAAATCTACAGTCACACTTCATTAGCTCACCCCTTAACTCACTTCTCGCCATGCAGAAGCCCAGGACTGATTTCCTGCCATTTTTTTATCTTGTTAAGTTACCAGCCTCACCTCTCGTCCTCACCACAATGTGGACACGACTTGCCATGTGTCAACTGACCTCTGTTACTTGCCATATGGCTCAGCTCACAGCACTAGCCTTGGCGGTTCACCAGGTCACCAACACTGGTGCTGTGAGCCTTTGAGCCAAGCTGTAAGACAGTAGCTGTAGTGATGCTGTATCAGAGTGCAGCTGTTATCTGTCCATCATTCCAGGACATAGGCCATCCTGCTGCTGCTGCATCCAGTACAGCAGCAGCTGGGTGTCCAGGCTATAGAGCATTGGTTGTAAAGGTAAAAGAAGGTAAAGAAGGGTATAAGCAGTTCGTGAACTTCACCTCGCCGCTACGGGAAATCACATATTATATGGGATCACACAGTGTTACATGCCACCCGGCAGAGGTGATTTTCTCGCCTCTACCCCAGCCGAAGCTGGTACTCGATTTAGTGACCCCGAAGGGATGCAAGGCTGAGTTGACCTGGGTGATGGTTACATCCCCAAGATAGTCATACAGCTGTGGTCTGTCAACACCTCTCCTGCTCAGCGCACACATAGGCATTTAGCAGAACTTGTTAAATGCAGTCGGCCCATCAGAAGACAACGGCGCGGAGCTGGTGTGGGTCAGCTTGTGTCTCATACAGGCTGTGAATAGCTGAGCCACGTGGCTGAGCAGACCACAGTGAATGACACATCAGTGAAGCTTTGTGTAGGCTAAATATGCTGCTGTTTCCAAGTAATAGTCGGTTAGGCCTATCTGTTATAGGCCTATCTGATCTGTGACTTGCCATCGGCGCTGTTGTATAGGTCTACATTACAAACCTGTGTCACTGGGTTAGTGTTTGGCATCATTTAGTTTGCTAATAAAAAGGACTTGCTCATGCAACTGCTCATACCGTAAATCTAGGTCTAAGTGTGCTCCCACATCCACCGTACAGCCCACCTGTTAACTCGCCACCTCACCTCTCACCACAATTTGGCCCCATACTAATGGTGGCGAGCTAACGAGGTTTGACTGTATGTTACAAAAGTTCTTACCTTGCCTGTTTGACAGCCGTACCGTTGGCTGAACACGGTGTTATGGTGCTATTAATATCGCCATACTGTTGGCGCAGGGTCAATTGGCAGACGGCGGCCAATCTTGGATAGGCCGCCATTGCAAATGTTGGGCCAGCGCGATTTATATATATAAATGGCATTTCATAAAGTTTTGGAAATTATAATTGACAAACTTAACTTGGCATTGACAGAAGTTGGCATTAAGGATTTGGGAAATCAATGTGTGTGTGTGTGTTTTTTTTTGGGGGTGCATCTGCAGCTACATTTATCAAAATAATGTTTTGAATTGATTTATGAAAGTCTGTTACCATACAGTTATGATGGTCATCTTGGATTGGACTTAATGTTAGACAGAAGTTTGTGCAGTTAGAAATAAAGAATTATTACAGACTAGCCAAGGTTCCTGTTGTGCTGGGAAAATTACCTATGGTTTTAACATAAATATTTTTTGCAAGTTTTACCTGTATTGTTTACACAAGATAAGGTGCAGGTATGGCTCGTCTCACTTTGAATACAGTGCATATATTATTATTTTGTTATGTTCAGTCAGCAACTGTAGTCGGATATTGTGCAGCATGTTTGTGCACATGTGTGATATTATAGAATCTACGTCGGCAGTATAAACTTTGACATCCAAGAGGATGCGGTAAAGACAGCATTCCTGCCATTTGGCCCTATGAGGAGCATCGTCCTTGCATTTGATCACCTTGCTAATAAACACAAAGGATTTGCGTTCGTTGAGTATGACCACCCAGAAGCTGCTTTTCTTGCCATTGAGCAGATGAACGACGTCATGCTTGGCGGTCGAAATATTAAGGTGAACATTAAATTTTTAATTAATTTTTGCTGTATTCTTGCTATAAACAGTGGACATGGTTAACAGTTGCTTAGTAAACCTGGATAAGTCAGTGAATTCAAAAAAGTAATTTTTAAAAAATTGCTTTACCAATTAAACCGAAATTCTCTGTTCTAGACTCTTGAAATTAACGACATGTTGTCTGGTCGGTAGCAGGTAAGCTATAACGATTTAGTGATGTATTGTATGTTTGCCTCCATATTTTGATTCAGAATGAAAAGTAGCTATCGCTTAATTGTTGTAGCAGTGCTGTGGACATGAAGCCAGTGTACCGTTGGTTTATTTGCAATGCCACATAAAATACCTTCTAAATAGTTTCATAGTCCACTTTGCCTGTCCTGAGTTCTCGGAAGGTGAGTTTGCATGATATAAAAAGCTGTGTTGATGTCAATACGATGTTTGGTTACTATGTGACAGTGGCTTCAGTATCAGCGCAGTGGATTGTCTGAAAAGACTCGTCTCTGAAATGACCTGTCATGTGTTGAGTGGGACGTCAGATCCTACTTACTTATGCTCATACTTCGTGTCTGTCTATGGTTCAGGTTGGTCGGCCCACAAACATGCCGCAGTGTCAGCCGGTCATTGATCGTTTGAAAGCAGAATCCATCAAATACAACCGCATCTACGTGGCATCAGTACACCCGGACATCAACGAGAACGATCTCCGAACGTCTGTATAATGCACGGCACTGTGATTTGTCGTTTATTTGATATCGACGTACACACTTTAATAAATAATAATAATATAATGGTTTAATTGTTTGAATTATCATTGTTTTTGAAATTCTATTTCTGCCGGAGAAATGATTAACCTGGCATTTATTTGTTTGTTTGTCTGTCTGTCTTTGAGTGACTTAGCGTACTGACTGTGGATTGTATATTCATGAAACTATTACCAGATGTGTAGGTTGCTATTTAACAAAGAAATCCTCATGTGATTGTTGAAGTCATCCAGGTGTGGATCTATTAAACATACACTTATAAGACTAATGTATGGCAAAAATTGTGTTGAAGCACATTCTCATCAGTAAAGTGATAAACAATTACAGCTGAGGTATCAAGATGACTGTGTAGGATTTATTTGATGCTGTGGTCATGTACAAAGCTGCGTGTATCATAAAAATGTGGAAACAATACACTGTACGCTGTATTGGCTAAATGTTTGCAGTTAAGTAACTGTGTGTGTCTGGTGGAGCCACTGTAACAAATGCTAACCAGTTATCACATTTTTCGTGCTGTATCACAATGTGC
>Ga0126335_1001698_pt1 | contig 12615 bp, 9 predicted proteins | sample OlaspJWI45metaG_FD_108409 | JGI IMG/M metagenome (GOLD analysis project Ga0126335, IMG submission 108409) | Marine gutless worms symbiont microbial communities from Oahu, Hawaii - Olavius sp. 1 OAHU.JWI-45 metaG | ecosystem: Host-associated > Annelida > Digestive system > Unclassified | place...
CCTGCTGCAGCCTACCTTGAACCAGTTCCCATCTGCACCAGAAGGTTCGAAACAAGATATGTGCAGATTCGGTGTAATACAGGCACATACAGTCAGACCTTCTTTCCAAGTGCAATCCGGCTGAGGAACAATCTGCCAGTCGACATTTGCCAGCTATCTCCTGACAGTTTCAAGACCCATTTCAACAGCTTCCGTCTTATTTGATCACCGGACTATGTCCTGTTTTTAACATTTACACTGCACTGTTTTTATCTAAGTCACTGTTCATTGTTTGCTGCACGGCTTTTTCGCTACGCATCTGCTTATTCACTCGTGGTGCGATATTGCTCGGAATCGAGTCGGCACCGTTATCGGAAGATGATGAAGATGGTCACCCATCAAAGTACTAACCGGGTCTGGCGTTGATTAACTTCGTTGATCAAACCAACGACGCTAACCAATACACCACGCCGCCAAGAAACCACCCAATGAATACATATACTTACAGTTGGCTGTATTTCCCGCCTGTTTCTAAGTCTAGAACTCTGAAAGACTGATTAGGCTGTATCGAATACATAACGTGTATCATGTTAACTATTGCAACCGATGACCCCGTAGCGTGGTGTGTCACTCTGTCTATCACGTAGCTGAGTTGTGCAATAACGGCTAAACGGATCGAGGTCCTGCTTAAGATGGAGAATCTTGTGGACCCAAGGCACACTGTATTACAGAGAGGGTGCCGCTCAGTGACGGGAAATTTTGTATATTGTACAGTATAGGAACACAGCTGGTCATATTCGATGCTGTCTTTGCCAAATTACTTTGTTTCTTTTGTTTAAATGTCGTAATGATACAAATGGGGTAGGTTGAGACAGCTGATGAACTGGAAGTTCGAAGTAACAACGAAGCTCAGGAAGTTGACCGTCGTGCGGCACACCCTCACATGAACAACCTCGTCTACGGACGTCGTAGTGACCCACACCTGAGTGATGAGTTGAGTGGCGCCGTCTGTCGGCAGGTGATCAACAGGTGCACCAGGTGGAGACAGCAGCAACTCGTCGCTGAATCTCGCTGACGCTAACTGAATGGATGCTACTTTGGACAAAGTTAGCACAGCACGACTCGCTGTAGGTCTAACTTCTACGTAGAACGTGAGCTGCATCAGTTAGAATGCGAAACTGTATTTCGTGAAGAGAATGCACCTCGCAATGTTGTCTTGCTTAGTTGAATCGTCACGTTATAGATTTGTAGCTTTGGCACCAAAAGTCGACTATGAATTGACAGTTTAAAAGTTTTTTGCGTTATTTTGGTTCAAAACTCACTGAATTCAAATCAAGTAGTGATAATACGTAGTTTAAATTGTTTCCAAAAAATATACAGGATGAAGTATCGCTATTTCGTTGTTATTAGTTAAGTTTTAGTTAAGTTTTTCCGTTCTTCTGCTGCTGTCTACCATTATTGGTGAATAAAGATGATTAAATCTGAACCACTGGGTATTAGAGCAACTTTTGCACAGGCATGTAGGTTGAGATTTGGCTGGCGTAGCAGGTGCACGTCTAGCTGTTACAATTATTATTCTGGAATCATTATTTTCAATTTCTTACATGCTGTCGTGTTTGGCTGGAAAATCGTAAAATGTAACAGAAAGACAATAACTGGAGAACAGTGGAGATAAAACAACGAAAAGGAATTTTAAAAAATGAAGGAAAGAAATAAACCAGACAGAAAGACTGAAAGGTAGTGAATCCGTCATAAAGAAAAGAATAATGAACGCTCGTAAACGTCGAGAGCCAAAATATTAGACTAAACAAGTCCGTAATAAGTCGATGACTGTTTCGTAGGCCTACGTAAATGTTAGATAAAAAATGCTTTGTTTTAGTAAGTTTGATGGGTCCTGTACATGAGGATCATTAGCGAGTGAGCTGTCGTTTCAGGCACAATGACACTGCCAAAAATGTAACTCGTGTTAAGTCGTTTTTGTTCAATCTCAAATCGGCGGTCTGCTAAGTGATGTTGCATGCGTGTGTACTAAGTGATGCCAAGAAACACAAATATAGAATTCGAGGATTGTACGACACTGCCATGCGATTGAAATACTCTCGATTCTAGTCGCTTCTAACTGACACCTGTGAGATTTCTTCCAACTGTGAACCCGTGCCCTCGTGAGACCAGAGCATGTAATTTGAAGAAACGAACTCGTTATCGTCACGTTCACGTGTCATCATTAATGAGCTTAGAATGTCGCCGCAGTCTGTCGAATTTAGCTGATTATGATTCCTGGCTTTGACAGTAAGGATGTTGATTGTATTTTGGAGTCTATGTGTATTTTATAGTTTTATTTTGTATTTTTTATGTGTACTACTGTACGAAATTCATTGTAAAGAAATACAGAAATACAGAAAAGAAATAAGTCGTGTTTTGTCAACATTACTTGACAAGTAGAATGCTCGCGTTTTTGGCTGTATGTACTGTGACGTACAAACTTTACCTGTAGGCTACTTCCTGAAAAATTCTATACGTCAAAACGTCATCCAATGACAAAGACCGATGCAACCAAACCCATAGGTAATAGATAACAAAAAGCCAAAAAAATTTAGCAAAGGCTGCACTGAATGACCCCACACAGTAAAGCCGAGTTTCAAGTCCGCTTCACTGTGTTGGGTCATTCGGTGCATTCGTGACAGACAGACTTACGGACAGACACCGTGCACGTCGGTAACAATAGTCTGCATCTCATGCATTCGATGCAGCCTAAAAAGTAAAGGTAGGGGACACTGAATATTGTGCCTCTTTATGAGGCAACATAATGATAGGAGCGCTGAAGTATGACACGCATTGTCAGAGATCTCGCAGTGTTACCTGCACACCCACCCATGAACTGCGACAGTAAAAACAGCTGATTATGTAAATAAACTACACGCAACCATAAATTATAACCAGAAAACAGTAATTGTCGTGCTTTTAAATTAAACACCATGTTTTGACAAACATCTGTTGCGACGAGCAGAATGACGTACGTAGCCACTATTGATTTCGACGTAGAAGTGGTATAATAGCTGCGCTGTGTGAACTATCAACAATTTTCTGACTTTGTAAGTGACTGCATGCTTCGTCAGAGGGCGTACTTTCTGAAGTGTGTTTGGTTAATATTTTTAGTAAAAAAAAGTTGACTTGTTGCTCAACTGACAGTTTTTCGCTAAGCCTATGACGGTAAGATTGTTCAGTATAGCCATGCACTGCACTGTTTTGTAAGTCAAATGCTTTAAAAAATTTAGGCTGTATCGAATGCATGAGATGCTGACGATTCTTACCAATGTGAGCGGTGTCTGTCTGTCAGTCTGTCTGTCTGTCTGTTACGCGGCTTAAATCGGCGGCGCCGCGTGTCGTGTGCGCGGGGTCATTCAGTGCAGCCTTTGTCGAACTACTTTGGCCTCTTGTTGACCATACTATTCAGGCAATTTAAAAAATATGAAACACCCAAAATAGCGGAACCATTCTTCCGATCGCGCATCTGATGGCAGATTCTGAATCGAGAAGCCCAAGTTCCTATTCGAGTTTCCTAGTAACCATACGTCTATCTCGCTTAGTTTCGGAAATATTCGAGTGTGACATACAGACAGACAACACGGACCATTACTATAGCTGGCTCCCACATTGTGGGAGCTAACTAATAATGATGCTACGAGTAGCAGTGCGTAAAACCCTAATAGCCCTTCTCATATAACACGTGTGTCCGCTGTCATATAGTTATTTTTTGACTCAGGGTGGTATCTGTGACTAATAAAGCCAGAATTATTCTGATTCTGTAGAACGAAACTCAGTCATTAATACCAGTCACTGCTAGTTAGATAGTCAGACAGTAAATCACGCCATAGTCGCCACTGCAGCGACATGCGTGATTACCACAGCCGGATTGTATTTATGGATGCACTATAATTGTCATAATAATTAGCCATAAAAATCGACGTAACTATGCCGGCTCGCTTTTCACGTTACTCATCATAATTGCCGATTTCCAGTGTTGTTTGCGTTTAATGTTAATTAGCTGAAGAAAATATTAATGAACAAAAATTTTATTTTTTTTTGTGAAACGTAATCAGGAGCTACTTCGTTGTTTAATTTTCGGGCTTACCTTAAATATTATCAACTCTAAAAATCATTATAACTGTGTAAAACAACAATTAAAATATCACAAAAATTTAGAACAAAAATAACACACAAATAACCGACTTGTGCATAATCTCTTAAGTCTATATATACCTACAGTGTATGAAATTGTATCACATGAGCTTATACATTGCTGAAGCGCATTGGTTGAAGCGTTAACACTTTTATTCAATAAAGATAAAATTGTTGCAGATAACTTTTTATCAGTATGTCGGTGAAATTCTACCTGGTTCTTTTGGTGGCTGTGGTTACCGGAATACGAGAACTCCATGCCGCAGTGTCGACGTGCACTGTATCATGTGAGTCTTCTACACTGAACGAAGCAGTGAACCTCATCAGCGGAGGCGTCCGAGATGCCAAGATCCGCACAGGATCAGACCAGCTGCCGAACAACGAGTCCTCATGCATGTTCAGAAAAGATTTGGAAGATCTGAAAACCGTCTGGACGTCAAACCAGAAGAATTGCACCAGACCACCGGTGAGTGAAAGTACGTCTTCTGCGTTGGGCGAAGACATAAAGCTCATCAAGGAAGATTTGAAAGACGTGAAAAGCCTTCTTGTATCAAACCAGCCGCAGAATAATGTGTCATGTGTGTACCTACAAGATCTGGAGGAGTTAAAGTCCGCTTGTGTTTCACGCCAGCAGCAGAACAATGGGTCTAGTTTCGCCAAACAAGATTTGGATGCCTTGAAGGCCGCACTTTCCGGTAGTCAGCAACAATGTTCGTCGCCTTCAAATTCAACAATATATCAAGTTCTTGCATCTTCCTTTTTAGGTAAGTACAGAATTCGTCTCACACGCTCTTTTTGTACACTGTGTCAAAACGGTTCAAATATATTCGTATATGCAGTACGAACAACTCATGATGTCATTGATACTTTTATGAAGAAGTAGGCCTATTGTCAAGTCAAGTTTATTACGGAGACCAATAGCAACACACAAGAACACAGTAAGAGGGCTAAAATCCTACAAATCTACAAAATAAAGATACCCCAAAACTTGAAACAAACACCCGACACATAAAACACACGAAGACAAAGAGATTGTGAACATTTTCCAGCTCTGTGTTGCGAACAGTGTCATGGCCGTAATCAGTTCATTCAAATGACTTCAAGCTGAAATGTTTTCATTGCTCACGCTGGAACCTTGCAATGACAGAAACTGATGTGCTAGTGACAATCGGAAAGGTACCTTTTATTTTCACGATGCTAAGGACCAACGACCACTATCAACTTTGTGCCCTTCTGCCACCTCTGTAGTTTTTCATTTTAACCTCTGCTCAACACTGTACAATAAATGGTGACATCTGTGGCAATATAATTTCGTTTATTGAATGTTTTACAGCCCACTGTATTCCGCTACCAATTCAGCAGAAAGTTGACTATTCCAACTACTTCAATCGTTCCTGGGCGGAGTACAAAGCAGGATTCAACGATTCGAAAGGCAACTACTGGATCGGCAACGACCTGCTCAGTCAGCTGACACAGAGAGGCATCTCCAAGCTGAGATTTGACCTGCAGGCACGTAATGGTAGCTGGTACTGGGCCGAGTACAGTTCGTTTATTGTACTCAATGAAACGACCAACTACATGCTGCACGCGTCCGGGTACTCGGGTAACGCCGGCTACGATGCACTCAGCTACAGCAGTGGGATGATGTTCACTACGTATGACCGTGACAACGACCTTTCGCCCCACAGAAACAACGCTGTGGGCCCGGCAGGCGGATTCTGGTACAAGAACTATGCTTGGTGCGGCGTCAACGCCGGCTTCAAAAGCGAATTCGTCTGGCAAAGCATACGCCTGATGAGAGCACGTGCGTGGCTCACTGACTGGAAATGCAGATGATTTTGATTCCCCTACTCGCTAAAGACGTATCAATCAATTTCTAGCGTTTTGACAATGACAGCAACTTTTTCCTTAAGAGGCACAACGAGAAACAACAAGTTGCGTTTTATCAGCTTGTACAATAAATGAATACAAAATTACGAGTCGTTATATTTGTAAGAAAACAAGTTGCAAAGTCCATAAAGCAACTTCGGCGATAAATGTTAATATGCTAGTAGTGTCTGTCGTTAGTTAGGGTTAGTCCCCCCACAACACCTGTCACCTGTCAATCAAAGTGAGGGAGAACCACCAAATAGACACTACTTATGCTAATGTCTACGCAAATGTTAATCCATAAAGGCCTACAAAACTTAACAAAATCATTGTAAAAAGCTAAACAATCCTACTAGTATAAGGTCCACGTTTCTCTGGTACAGTATTCACAAACCAAGTTCATACGTAATAGTTGAACAATGTTAAGTAACAGCTGTAGGCTATACAACGATGAAATAGGTATTAATTAAAGCAACGTAAATAACAAGTTGTTAGTCTATAATACTTCCCGCTCAGCGCCAAAAGCAAGTATAGCCTCGATGCACCGGGATCAGTTGTTAAACAGTCTCAGAAAGTAAAAAAAGTTTTCCAGCTGCCGTTTGAACTATATGCTGCAGCATCAATGGCATCCACCTTAATCTGGCATTGAGCAACAAAGACAATGGCAAAAAGTAGAATCGTTTGTCGAGGCTAATTGTAAAATAATCAACATTTGTATGAACGTGTAAGATATAATATATAGTTAATAGCTAATATATAGTAAAAGATTGAAAACAGAGTTAGCTGTTGCAATGTTGCCGTTGTGCGTACATGGTGGGCCAGGAAAAGTAGGCCCTTACTGCATGATCAATAAGCTTAAATCGTATTAAAACCTACCAACGCAGCTGGTTTTTTGTTGAATTTGAGGCCAAACAAGCACTATAGTATTACAAGTTGATATTAAGTATTCTGTCAATGAAATATTCTATGTAGGGCCTATGATGTACCGTGTGACGTCAGTTAATATAGCGACGGTGCAATACGGTCGGCGAGAATGTCAATCAACATCACAACGAAACTTCTTGCAATCCCTGTGATTTACTCAATTTTCAAAGGGACTCTTGTGGTTGCCGGGAGCATCTTCTTCATTGCAAATGAGCTCTTCTACTTTTGTGATGTTGACTGACTGACGTTCTTGGCGACCTGGGACATCCGCTGCCAACTTTTCCGTCAGCACTCCCAGTTGCATCAATTCGTCTTAACAAGCTATCAAGTCCACTCCTAGACCAATCTTTAGATGTAAATTCATTTAACAGTAACTTCTTTGAGCCCCATTTTTTTCTTCTCTCGAGTTTTCAATTAAGATTTTACCATTTACACTTACTTTACCCATATTACAGAATCACTACATTAACTGACGTCGCACATTACGTCATATTACGTCATATGTAGAATACTTAATAAATAGAATACTTAATATCAACTTGTAATATTATAATGTTCGTTTCGTCTCATATTTAACAAACACTAGCTTCGTTGTCAGGTTTTAATACGATTTATAGATAATCAGTACGGGATTTACTTTTTTGGCCCACCCTGTATATTGATATAGCCTACTGATGTCCTGAATTTAGCAAGTACAAGTACAACGGCTATTAAAATGTTTGCAGAAAGCATAACAAGTTTGAATTTTAAAACAGTGACGCAACACGATTGCCGTTTAACCAAGTTCGGGACCATCTGCGTTTTTGAATTTATACTGCCGTACGTGACTGACCGTTACTTTGACCCGATGAGCTTGATATACGAACTCAAGGATTTGGTTACGAAGATGAACCCTCACACCAGAAATGAACTTTCAAGATCAGGGATTCGAAAGTTATCATATGACAGACAGACAGATGCCCCAAAACTATATACTACGCCGCTACGTGGCTGGTCAAAACCGGTCCAAGATTTGGCCACATACAGTACAGCAAAATACTTGACAAAGTGTTAACATTCCACTGCAGCCAGCCGTTAAAAAATCAGAATAAAAAAACGCTAATAACGGATCGGTCCAAACTCCATAGAAATTATGCATTTCTCAGCCCATATTCCGTAGCACTTTCTCGATTACCATGACGGTAGACATCCGTGGAGCGAACACAACAGCGTGTAGCACTCCATCTGAACACAGCTTCGATCCAGACTCCAATCAACGCTCCAATCACATATGCCACCAGGCTTGCTGCGATGATAGCAAGTATAATCACAACTGCCTTGTCCACACTGGGCCCCACCTGGTAGGCGACTTCTTCCTCGAATATCACCACAAGGAGTGGTCCAACAGCTGCGATAGTTTCCCGAACAAAGATGCGGATGAAAAGGCCAATGATGACGACTGAACGACGTCGGCAGATGGTAGTAGGACCACAGTTGATGTTTTTGCGACAGACAGAGCAACAGGCATCAGAGAGGCTACACGGAAAGCAGGTGATGCAGCAGAGAGCCACAATGAAGGCATTGCGAGGCTTACTCTTGATGCCGCAGCAGCAACACTTGTGTGCACCGTGAGCGCACCATCGACGACCTGATTCTACAAGTACAATACAATGTTCATGAATCATATCCAATTTGAACTTAATTTTCTCGGAAATCATTAACACGATGATAATACAACGACAAGCTACACAAGCGTAACAGTAAAAAAACGACGCATCAACCGAGCTAGCGCTGGTAGTCGATTGCTTTACGGTACACATTAAAATTACATTAACATCAACAGCTCGAATAGACCTGAAAGTAAACAGACTGGTAAAACTGACGAAACCGAGCAGATTAGTCCATACACTAACAATCCAAGGATGGAAAACTTCACGTCGCAGCATATCTGCTCAGTTAAGAAAGCAAGTTGCAAAGTCCATAAAGCAGCTTCAGCGATAAATGTTAATATGCTAGTAGTGTCTGTCGTTAGTTAGGGTTAGTCCCCGCACACCTGTCACCTGTCAATCGAAGTGAGGGAGAACCACCAAATAGACACTACGTTTGCTAATGTCTACGCAAATGTTAATCAATAAAGGCCTACAAAACTAACAAAATCATTGTAAAAAGCTAAACAATCTTACTAGTATAAGGTCCACGTTTCTCGGTTACAGTATTCACAAATCAAGTTCATACGTAATAATTGAACAATGTTAAGTACAGCTGTATACAACGATGAAATAGGTATTAATTAAATAATAGTATGAATATAATTTTAACACATAATTTTTTTGCACGCCTGTGGCTGGCGATTGAAAAAAGTCATCGAAAACAGAATAATTAACAATCTCGTATATCAGTAAACAAGGTATGCATATATACATTTTATTGGAGTTAGGCAACGTGATCAGCTACAGGTATGGAAAAACAAATGGACAGATAAAGAGAGACATGCAGTTAATCCTACTGACTAGGGCTGTACTGGATTTGATTTTTTTCAAATCCGGCCGAAGCCGGAATCGGATATGTACCTTTGTTACAGTATCACAAGAAAAAAAACTGGAACATTAACTAGTACATGCAGAAGTTTTGTTTAGTAACTACCACAATGCTCACATCAGTCACAAACATCACAAACAGATAAACTACTACTCAATTAACGCACCTGTCTCTAGAAATTGTCCTTGGTCACTTTTGAACTGTACTTCAGAAATACCAATCGAGATGGCTGTCAGGTTACTTTTTTTCGAATCCGGCTGAATCCGGAAATCCGGCCAAAATTTTGTCCGGAGCCGAATTTCAGCCGAAATTGAGAAATGGCCGGATTTTGGCTGGAGCCTGAGCCGAGTCGAAATCCGGTACAACCCTACTACTAACAGATCAAAGTACAAAAGCCGACTGCAAAAGAAGAAAAAAAACATGACAACTTCACAATGAGTTTACAGACCTATCCCGCAGATATCCGTGTCGTGAGGTTGCTCGGACACTTTCGGTCGAATCTGCAGGCCGCTCTGATACAACGAGTAGGCGAAGAAAACACAGCCAGCGCATGCCATGTAAACCACATTAAGAATTTTCTCCTGGGTTCTGGACTTCTCCGCATTCGGCTGATGGGTCTCGTGCGACAGCTGCAGAAGCCAGAGCATCAGCAGACTGATAAGCCTCAATCCCACGATCAGGGCTGCCTTGCCGGCAGTTGTAAAGCAGATCTCCATCTGAATGCTGTCATGGATGCCCGTCTTACACCAGCGGCTTGAGTGCTCGCAGTTCTGCTCGAAGATGTCGTACTTCTTCTCGTTCATTGACATCACGGCACGCAGCAGAGCGTATTCGTTAGTGTAGGAGTCATCGTAGTACAGACGGTACATTGTTCCGTTCAGGAATGACATACATCTACACAACGCAGAAACAGTATGCGTAATTCTTTACTCAACCGGCTAAGCTAATCTGTACTAGAGTTCTTTGGCTCAGACAGGGATAAATGGGCGGGAAGAATTCGAGGCATTCACGTAGGTAGTTCGCTCGGTGCATTGAGATGACCAGTACTACTGATGGGCTTATTTGCGCCGAACGAACTTCCTGGCCCATTTATCCCTGTCTAAGCCAAAGAAATCTAGTACAAATCGTATTGACTGTTCAAACGACGTCTGTGTATGTGTGTGTGTCTGTTAACCACGGTGTCGAAAATCGCAACCGCTAGACATAAATACTTGTAGACTTGTAGGAAGTGACCTACTGATCAAACTAAACTACTTTGCTGGATAACTGCAGGCTTTCCTGTACTGTACAGTGCAATCGGAAGAAAGGGAATCTAAAATAGCATTTTTCGTATTTATGTTTTGAAAAATACTGATAGCTCTGGTCCTTAATGTTAAAACTTTATCCACCACAAAAGCACGACAAAGATAAAAGCAGTAAAACCGACTCATCAGAGTTACAGTATACATCGGCAGCGAATGACCCACCCGCATTGCTACCATGCACAGAGGGTCATCAACACGTTGTGTTGACCCCACACGTGAATGGCCCTAATCAATTTACTGTAATAAATATGTAACGCGATAACAAAGTTGTATAACACAGACTTGGCGTAAGATAGCTTCGTCTCAACGATGGCAGCGAACGGTCCGTCACTGGTCAGCGTGTACTCCTGTACCGTTATCTCCTTGGCTGTTAGGTCCTGTTTTATGACGATAGCATGATGCCAGATGAGGTAGGGCCTGTGAAATGATACGTGGTCTCCAGGACGCAGGATGGAAGGGTCATCAATGGACTCGTAGCTCCAGTGGGAACGGTGACAGATGGCGGACAGTGTAGACTCACAGCGCTGACATTTCACCGACGTTATGAACCCCATCTCGTCTATCTGTCTTACACACGCGTATGCTCGTACATAGGGCCTACATACACTTAGTGTGTGGCAGTCGACTCATCCCCAGAGAACTCGTTGTGGTTTACATTAGGGTTAGGGATTAGGGCTATGGGGCAAGCCTCGGTTAGCCATGGTGACTAGTTTACTGTAAAACCACATTGTTATATTTCTTAATCCTTACTCCTTAATTATTTCTTAATTGTTTAATTAACAGCTGACATACACAACTCGTACATCACATAACATATACAAAAGATTAAAGATAAACCGTTTGCTCTACATTCGTGTAGGCTACAAGTTCAGTAAATGGCAACAAAACTGTTAAGAAAGATGAGGTGAACAGGCTGGTTTCAAAGGGGCGACTGAAAATGCGAGACATGAATTTGCGGCACCAGTTTGCAAAGGTGGAATTTGCGAGACATGAAAATGCAGGACCAATTAGCAGGGCTGGAAAATAAGGGAAAAGTTAGTATGGCAAGACAATTTGTGAAAAAGTGTCTCAAAGCAGTTGTATTTGTGTGCAGAATTATTCCTTTACTGCACGTATATTTGATAAATGAATGCAAAAAGAAAATATATTGCATAATCACCGACTCGCAATTGACAGCACAACTTGTGTAAAGGAACGAAAGTTGGAAACGAAATTTGTACTGCGACGTACATTCGACGTAAATTAAAATCAGCCTCACCGACTGCACGTCAACAAACAAACTTAATGACATGAGCAATTAAAAATTTCTGACGTCCGCCAACGGATCCGGATCAAATCCGAAATTTAATAGAGTGTTCCTAGAACTAAGATCCATCACTGGTGGAAATTTCGTAAAAATCCACAGGTATAACAGCCTGAGTCGTTAGCAGTATATTACCTATACGCTCAGCGAGCAATGTCTACGAAAACGTCAAAGACTAATATCGGATGACTTGCCCCGACGAAAAATTGATCGGCAACCAACTTCGCCGCATCCACTTTCGCAGCACTTGAAGTATTTTACGGACCGACAGTGCGCACTCTCTCGTGTAGTTGATTCCCGTGTGCGTACACGTAACCTCTTCGTTTCTGAATCGCCGTGTACTCCATTCTTTCGGTTATGTCGATATGATATCGTCAGACAGACTGATACGGACGCAGCACTCACGCTTTGCTTTTATAGACGAATTGCTTTGCTGGTTTGCTCAAGTTGGGCTCAACGTTTGATTTCTACTCTGGCAGCCGGCGGCGAAATGTGTGCTCTTTTTAGCTTACTCATGCAGTCCTGCTCGGCAGTGGACAG
>Ga0126335_1001699_pt1 | contig 12612 bp, 12 predicted proteins | sample OlaspJWI45metaG_FD_108409 | JGI IMG/M metagenome (GOLD analysis project Ga0126335, IMG submission 108409) | Marine gutless worms symbiont microbial communities from Oahu, Hawaii - Olavius sp. 1 OAHU.JWI-45 metaG | ecosystem: Host-associated > Annelida > Digestive system > Unclassified | place...
ACCTTCCGCAGTACAAAGCATGCGCCGCCCCTCCCCCAGCAAGGCCCTCTGTCATGTAAATGACCTGGGCTGCAAGGCAACCAGGCCCAGAGAGCCGGCACGGCACGCAGTGGTGAGACATGTCCGAAGTATTTCTTTCAGACAGAAGCATTTTTAATGTCCAATTCAGACAAACACCGTGACAACGCGTCAAAACGTGATTCAACACGATGACGAAGGTGGAGCAGTTCCGTGGCCCAGCAATGACGTCACACCTGCCAAGTGCAGGCTTATATTATCAACAGGTGTAAGACCGACCGATCCAATGTTAGCATGCACCGCCGTACGTCCAGCGTAGCACTATGCCATCACATCATCACATCACATAGAGGGAGCAGATGCAGGCCTTGACAGGCCTCTGTATCTGAGAAATAAATGTTCGGATAAAACTTTAAAATCACAAAAATTACTAATCTAATCTAATGCCAAATACCTTCAGAGGTATCGGTTCCAAACTGCATCTCTTGCCCAATGCAGGTTTTAGCTCCACATCAAAAGACATCTAAATTCTAGTCGACAGCAAGATGCCTTCGAGTAAGAGACAAAGCTGTGTTGAACCAACATTAGTAATTGGACATCGAATGTAGCCCACTACTACTTGCCACAAGTAATTATTGTCACTTGTCAGTGAATGATCAGTATTTGCCAAATGGCAGCAAGAAGGATAGAAAGAAATAACAACCAACATGTAGAAATTATTACATCAGCTAGCAACTGACTAAGTCAAGTTCAACATCGCACTCTACACATTTTCAGAAACGAATGCAATCAACGGCAATGGTACTAAGAAAAAACAAGGTACAGTCTCTGACAAGAAGGAACGACAACTGGCCTGCAAGCTTCCCAAAGTTTTGACTGCGAAATGCTGTTGCTTTGTTTCAGGTATATGTGTGCGTGTAACACAGATAGACAAATGTGCCTAACTGGCTATCAGATGACCCTTAACTGACGCCTTAGACAAAACCAATGCTTCTCCCTTTCTTGCTGTGACTATTTTTGCTAGGTGCCATGACCACGACAGCATGACTATGACGCTTAAACATAAAGTAGATATACCCGGTACCGACCTACCAAAAATGAAGTTGAATTAGTCAGTGATATTTTTCTAACAACTTAATGTTCTTATTTAAACAATGGATGCAAACAGGAAAGCATGGTGCTAAATTTCATTTGATGCAAGAAAGACGGACCTTGCAGCATATTGCGGTAAGACTGGTCGGCAATTGCGAAGACATGAGGAGGTACTTCATGACGCTTCTTGCCCTTGTACAGTTCAATCACTTTCTCAGAGTAGATCGGCAAGCGTTTGTACGGATTGACAACGACGCAGAACAGCCCGGAGTAAGTCTTCACAACCACACAACCAACACATCTAATACATATATCAACAGTTCACCACAGAAAATACACTAATGGTGAAGTTTACACCACTGCCATTCCTTGCCCGTTTCACTATCACTTACAACGAAGCTGATTTGATGTTAAGACATTTTGCAAATTAACCTAATCTTAACCATAGGGATTCGTTCTAATGGGAAATTCATTGATGGGAATTCACTGTTGACAGGAATTCATTCTGACGAGCTGTTCCCCTTACAACTTGTCTCATTTCAATATAAGAAGTTATGACAAAGTTATTGCAAAAATAAAATGCTGCAATTTTTTTGTCCCAACATGGTGGGTGGTCACTGAAATTGTAACAGTGGAGGGACAACAAGAGAGACCAACAAACACCCAATAAAGTGAGCAATGCTGCCCATATTGGGCTGCTGCTCCGCTGTTACTGCCAACAGCCAGTCAACAGCCTAGCACACCACCGTGTGTGGTCAGCACAAGCAGGGGCAGACACTGCACAGCACAGTGGACAGGCAAGCACTCAGGAGGACAGTCCAGGTCACCTCTAGTCTAGCCCTCCACCCCACATCATCACAGTGCATGTGTGCTGGATAAACAAACAACTCTGGGATGGCAGTGGCAGGTCACTGGCACACCACCAACCTCACTAAGTTAACAGCCAACTGCAGCTGCAACACTACACCATGCCCATACACTGCACTGTCTGCACAACTCAATACGCAGGTAGGCCTACCTGCGAGCCAGATATGCTGCCAGCAGGTATTGTTATTGGTGGCGTCTCTCCATCTGTCCACATATCTCAAAACTACTGAAAGTTGGTGACATTGACCCTGACCTTGAGAGCCAGTTTCATACTTTTTCTATTTAGCTTATATATTTTGAATGGCTTGACCTAGCAACTTCATTTGCAGTTTGTAGATACATCTTAAGAATATCTATCGGTTTCAAGATCACGGGTCCAAGATCAAGGTCACAGCAGCGAAAAAGCAGCACCTGCAACTCAAAAACTACCGGTCGGAAATTGCTGAGGTTGATCGGAATATCTGTTACAATAATGCTCGAAGTAATGCAGAGCTTTTGACATTTTGACCTTGGCCTTTGACCCGAGACATTTTTGTATTTTTTCAACTAAAGCCACAGCCGTTCCGGAAACACGAGTGGATTCCAAAACTTAAAACTAGGTCGCACGATCCCACTCTCGACCCTCAATGACCTACTTTTGCCTAGTTTTCGTTAGGGCCTCCAGTCCTCAATATGCAAGCAAATTTCAAGTTGCTTTACGTGCATATACAGAGCTAGGGAACTAAATAAAAATATACAAATTAGATCAGATGGTGTCAGGGCAGGGTCATGTGACCTACTTTTAGATTTTTGGACCCTCTCATATCTCTGAAATGGCTGAAGCTACAGACTTCAAATTTGTATGCACACAGAGGGCTAGGGACCCCCAGGCAATCTCTGAAATGGCTGAAGCTACAGACTTCAAATTTGTATGCACACAGAGGGCTAGGGACCCCCAGGCAATCTCCCATGTAAACCCCCCAGGAATTCTCCTTTTTAAGCCTCTGTCCGAACAGAACCTTCCGGATAACCTCCCCTCCCGATTGGTCCGTATAAACTGCACACCAGCACACAGGCCGAATCAGATACAATTATGACGACGTCAATTTCTTCCTAGACTTGGTCGGGTCCATTGGAACCTTTCCTCCATTCTCCTCCCCTTCCTTCCTCCTCCCCTCACCTACCCTCTTCCCTTCCTCTCCTGACCATGCCTTAAAGTGGTCGGGTCCTGACCCATGGACCGGGTGAAAATTGACGCATATTGTCAATTATTTCAGGTATCTGTAGCCACGTCTTTAAGGTTAGGGTTAGTATTATAGGATTAGGGTTATGAGCTAGGGCCGGTGTGACCAGTGCATGGTTTATACTGACCCCTCCCGATAGCATACGCAACAATGGACTTTGGGCATAGGCGGAAGTATACCATTCGACGGCTTCCCGTCAACTTCCACATAGTTCCAAGAACATAAAGACGGCCCATGCAAGACTGGGGTGTGAACCAAGCTTTAGCCTATGTAAAGAAATATGGCAGAATTGTACTATGCGAGAAAAACATCAGTACACATAAATGACACAGAAACAAAGCACTCACATATATAAGTCCAGAATAGTATCTTTCTTTGAGGTTGTGTAATACGGAAGCCTCATTCAGACAGGTCAGCTCTGCCATGTCCTCGACTTTGTCAAACTTGGGCGGGTTCATCTTCTGTACGTCATCCTTGCTGGATGCCACTCTCTTACCAGTCTCCTGGATCTGAACTATGACCTCATCACCTCGTTCCTCCACTACTGACGCAGCCACGAAACCGTGTACTTCGTGAGGCACCCAGATCAGCTTCTTGGCAGCCCATGCCGCTTGGCTTGCCGGGTCGCTAACACCACCCTTCTCCACGACCAGATACTGCAGCTCGGGGCCTGAAATCCCAAGGTCTGACGACATGACGATGACAAGATTCTGTGTGCTGCTTGTCAAAGAAGTGTCAAGTAGGTATATGTCGACAATTATTGCTATAGAACCACAGTTGATACACTTGTCAACAAGTACGTGTCGCCACCGACCGTTCGAGCAGTATCACCTGCAAATCGCTTAGTTGTTAACTTCCTAATTGGCCACAAAGTTCTAATAACCCTGATAATGACTGGTATCAACTTTATCGTACAATCGATACGGTAAATAAACAACTGTACAATGCGACAAACCCACTTCCTATGTCAACTACTGTACCTGCTGCTCTAGGCAGCGCGCCTGTCACCGCGCACACGACGAAGCTAGAAACAACAGACCTACCATTTTAAACATTTAAATTAAATTGATATTTTTTAAAACTTTTCGTTGCAGATCAATTAAATATCAATATAAAATAATTGTAAACAAAATTATTTTATTTACAGATTTTCAATTGTTTTTGCTGTAATGTTAAGACCAACTTGGGTGAATTCTAGCTCCGAGCTGTGATTCATCAACTCTTATCCAATCAGAAAGTAGCAGTGACACTCTATGTTAGAGCTGGGTCGATATATCGAAATATCGCGGATATTAATCACTCAATCAATCAATCCATTTTATGTCAAGCAGTGCACTTGGCCAATAAGACGCATAACAGACAAAGAAACACAGACACATAGAAAAAAAGAAACAGTATAACCTGCTACATATTCAGTGAATCATCAAATCGAACTACGGAAAGTGCTCACTAACATATTGCACGAAGTAAACCATCTTGTCTCAAAAAACATATTTACAGTTACTAATTATGGTATTAAAGCTTGGAAGGACACTGGCTCATCAACACTTCGTCAAGCTGTCATATATCGCCGATATCGATATTATCGGTATCGTATCGATATCGGCGTTTTAGACACCGGTATCGGTTTTTTTCGATATATCAATATCGTATCTGTGATAAATAAATATCGGTAATTTTCGATATTTTTTGTATTTTTTCGACTGTCTGACGAAAAATAATTATATTGGTAAAACTGAATATTTCATTTGGCAATGTAAACATCGTTACGTTTTTCTGATCCAAACCGAAAGTTAACGATTGGATCGGACACTTTGACGTCATTGACTACATAGTATTTAACGTGAAAATGGCAGAAATGCCCATTAGTGGATTACTAAGACTGAGAGTGCCTCAGCGTGGACATCGTAGATGATATTGACGACGTCGTCTGGTCTCCATAGTAAAAGGCGAAAAAAAACTTAGGCGCTTTTTTCAACATCTTCGAGTGTGAGTAGGCCAAAGAGTGCTGCAGTAAAAAATATAGGTACCGATATCGATATCGCCGATATTTTGGGCTTTAAAATATCGGTGAATATCGATATCGCCAAAGGCGATATTGACCCAGCTCTACTCTGTCATGTCCATGACCATCCATGAATGAAGACATTCAGCGCTGCAATAGGCGTAGGCTGGGATGAGACATTTGTTCAACGACTGGACAGTGGAAGCTGTGGAACTGTGGAAACAAAAATATTTTCATACACGTAGACTCATATAATCAAAACATTAGCAACAAGTAAGGTGACTTGATGGTGTTGTCCAGTATGCTCCGAAGATTTCTAAATTTTATGACTGGTGTAGGCCTAAGCCTTCGTGGAAATGCCCTTTGTCAGCTGATATTAGAACTAAAATAAAAAATAAACATATGTTATGCAAACAGTATTTAGAAACACGAAATGCTGAGTATCTTCGTAAGTATAAAAGGTTGCGTAACCAAATACGGAAAATTACCAGATCCATCCACAGAGCAGAACAAAATGAGGTTGCCAGGTCGGCAAAACCAATCCAACAAAACTTTGGGCTTACATTAAAGAAGTTGTTCTGTCGAATGATGAGGATATAGCTTCAGCTTTCTGCAATTACTTCTCCAGTGTATTTTACCATAGGGCCTAGATGACAGTACTGCTAATAATGTAGATGATGAAGACAATAAAATTTTAAATGAAAACAGATCTTGAAATATCCTTGACTGATATAGAGTTTAATGATCACAGTATCTTCAAGGTTCTCAATAAGCTTAACATATATAGGCCTAAATCTCCAGGTCCTGATGGGCTACATCCTAGAATTCTGTTTGAAACAAGAAATGTAATCTCAACTCCTTTGAGGATTATATTCAGTCATCTGCATGAAGCAGTTACCTAAGGATTGGATCAATGCAAATATTTGTGCAATACACAAAAAAGGAAATAAGTCAGATGTGTCGGGCGGGCAGAATAGCTAGTGGAAGAATATTTCACTTTCAGCAATTTCTTTCCTAAACAGAATCTTGTAGGTCTCTGTCAGGTAATTTCTAATTCTGCGTCTCTTCAGTGTTGTCAATCCCAAAACATGTAACATTCACATGTATTCTTTACTTTTATCATACCTTTAACACACCTCGTTGCCTATCTCTGGACCTTCTGCAGTACTTCTTCATCTCTGACAAAGTGTGGGTTTCAGCTCTGTACACAGTATTCTTGTCCTGATCACAAGAAGTTGTTCCTTATCCATTCTCCTGAAAGCTGTGTTGGCCATTCGTAGCACTGACATTGCTTTATTAGCTGCTTTGTTACACTGCGTACTGGACTTCAGGTCAGAAGTTGTATAGACTCTTCTACTTTTGGCAGTACCGTGTTTTCCCATCGTGTATATGGTCTGGTAACTGTACCACATGTGCATCACCTTATACTTTTCTGTGTGTAACTGTAGGTAGGCTAGTAACCACTTCTTGGACCAGAGCTCTAAGCTGTTGAGATCTTGTAATAAGTAGCTATCTGCTTCTGATGTTATCAAATACCATATCTTTGTGTCATCTGCAAACATATTTATACTGTTTTTAATCCAGTCTGTCAAGTCATTTACGTATAACAGGAATAGCAACGGCCCTAAGACCGATCCTTGAGGAACTCCACTGATCACTTTAGCCCAATCCAATCCAGTCCAATCTAATGTGTTCTGACGGGCGCAGGTATTGGTAGACTTCCAGTTTCAATTAAGTCGGCGTTAAAATTAGAAAGAACATCTTGATTAGACCAATATTTATCAATACGATTCTTAAAAGTATTAATAGTATCAGCCGCAACTACATCATTTGGCAAAATATTCCACATATTTACTACTGCTAGGCTTCGTCTGTCAACGTTTTCAAGAAGAGGCTGGACGATTGGAGTCAGGATGTGGATTTTTAAAGCATCAACTTCTCGTCCACTACATCTACAAGTTACAAGTTACAAGTTACTCTAAAACTAAATGAATATTTACTTATACCGGGCGCAACCCGGGTCGGGCAGAAAATCGCGCGTGTGTGCGCGTACTGGGTAAACGTGATCCGCTGCTGACTATGTGTAGTTTATCAGCGTGACGGAAGTAGTCACGAAAAAACGTAACAAAATTTTTCTTTTGCGAAGGCCTCTGAAGCTAAAATTTGAACACGCTTTCGTCGTCGGTATTTGACGTCTTTTGCTGGTCTCCATTTTGAAAATTAGCCAGGATTGACAGAGTTAGATGCTGCCGAAGATCGGTAAAACAGCCAATTGTGTGTATCTAAAACGCGGCAACAGATTATGCTTTTATCGCGACGAAGGAATAATTGGGCGTGGGTTAATGTCGTATCACAAGTCACAACAGTAATTAGTGCACTGCAGAATCGACAGGTAAATAGAAGTCAAATTGAATGTATCAATTGTCCTATAATGTGAAATTTGTGATAATACTAGTCAACTTCTTTTTTTAATGTTAGAAATCTGAAATAAAAGTGTGGTTTGAGCGAAGTGATAGTTAAAAATGGTGGTGGGGGATGTTGGAACAGCCGCTTCCAATGAGCTCCGCTCTCAGGGCGAGCGCCCGGAGTTTAAGTTTCCTAATGGGTTATGTTATAATGACATGAAGATTTCTGTAATTTGTATTTATTTCCTCTATACTGAATGTATTAGGGCCTATAGTTCAGTTTTACTGCACCTTCCAAGTGATAAAAATCATGAACTATTTTGAAAACTACATCTCGACGTAAACCTCTGCATTTTAACGTAGAAGGCATAAGTTGTTTTAATTTTTCTCTACATGGTAAATGCTTTAAGGATAATCAACTTAATAGCTCTTTTCTGTACTTTTTCAATAATTTCAATATCTCCTTTTTGTATGAGCCCACTGTAACTGCCCCTAACATTTATTCTCATGGTTCATGAATCTAAACAACTTTAGTTTGATATAGCATATAGAGCCGAGTAACATTATTACTATTACCAGTTCACGAAAACTGGTCGACCATACTGCTGTTGCAGCATCGCCATTCATGGCTACATCCTGTCACGCATTGAGGTATACGGTACGTTAAATATATACTATTTACGGCTCGTTAGAGTAAGTAAGTTCTGTTTATTACGGCATTGCTGCTTTGCGGACACTTAGCAACAGTGTTTTGTTGTTTTTATTTGAACATTTCGCGCGAATAATGGAATCAGTAAACGATACCGTAGAAGCTTTTATCTGTTTGAATTTAGACAGTATTCCAGACGGTGTGTATGTTTTGTTTTATGAGCATGTAATTTGATGTAAAAGTTGAAAATTGTTCTCAGCGGGAGAGGGGCGTGGCCAGGGCCTGTCAAGTCATACCTTGCAAATCTTGTGCACAGCAAACTTGCTTTACTAATTTGTGTCCTGAACAACTCATACTCAATACCTGCTGATGCCGGCAATCATTTGCAATTGTGGCTGGTCCCACTAAAACAGCAGCCTCTTTTCCGGATTAGGTGCCATCTCGGTTGAGTAATAGGCCCAGCCTAACCCTAATAACACAAGTTTATACGAACTTTGATTCCATCCCTAACCCTAACTCCAACCATAAGTTAAACTCTAAACTGACCCTGACACTGAATGCAATACATACTTAGTCGAGTCTTGTATGTGTTCAGAGTGCAAGTTTGCACATATTTGCATACTTTGCACTCATCATTGCTATTTTCTTACTCTCCACTTAATGAATATTAATCGACTTGATTCGTCTAATCATAACTGCAAGGCGGTGTCTACAGTACAGGAACCAATACTGTAGTTTCTGATGGGTATTGGTAAAATGCGGGTCTGCGGGTGTGACAACGGGTAAAATGTGGGGAAAGTGTGGCAGACCACCCGCATTTTACCCATCTGCAGTGTAGTCGACAACGTGGTCGCACCATCATGAGAGGACAATAAGCGCTGCGTGGACAGCATCTTTGAGATTGGTGACCATTGCCAGCAAAACTTGTCTGCGATGTAGGAATACTCATATCTAGTTATCTACTCAAAAGTATACTTTGATGTAGGCGGAATAGACAAGCAGACTCTTTGCAGACTTGTTTAACAGTTCAAAATAGGCCTATACGTAGATGACGGACTGTCAGAGGTTAGCGTTAGTCATGGACATTCAGTCGACGTGCGTTGCTTGCGCTCTCTCTCAACACCCTGCATGTCGGTAGCTGCTGAAAAGACTTTGATGTAACATGCAAGAGCCTTTCAGTGTCTTCTTAACTGCTCAAGGTAGGCCTTCACTCAATGAGCAGCTGTTGATAATCAAGCAAGAATGTGTCACCTTGTGTTGCGTGTGCATTTACCGCATCTTGATGGCATTGAAGTGACAGTGACGCCGACCCGACAATGTCATAGCCGTTTGTTTACCCTCTGTGTGATTGACTGGAATTATGTTACAGATAGGGTATAGTTGGTGCGTTTTTTGTAATGTACAATGTCGGCTATGTACTGACATTTTAAATAACTACTGTTCCATGTTGCAGTAGTTATGTTTTATACTTAATGTAGTGACTGTTTTATATTTTAGATGATAAGCGTATATGTCATTATGTCGTCTGCTGTCTAGATGGATTAACATAGTTTACAGCAGCTTTTTTAACATTGTATTGTAGACAATATAGGCTTATAGAGAAATGTTCTTTCCATTAAGACATTTACTACGTATTTGCCAGCCCTGAGTTAAATAACCAAAGTGAAAGCCCACAGTAGAAAAAAAGTAAAATAGAATTAAGTATCCTAAAACAGAAAATATTAAATATGAAATGCACAAAAACAATAGGAAAGTTGAGTAACCAAAGTCACAGAACACAGCAGAAAAAAGTTTTACATTAAAAGAGTAAAGTCTGGCGACATAGGCTTAGCCATCTTGTCAATTCAGTAAGCGATTCCATAACACTTCAGCATAGGCCAACCCCTTTTTTTGCCGCCTGCAATTTACCCACCACCCACATGGCGATGCCCGCACTTTGCTTTGCATTTTATCTGTTGTCGCACCTGCAGCCCACATCCCAGCAGGCCCGCATTTTACCTTTTGTCGTTTTGGATGTTCCCATGTGGGAGGTTCGATATTCCAGTACAGCATCTATATGTAACTTTAATTCAAACCATAACCTTAATCTTGACCCTAACCCTAACTTTGATACTATCTCTCACCCTAACTTCAACCATAAGTTAAGCTCTAAGCTGATCCTAACACTGAATACAATACATACCTGGTCGAGTTGTGCATGTGTTCAAAGTGCAAGTTTGCACATATTTGCATACTTTGTTGCTATTTTCTTACTCTCTACTATAACAAATGTTAATCAACTTCATTCATCTACAACTACTGCAAATTCTGTGAAGAAACTAAACATATTATGTCCATTACGGTCAGCAATGCCTTATTCCCGAACATTCTGATCTGTGCACACGCAATTAGCGAAACAGTGAATACTGAACATTCCCATGCTGCAATATGGGATATTCTTAAAGATAAGAAATGTACAATTGTGTTTGCAGTTGCTAAACTACAGTAATTATGTGTAATACATGTGCTTTTCTGTGAATGTATAGACTGGGTGAATGAGGTGTGGAATGATGGGTTTATCGATGCACCGTCTATGCCGGACGAAGTGCAGGAAGGTTTGTTGGATAACCTTCATCTGTCAGATAAATTGGCCAAGTTGCATGATCTCCTTGTACCATGGGCACTGGATCAGCAACATCCTTCAGCACAGCGTATGTGCAAGAGTTTTACTTTGATTAAAGAACATATTTTTCTGATTGTGTTGTGTTAATAAGGAGTTTTTGTACCCTGTGTTGCATGCTTGAACTCAAAGAACTATATTTTCAGCAGTTGACAATGTAGATTTCAAGTATTTCTCATCATGTGTTTTTAATTTTTGTGGTTAGCTCATCACATGTAGCATTAGCAGCTACAACAACAATTTTGTTTTTTTTACTTTTTTTCATCTACAGTTTTACTGGATGCATTGCATTGACATAAACAGTAAAACATACACGCTGTATGCAAGCTTAAATATGTTGTTGAATATGCTTTGCTAGGTTTCTGGACAGTCTTAGCTGACAACGGAGTGTCAACCAAGCATCTTGTTGTTCTGCTTCATCAGCTGATGAAGAATGGTCAAGAGGTGAGAATTTACTGAACAGCAGTTGACTGATCAACCAGTATAGAGTTGTATTGCACAGATTTCAGGTAGCGTTCGATTTCTCCCGCCGTCTCCAGTAGGCAACATCTAATATTATCAGAAGTGTACTGTATTGTATACTACAATGAGGTTTGATGATCACTGAGCTGACTTTGTTTTCTGTTTGTTTTCATTATCACATAAATATCTCTAATGTGACACATTTATCACTCATGTGTCCCATTCCCACAACATTGTTATTAAATAATAATCACTACATTCTGTGATAATAATAAAAAATAATGAGACTTTTGAAATCAGTAACAGTAATAAACATTGGACAATGTCTGAATGTGTTGTGTTGGTAGAATGCAGCCAGTGTATGCAGCCGGCTGTGTGCCGGTGTAGCAGCGGGACTTTACTTTGTCACACTGCGTATTCCTGGTGAGTTATCGTAACTATTTCACTTTTCATTTCTGTGGTCATCCTAAGCAGATAATAGTTTCTAAAGTCGCACGATAATGAGTGGATGGGTGGAAGTATATTGTATCTTAACGTCTTCTGATTATAGTGATACTATCATAGATTGGTAACGTATATGAACAACATCAGCTTCTGACGTCCATTCCAAAAAAGTTGCTGCAGAACTGTGATCACGACACGTTTTTAGCAGAAATGAGTTAATATAGCTTGACCACTTGACCATTGTTATATAACTATCTATATGACTGAAGGCTGCTTTACAATGGGTTGTGTTCAGCAAAGAGAGATTGATGAGTAAATTGCAGCTAGAATTGAACTGGGCTTGCCACACCCTAACCAGTAACCACAGAGCTGTCAATGATTCCTATTAATTGCTGACTGCATAATTATAATGTGTTTTTTGTCATATAGGGTGCCGGGCATTCAGCGTATTCAGTCCTGAAGTTTTTGAGCAAGCCATGAACATGTTTAAGGTCCTGAACACGTCAGGTAATGATTGCATATGCGTGTGACTTTGCGTGTTGTAACTATACACTGTACACAACTATACAGTACATTTGCAGGTCTCTGGCGGGGTCATCCATTTGGTTCAGCACGAGAAAAGGAGTAAGACAAGGTTGTACATGCATATTCAATCTGTGTGCAGTAAGAGCAGTGGGATGACTACCATAGTGGATTCCGTATTGGCAGCAGAGTGATTAGCTGTCTCAAATGCAGGTGACAGTCGTTATCGCTATATGAGCCAACAGTTGGTTGATCAAGTGTGAACA
>Ga0126335_1001700_pt1 | contig 12608 bp, 9 predicted proteins | sample OlaspJWI45metaG_FD_108409 | JGI IMG/M metagenome (GOLD analysis project Ga0126335, IMG submission 108409) | Marine gutless worms symbiont microbial communities from Oahu, Hawaii - Olavius sp. 1 OAHU.JWI-45 metaG | ecosystem: Host-associated > Annelida > Digestive system > Unclassified | place...
ATATGAATACACTATTCGGCCTACTATTCGGTCCGAACAGAATACGAAGAGAATTCTCAACACAGCCCTAATTGCTACCTTTGTGGTGAATAAGCACATATACCTGATAGAGAGCTAAGTACTGGCTGATGAGCCCGGGGTCAAACTGTCCAATACATTTCACCAGTTCCAGGGCACAGTCACCAGCAACATCCTTGCACAGTGTCAGTCATATAGGGCAACACTGTATAACAGTGGCAAAATGTAATATTTGTCATACTCGGGCATTTGTGCTAATTAACAATAACACTTCAACTTAATAACAAGAATTCTATGCTACAGGCTTCCTCATGTGCAGCACAATATGTAGGTCTCGCTGTAATTTGTTATGCTGTATGAATCTCTCTTCTCAACCTAGACATTCAATCACTTGACTTGTCCAAAATTAACATATTCTGTACACTATTGTTGCACACTACATTTCTGGCTGCATCGAAAAATGCAAGTCAAGAAATTGCAACTGATCATCACTGATTGGTGCAATTAATTGTCAAAATTGCTACAGCCACCTGTTAAGTTTTTGCGCGGACGGAGAAGACACGCCCACATTCCCACATCACTGAAGTCAGTGACTGCTTTGCCAGCATAACTGGCGCTCAGGTAATAAAGGAGATGTTGTGGTATGTTAGAACAAGACGAAGGTAATGACGAGAGAGAATCGTCGAGTGAAGAGGAAGAAACTTTCACGTCGTGGACTGTGACTGAACAGCAGAAGAGCGTCAGCATGCTTCAAGACTTTGATGAAGTTGAGATCGACGTGTCGCTACAGAGGAAAGAAGCGACAACTGACACACAGTCTGCAGGTTCGTGAGAACGCACACTAGCCATATCGTCAATACCCAGGCTGAATGGCAGTAGCCCTAACGTCACATAGTCACAGAATGTTTTCTCGACGCTGTGGTGCCTAGGCCAACTCAACCTTCCATCCCTCCATGATCGGTAAATGAGGACTAGCTTCGGCTGAAAAGGCAAAGGCAGGTATAGTCATTCGTTCATTCCAGACACATTAATAGTTTTGTTACTTACTTACTCATTTACTTACTTAAAATCAGAGACGGTGTTTGTTGAATTGTTGTATAGTGGCAGGAGAAGCGCCGTCGTTTATCAAGAAACTGGAATCAGCTGACGTATTTGAGGGAACCCCCGTGAAACTGGAGTGTGACGTCACAGGATTTCCTCAGCCGCAGATCACCTGGTATCAGGTATGCTTCCTTTTCGTGTTTGTTGGCATGTTTTTGGAAAACTTTGGTCACGATTCACAGAAATCACGTCTGTAGTAATATAGTAGCCATATTGCAATTTTATTTCGTGTGCAATTGAATGAAGTACAATCTATCTGCATCAGTGTAATTGTGAGCAGTGGCTTGTTTATAAGGACACATGCTTGGCAATGGTTATAGTCCTGGTCCCTGATAGTAAAGTCTAAGTTTTTGAGGAGGTAACCTTGAACATGTACCAGAATTTGGCTGCGTCGGGACGGTTGAGCAGGTGTTTTACGCAGTGGCTAGAAGTATAGCGCCTCCTAATGATACTACAAAAGCGCACAGGCGAGACACGCGTTGTCAACGGATCTCAGAGTTTTACGTTGCGCATGTGCAGTAAGTGACACTGATCAACATATTGATGTTAAACGAAGAGCCGCCACCGAGTTCAGAGGCGTGACAGACAGACTGACAGACAGACACCACGAACATCAGTAACAATGGTCTGCATCTCATGCTTTCGATGCAGCCTAAAAACTGCTTTCAAAAGTTATTCAGTTTCACGCGTGGCGTGGTGGCTCAGTGGTAGGGCGTCGGCTTCGTGATCGGAAGGTCGCGGGTTCGCCCCCGGTCTTTGCGCTACCACGTAACAACCTTGGGCAAGTTGTTTTACATGCACGTGCCTCTGTTCACCAAGCAGTATAAGTTGGTAACAGCTTCAGCTGGGACATAGTGCACCACAGGAGCAGTGCTGGTAGTGGTAGGCTGGCGACCTATCGGCAGACTTTGCAGTTGGTGGCCAACTGGCGCCGCTCCAGCATCGCTAATACCTGTGGTTGCCGTTGTATTTCATCTGCGGTTTGTCAGATGTCATAAAAAACGAATATTTAAAAAAATTGCCATATTTTACAGTCGCTCGCTGAGTTTTAGATTTCGTCTATGAGACCAAGGTCCTGACGGAAGACTATGCGACCGAAGTTCTCTGTTAATGTGACTGGTTGTGAGTGTAAGTAAGTAAGTAAGTAAGTATATAAGTAAAGTAGACAACTTATAGAGCGCTGAGAGCAACACACGCTGCCTCGAGAGCGCTTCTTGTCAAAATCGTCACGTTGTGCGAGTGAAATCTTGAACAGATGAGACTTCAACTATTTCTGAAAGTTATTAAGAGACGACAGTTTGTGTAGTGGGTCAGGCAGACTGTTCCATGCATGTGGCGCAGCGACAGCGAAGGCACAGTCACCGATCATTCAGTTATAAGGTTGTGATTAAGACCTCAGTCTCAGCCTTTCAAGATCGGCGACTAGCTGGACAAGTTCAGACAGACACTGTGCATAGTGCTGCGTAAGTTACGCGTGTATGCGCTGTCAGGATGGTAAACAGCTGGACAACAGTGACCACATACAACTCGACTACACCGACGGACATTGTACGCTGACGATTGACCGCGTCAGACTCGACGACGAGGCTGAATATGTCTGTACAGCGAGCAACGAGCACGGCAGCCAGTCCACTTGGGCCGAACTACTCATCGAGAGTTAGTATAATACGTCTGTTCTCTTTTGTTCTTCGACGAGTACGAGGTTGCGCTGCACTGCGAACGATTTTCGGCAATTACAGCTAAAGGTCTTTGTGACTCTAGATCGCGATACGCCTATGTATGCGTGCACACTGCACTTTGCTTATCGTATCAGTGGAGGCTTGCCGTGGATTTGAAATTTCACGTACATATCCACATCTATATCCACCGATTTTGCGTGGATATCCATGGATATATCCATATCCATACATGCCTATCAATTATGCGTAATAATTTATTCACTAAATTGAAAAACACAGTTTATGTCTACTTTCTGCTCATATTGATTGAAAAGGAAACGACTGCACATGTTTTGTGGCGTGACAAAAAAACGAAGCTCACGCCAGTGAAAAACAGCCACAGAGCCACTTGAAATATGCACGGATTTATCCACGGCATGGCCAAAGTCTGATAGCCACACACACGTACATCCATATCCACGGCAAGCCTGGGTATCACAGAACACAAATTTGCAATCTTTAGTTTTTAAGTGATCAGTTGCGCAATAATTTGCCGACCGTAGCATAACAAAAAGGGAAGCGATCTAGATTTGCCACTGCCATGCAACAAGAGGCCATAATTTGGCCAAGGCCGCATCGCACCTCCTTACCCTACTATGGTGGATCGGGACTCCCGTTTAATGCAATGTGCCCTGAGTTACCAAGCGCGTCTCCACCCCTAACAGCACGTCGATCGGTCGGCCGTTTTTGCACAATGCATCCACTTGACAGACAGACATGCTGATACATCACGCTACGGGATCATCGGTCGCAATAGGCAGGTTTATGCACGTTGTGCATTCGCTGCAGGCCTACTGGTGATGATGTTTCAGAGCTGATGGAAGGCCTGGAGCAGCTAGTGATGGAGGAACACTACGAGGTTGAAATTGAGATGAATTTCAAATGGAAAACGAAACATCACCGACTCGAGGACGAGACAACGCCGAAAGCCATCGCCACCATTTAACTGCCTCTCGAGCCACAAAATGTTTATTATTCTTACTTATATAACTTATTTATTTACGATAGTAATTATTAGGTCATTACTACAGCATGGCCTTGCTCTGGCGTTAAAAAGAACTAAAGATAGCTCTTTGTTCATCATCCTGTTTTATAATCTCATTTAATATTATGCTTGATTGAAATGTTTTCGTATTAATTGGGTTAAATATCTTATTGTTTTACATGAGTGATATAGGTCACAGCTGCAGATGGCAAGACAGAAAAGTGTTTATCCAATGGGTGGGCCATTCAAAATACTTTCTGGAGGAACGTTTGCTTAACAATTTTTCATATTTAAAAACGCAGTGAAAGTGACTGTGTATTTGTTTATGTTTATCGATCTGTCAGTATTTTTGTCTGTCGCGATTAGTTTCCTTTCAATAAACTGAGAGCATCTTTTAGCAGTTGACATTGTAACGTTGCACCGTTTTTAGTCTGAATGTTTCAACAAAGTATCATATCCTACTTTGCTTTATGCTGTATTCTGAATAGGAAAAGTTGCTGGCAGTTTCTTGTTGTTATATAGATTTTATTTCTTCTCATTTTATACCTTATTTCGTTCCTTCTGCACTGTAGGCTGTTTCGTTTTCTGTCTACTTACTTGCTTTCGGCTCTCTGTTGTGCTAATATAACATGAGAGATAGAGGCTAGTTGGTGGTTGTGCGTTTATCTTTCGTCAGATGTTTAATTTAGTGCTTTCACATCATCCGACTTATCGTATCGTATTGCAATGAAATACGACTGGTTTGGCCCACCTCTAAAATTGCACTTTAAGGCTGTAAATTTTTCGCGTTCATCGCGGTATTTCTAAATTTCGATCATTTGTGGCACTGTTGCAAATTCTAACATACCAAATTTTACCAAGTATTCTTGCCTGAAATTTTTCTCCAACTGCTTACGTTTCGTGCATATTTTTATTAGTTAAACTTAAATATAACACATGAGCTATTACTATTGAGACCACCACAAATTAACCGTAATTAGTGTGAATTTTTAAAATCTACAGCCTCATTGACAAACTCGCCCCGTGTTAACGCTAACATCGTCGCTACTGCTGCTGCTGCTGCTGATGATGATGATGATGTTGTATCATCATTTATCATCAGACTGTTTGTTATTAACTTTGCTATTTGTTATTATTGTTGTCGTCGTTTGTTTTCGATCCGTTTTAATTGTTTTCTCCCAGTTTTGCGGTAGTTGTGGCTTCTTGGCTAGTAGCTGTTTGGTAACAAACAAGACGTGTGTGTGATATTCTATGAAGCTGTTCCTGTAACCAACTGCGTCGATCATCACCGTGGAATAACTTACTGTAACTCTGTTAATACAGTATATAGCGAAATATGACTAATTGTTTAGTTAGTTAGGCCTGCATGGTTGATAGACAGCCATACAGACAGCTGTCAGACACACACACACACAGACAGACGTGATTTTTATAGCATATACTGTATGATCAGCTCACTAGGTTGTAGCCAGCTGAGCTACAAGGTGGAGTGGTTAAGAGTTTCGTATGTCTGAAATTGGTGAGTACTATTTGCGTGCAACAGAAAGAATTTGAGCGAGTTACAAATTCAAAGATTTAAGTTACATAACTTGTGTGACGATTTTCCTGCAACCTGCAGTAACGGGTGGCTACAGTAACGTAGTAGCCTAATGGCCGCACCAAAGTGGCACCATAAGTAAGAAGAGTCAGCCCAGTGACGTAGACTGGTCGAAATAAGCTCACGCTACAGGAACATCGTTCGCAATAGTCCTCATCGCACGCACTTGATGCGGTCTAAAATGACTGACAATGCTAGCCAGTTTCAAGTTAGATAGAGTCAACATGTTCTTTCGTCTATGTACAAGTGGGTGGCAGTTAACTCGTCCCCAAGTGAAGTTATCTCCGGTCAACTCGTTTCTAGGTTAACTCGGCCCCAAGTCAACTCGTTTCTAAGTGAACTCGTTAAGGTTAGGGTTAGGTCAAGGGTTAGAGTTAGGATTATGGTTATGTTTAGAGTTAGGGCTTAGTTATGGCCAGGGTAAGGTTAGCCTTGCAAGGGACCGAGTTGACTGTGAACGTACAAGTAACGTTTGTCACTACAGAGCCGAGATATTCCAGTCATTCAAGCGATTGTGCTGATGTGTCATAGAAGTGTATGGTCCTGCAGCATTCTTACTGCATCTGTGGTTAGCGTTCTGATCTCGCGGCAACCAACCGTCATGGCGACCTCCTGTCTCACGAGACTCCGCCCTCCCAGTCACGTGCTGTCTATCATGAGACTCCGCTCCACCAATCACGTGATTCCTTGTCCTCGTATCGCACTCCATATATCCGCCACCGGATGTTGCCGTGGACGGCAGACCGGAAGTGGAATTACAGCAGCACTGGCGGCCATGTTGGTGGTCAGTGACGACGTTCAGCTGCTCCACCATGTTGTCCGCAGCACGGGACCTCGGTGCCAGGATTATGACTGGTCGAGCGAGCTGGTCACGTGACGTGGGCGTGGCCACCAGGTAGCCCATGGTGTTTACTACATCCGATGACGTCACAGCGGCGCCGGTGGGCGTGGTCACGGTGAGAAGGTTGCAGGCGGGATTAGTGACTGATGTGGTTGGATTAATTATAACGTGATCGAGTTTCTCATAGCTGTGACCTGCTGCTGCAGCTGACGTGGATGCATGGTGGTGGGGATGACGCTGAAGATGATGATGCAGTGAGTTGCAGTTGTCAAGGTGGCCGGTTGTGCTGGGCTGGTGTGTTGCCGTTCTGGCATAGATGGGGTTGTCTCTAAGTTGGTGTTCAATCACGTGAGACTGAGCTATGTTGCTGCTGTTGTTTATTCTTGTCTTCATCTGTCGCCTAGCAACCACATCAACACAAATCAACAATTCAACATTCACCGACAACGAACAAAACGTATCGGCTCCATGACCGACACGATATGCGGTTCTTCATGCAACAGTAAAAGCTCACTATCCGAATTTTGACCATTTTTGATACGCGTTTTATGACACGAAATACTTTTGACACAAGAATTACACCACGGTTTTACTGTTCACAAACACTCGCGTGGTAAAAGTTCACTTTGAGGACTGTGACAGTTTAAACTGTAGGTACTCCTAAGCGGACACAAATTTACTTACTTACTTACTTACTTACTTAAAGACGAGACAGTACCTGCACATGCGTAGTATACAGGCGGTGACGGCGCCGGTAAGGAACGTGACCAGACACACGCAGCCCAGGGCAACTCCTACACGAAGAACATTGTGCAAATGTTGAAATTACGTCAGTTATAACGTCAACACTTTAGACACTGTAGTGCACCGATTGGTGATCAAACGAACGCGAGACTACACGCCTCGAGACCAAAAAATCTGGCCTTCACCTATAGGCCTTCAGATTTTGGGTTCTGCCTCGGAATCTAATCTTATGGCGCTGAAGTCATGGAACACCAAACATACATTTTTTCGCTGTGCCCTCGCCGCTTTGCAGTAAAATTTTTCCGTGCACGCGTTTACATTCAAACAGTTGATGTGACGTTTACGGCACACTATTTCGTACATCAGCGTCTGGCCTTGACCCCGACGGTTGGACTTAGCATTGGCTTCATTTGGCAATAATGCAATGTCGATCTACACGTGTTTTGCTTACCGATGAGGTCGGCCATAGAGAGCACGGCAGAGTATCGAGCAGTGTCTTGATATGTCACTGTCGTTTGATCGACGACGCCGTGATCTCTGCCGTGTCTTGTCGATGGCCTTGACGATGTGCTGGATATGACTTCGACATCAGGTCTAGCCGGCAATCTGACGGCCACCGGTACAGTATCCACTGCCCAGCTGGTGGGCGGAGCTATCGTAGGTATATGCAAAGCAGGGTCCATTGAGGGCGGAGCCTGGAGGGCTATTCGCAGCACGGGAGGCCGTGAAGTACTGGCGAGGCCACGCCTCCTCATTAGCATACTATTTGTTGTCCTTGGTGTTCTTGATGCTGCTGATAATGATGATACATGTAATGAAGAAGAAGATGACGATGATGATGATGACAATGGTGGTGGTGGTGGCGGCGGCGGCAGCGGCGGCGGTGACAAATGAGATGGCTTCAGTGTGACGTCATAAACTATGTGTATCGTCTTCGACGGCTTTGATGACGTCACGAGTTCTGCTGTATCGCTGTCAAAGCTTTGCAGCATCTTCTTCTCTACGCACAAACGTAACATTGCGCTTATTGAAGTCACACCACGCACGCACACCATCATGGCCACGAAGAACAGGCAGTGGAAAAACTGGATGTGAACGGTGAAGAACCAATTATAAAAAATTGCTCATTTCCGTCTAGGTATTCGGAAATTATGTTCGCTGTAGTGAAATGTAAACGCTAAACACGGTCATTACCTGGTTTGGCCGGCTGGTAGTCGGTAGGCTGAATAATGGCAGAGGCCGAAGACTGACAGCTGTAGCTAATGTCAATGTGGTCGTCATGGTAACGACCAACGCGCTGGGTCGTCCGTGGTGGTGTGACGTCACGGGCGGCGAGATCAAAGCGACACGTGGACTGGCGTGGACACAGCTCCTTTACTCGGCTACTAATGTCCGTCTCCGAGTAGTCTCTGCTGGCATTGGATGAACTAGTTCGGTACACTGCTCGTTTTATATTCAGTGTGGACTGATGGGCCGAAGTGGGACATTCGACACTGACCGGTAGTTCCCGACATTTCGTCGTAACACTTTCTGTCGCCTCATCTGCTGTAGAAATAGTTCATTGAAAATCTCTACATTGTCTGCAAGTCACGTTACGTAATACATCAAGTAAGAAACGTTATAAGTCTAGCTCGACGTCATTTCTAACAATAATTTTAATATAATGTAGAAAAAATTGTTAAGTGCCGCGTACGATTGGTTAAATTTAAATCGACGGAGTGAACTACCGAGTGGGCCAAAAAACCGACCCCCATATATTTTAACGTTAAGTTAGAAGTAAAATTTAAGATGCATTCTGAAGCTTAAAGCAATTCTGAGAAATTGACATGACTTTTGAACAATTGACTTCGACTTAAACTTAGGATTTTTGTTCGTTTTGTTGAATTTTTTTGCACCAATTTGTTGACAAACATGCTGTTCACGTGCGGAGAAAAAATGTTTCATTAAATTTGTTTATCAAAGTTAGGGACGAAAGTACAAAACGTATATATAAAAAGTTTTCAATCAAGAAGTGGGATGTCAGCTCTGTTGAAGATCTGTGCAAGATTGAGAAGACGAACTCGATTGAAGGGAAGACTGGTGCGGAACGACCGCAGACTGCCAGATCAGAACAGAATTACAGGCATGTGACTGAGCTAATATGCAGTTAACTCAAGAATGCAACACAGGATCTAGCAGAAATCCAAGAGAAATGATAAACCTGACAGCGATATCTCTCAGCTCTGACTGCTGCAAAAAGCTAATGTATTTTCCCATTGTGTAAAAATGCTTCTGGGGTCTTTCGATTATATCGCAATATTTTGGTGTAAAATTTCAACATCGTTTGGTTTCGTCTTGTGTAGAAAGAAACGACGATTAAATGTATAGTTTGAACAGATAAACACGAGCAGATACAGTATAAACAGCTCAATCTGAGGGGTCGGTTTTTGTGGCCCATTATGTAGTCTATTTAAAGTACCATGAACCCCGGAGACAGAACGATATACACAGTGTAGTGAAATATAAACCGTAAAATGTTGTAACCTAACCTTGTGTGTTGCAGTAGTCAAGCTCGGCATAGAGCAGGGGTCTGGTGAGTGCAATGCGCCTGTCAGTTGTGTGAAAAGTCTGCGGCATATCGACGTGGAAATTCTCATTGTAATATCCGGCCATCAACGTCACATAGTGCTTACTAGTGGGTCGTCTGTCTGTAGGCTCCTTGGTGGGGCCTGACTTAGCTCCTGATGATGCTGCTGCTGATGATGATGACTTCTCTGTTGCTATGGCACCCGGCTGTGAAAACCTGCAAACACCAAGGTATAGATTTCGTGTCCGATTGGATGGATTTCCCATTCGCGTTTAATAGTAACCATCTCTGTCTTGCTTATATTTATATCAAATAGCTACAACTACACAACCTGCAAAATTTTTACTTTGACGTTTCGATCTCTACCAGAGACCTTCATCAAAAGAAAGTTGTTCATCTCTTGCCACAGTAGTGATGTGACGTGGCAAGACATCGGTCGTATGTGTGGTTCATTGTTCCAGTTCACAGAACGCTTTCCCTCCTTTCGGATGTGTACCGCTTCCTTGATCCATCTGGTACTTCTGTCAGACTCCCTGTCCAAAACTGTCGATAGTGGCCAGTTGATTACATGGTCTGCATGGTCAGTCAAAGCTGATTTATTTTGTTCCGACTGGTCGACATCGACAATTTTGGACAGGGAGTCTGACAGAAGTACCAGATGGATCAAGGAAGCGGTACACATCCAAAAGGAGGGACGGCGTCCTGTGAACCGGGACGAGGGCAGCTACACACTGAGCCACACGTACGACGTGCCACATCACATCACTACCGTGGCAAGAAACTTTGTGCAGAGTGAAAATTTCTGCTTTCCACCAAATTATTTCTTCATATTTACGTCTTTCGTGATATTTGGTGTCATTTTAAGTGGTAAAAATAGGGGTTTCTGGGTCCGGACCTGTCGGTAACATTAACTTATTTATGATCTGTCTTGCTTAGTTTCGGAGATATATTCGCGCGTGGCACATAGACGGGCGGACGAGCGGAGAAACGAATGAACAACGCGTATTGTTACTACATAAGGTATAGTGCTGCAAAACAAATTATTAAGGTGTGATTGAAAGTGCTACTTGCTTTATGTAGAAGATTTTATAGTCTTTCCAGGAGTGGGACATTTTTGAAAATCGGTTAACATTTGACAACGTTAGAGCCAATAGAACGCGGGTAGTTTTTTTTGAGACACCGTGTAGCCTACTGACCTGTAGACGTCTGCGCCGGAGTAATGAAACCCGATGAAATCTGACGTCTGCACGGCGATTCGATCTCGTTTTCTCATTATGACAACCTGGTGCCAGCCTACGTTGCCCTCCGGCAGCACGTTCACGCCGACTAACCGGAAGTAGTTATCGGCAGCTGGTTCCTTGCGCCAGACGGACGCGAAGACGCGCGGCGAGTCATGTGACCGAAAGTAGGTCCACGAGCGGATGTAACCCCGACACGGGAAGGTAGCATTGAGTAACAGGTACGTCATGGTGTTGGACGCCCGCGTGTTGATGACGTCACTTCCGCTCACGTCACCGACACCACGCGGACACACTGAACATCGCAATCATGACTGGTATCGATATTATGCATTGAGGACAACCAGAACGTCTGGGCTTCAGAGGCAGTCGTATTATATGTGTACAGAAATACGAAAGAAACAAACTCAGGAGTATTTTTGCGCAATTTCAGTCTAATATTGCCACGTCCCACGCCCCATTCAGACTACGCCCCTGAACTGCATACAACTGACGCCAGACTAGCCAGAAATTGCAAGAGATGCAATTATACGTGACATAGTTACTTCGTATACTAATTGCAACGAACAACTTACCGTTCCAGTGCACACGCATTTGAGACGCTGCTGTGACGTAGGTGATGACGTTGACGATGATGACGACGATGATGACTCGCTGATAATTCTTTCTCGTTGTCGTCATACTATATGTACAACACAAGTCTCTAATGCTACGTCCTACACGACTCAACTGCCGTACAGACGTTATCCGACTCTCGCACAACTCGTGAAGTAGCGTATCATTCACAAATTTTCATCGCTGGCCGCAGCAGTAGCAGTAGCAGCGTACGCAGCAGTGTAATTAACGGTCAGCGTGATCGTTCATTCATAGGACAATACCGTACACACGGTGGCCGAGTGTTTACTGCGCCGACTTCCGGTCAGATATACATGTTGTGTCGTTAACATCGTCAGCTGGCTCGCTTGCTTGCTCGCTGTGACACTATTTTCTCAGTGCAAGACTTGTTTCGAAGTTGAATTTAACGGACTTGCTAATTACCACGGATTTTTCGTTGACTTGAAATGATTTTCTAGGATAGAAATTTCAACTTACATCAGTCGCAGTTCTATTTTATGCAGAGAATTGCGGTACCGATGTCAAATTTCTAACAGTTAGGCATAGGCCTAATGAAAACAACTGGCCGAAGTAATATTAAAAATCTGGACATTGATACGTTTATCCGTGTTTGCACAGCGAAGCCGCGTGACAGACAGACTGACAGACCCAACGCCGCAAAATCATCGGTCACAATAGTCCGCATCTCATGCATTCGATGCAGTCTAATGATACAAACGGTGAACAATTTGCACTACAGTGTGGCCGCTAAAAACGCCTATTGGTGTTTTATGAGTTTAACTGCGAGATCGTGTCACCGAGTGAACAGTTGAGCGACTTGCGTGTCACCATGTAGCCTATAGTGGCCTTCAGGCAAACGTCCTGGGTGGCTGTTGCATGGCCGCTAAATGTTATGTCCTCTATGCACGTGCTTAACGGCTGTTGCGTCCTGTCCTATGATACGTTTAAACTAGAGACAACCGGATGTAGGCCTAACACCGGAGTAGTAACATAACCGGTCTTTTAGACTCAGCTCCAAGTACAGCTGGCTGAGCCATGAGCGGTGACTTACCCCTACCCTAGCCGTTAGTCAGCAGCCCAACCCTAAGCTAGGCCTGTAGCCCTAACCCTAAGCTCGCCCTCTGAACCTAGTCCGAAAGTCGCTTTATGACGGATCAGCGGCAACGCTCGTTTATGCTTTTGTTA
>Ga0126335_1001701_pt1 | contig 12605 bp, 8 predicted proteins | sample OlaspJWI45metaG_FD_108409 | JGI IMG/M metagenome (GOLD analysis project Ga0126335, IMG submission 108409) | Marine gutless worms symbiont microbial communities from Oahu, Hawaii - Olavius sp. 1 OAHU.JWI-45 metaG | ecosystem: Host-associated > Annelida > Digestive system > Unclassified | place...
AGTCGCGACGCTGTCGAGTAGCAGTCTTAGGCAAACTGTTCACACCTATTGTGCCTAGGTCAACTCAGCCTTGCATCCCTTCGGGGTCGCTAAATCGAGTACCAGCTTCGGCTGGGGTAAAGGTGGGAAAGTCACGTAGCGGTGAGGTGAAGTTTCACAAACTGCTATACTCTTACCATAGGACAAACTGCTGGGAAGTAGCTCTTATCATCTTATGGGCCAGATGCTATGCTTGATGCCGCTCCAGTGAACAGTCAAACTAGCTTCAGCTGAAAACCGAAAAAAGTCAAGTAAACAAGTGAAATTTTGCAGTCTTTCAGCCGTGAATTAGCTATTGGTAACAATTTGCAATGTACAACCAATTATCCACAAGCGCTGCAAGCAACGTACTGTGATTTATCTGTACAGCTGGGGTACTTTTTTACAAGCTAGACAGATAACACCATAAGACATCCGACCAACATCATCACAACGCTGAAGGCAAATGCCAATAATAACGACAATTCCAAAAATTAGGGTTGGGTCGTTTTTAAAAACCGAAACCGCATTTTTTCTCCAATAACCAACCAAAACCGAAACAGTGGTATTTTGTACCCTGGATAAGGTAACTACGGGCTAAAACCTATTTTTGATAGTAACTCCCTTATTTGAAGAGATCACGATTCCGACGAGAAATCCTAGTCCAAAATCACGAGCCGAATTAAACGAGGGGTCAGATGACCCAGGTGACCTTGACCTTCAAAATGCCTGTATACACTGTTTTGGTTTATAACTTTTATTCGAAGCTATATGAAAGGATTTATGACTGAAAACAGGTCAAACGACTATATCCAACGTCAAGGTCATCCAGGTCATATGACAACTCGTTGGACCCGCCACGTGACAGTTGACAGAGGCTATTTAAATGGGTTTTTTTTGTCAAAACTGTGATATCTCTTCAAATAAGATAGTTATGGCCAAAAATAGGTTTTTTGCAAGTAATTCAAAACTGAAACGAAACCGGGATTGTACTGCGGCAACCAAACCGAACGGGAAATTTAACAAGTGGAACCGACCCAATCCTATCAAAAATACACATTTAAAACATAAACATCATTAAAACAGCATGAGCACTGGATATATCAGAAACAGCCTACCAGGAGCATTTGAAGACGCCGACAGTACATTTGTCAAGGCACGATGGTTTAATGATGCCTCAGTAGCTGCTGTGCCCCACGCATTGCTGCTGCAGCTGGCCGCGTCAACAGAAATTCCGCTATCGGACAGCGTAGGGCTTGACGAATCATTGTGCTCATAGTTAGTTGCTATCATGTAACCAAGACTAGGTTGTGATGATGAAGCCCGGCTGGACGTGCCAGCAAGTGAGATGGCTTGTACAGGAAGGGAAGGATAACCAGACAAACACTGACCATCTGCCGCCTGAAACAACAGCTATAATATATCAGCAATCTGTTTCGATATTTTGAAGCAAGTCTTTTAGGCTGCATTGGATGCATCAAATGCAGTCTATTCTTACCAATGTTCGCAGCGTGTGTCTGACTGTCACGCGGCTCATCTCGGCTTCACTGTGCAATAATAACTGAACAGATCAGGATGCTGTTTGGGGGAACACTACTGGGGGCCCATGGAACACTGTTAGACATAGGTCCAAATCTCCCACAGAGAGGGGAGGAGGGCCCAGTTTTAAATTTTGGGAGCCTCCTCCTATCTTCAAAATGGCTGAAGCCAGAGACTTAAAATTTTGCATGCATATAGAGGGGTGGGGCCCTAATAAATACTGTGCAAAATTAGACCATCAGAGGTCGGGGTCACGTGACCTAATTATGAATTATGGGACCTCCTCCTATCTTTGGAACAGCTGAAGCTAGAGACTTGAAATTTTGCACGCATACAGAGGGTGGGGCCGCAACAAAAACTATGCAAAAGTAGGCCACAGGGGGTTGGGGGTGGGGTCACGTGACCTAATCCTGAAGTTTGGGACCCTCCTCCTATCTCCAGAATGGCTGAATCTAGAGACTTGAAATTTTATGTGCGTACAGGTATAGAGGGGTGGGGGCCCTAACAAAAACTATGCAACAGTAGGTCATATGCGGATCTGCATCTGGGTCATGTGATCTACTTTTAACTTCTGCGATACCCTACATATTTTAGAAACAGTTATAGTTATAGATTCCAACACGTGCAGTGTGTATGGTGCATCCGACAAAGCCTTTGCCAAATTACTTTGGCCTCTTGTTAATCATGCAGACTCCAAAAAACATAACCTCATTTATATCAAAATTGTATTTACACATCAAACTGGCGTGTTTTTATTCATTGTTATTTTCAGACACTCAAATGCCTGGTAGTACCAGTTCATTGTACATATAGTACTGCACCAGATACAAAATACCTAGCATTGTCAGTGTAACTCAATTTACGAAATTAAACAAATACTCATATTCACTTTTTCAAAAAATTGCCATCATCGCCATCATTCATCAATCATTAATACTTAAATTTATACTTTATTTATATTTATATATAAAAATAAGCTTTAAAAACTCATGAGCAGAGTAAAATAAATAGAAAGATGATAACAAAAATAAAATAACAGTAAGCTTATAAGACCTATAAATGTCAGATGCTTAACAGGCACAAGATTAACGAATGGACTCTTTAAATGAACAAAATGTCTTGATCCACTATTGACAATCAGAAGCACACACCTTTGAGTTTGTCTCATCACTGAAACTGAGAGAATCATCAATCATTTTGCAGCATGACGTCCTTCCATTGTCACTGTCCTCCGCATTAGCAAAATGACCGAAACCAGCTTGCACAATAGCACAGAACTTGCTCACATCGGTCTCAAACTCTATGCTGTGTTGGCACTTCATGGCTCCCAGCACACAGGGCAGAGTTAATGACAGTGTGTGAAGACGTCTTAGAGTGACCTGCCTCACTGGCAGTATCTGAGTAATGTCACACTGCAGCAAACGCTCTGTGAACTTTACCGCATCACACAGCTGGCTGCCAGTTGTAGCAACTGTCTTGTGTGCTGACTGTGCAACACTCCGTGCATCAGCATGCCACTGACTTAGCTCTTCAAGTAACTTCTCCTGCAAAAATCACCCTTCCTTTTTTGACATGTCAATCGTTAATAAAATCGCTGTGAACGTTCAAATCTACAATGTGTCCAGAATAAGTTTTCACGACTGTTACATAAAGAAACCACTACTGTAAACCTCATGCAAGTAGAGCAAAATGATGAAGTATGATATCCAAGAAAAACGTTCAGAAAAAATTATAGAAAACAAATGGATGGAATAACAGGTATTTCAATAACCAGACTCTGTGAACATGAAAAAATTATGCACACAACTGAACGATATGTGAGACTGTGCCTAGTAGGATAATATGAAAATTTCTGTGTTACAGTTTCTGGCAGTGAAGCAGAAATAACAGAGAGGCAATGAAAAATGTTGTGTTTAAATGTTGTGTGTAATGTATTCTGAACAAACTTGCCAATACAAGTGGTATGATTTTACGAAATTTGTGCCAAAAGTATGGTCATATTCAAATTTCATAATCTTACACCAAATAAATAACTTAACTCTGTTGATATATGAATGCCTACAGTAAGTGGGTGAGCTTAACGTCCCACGACACATTATAGGTCATTTCTGAGATGGTTTTACAAGTGGGTGACCAAACCATCAGTGTTAAAGCACTAAAGGAAGTCAGCTGGCCAGTGAGACAGGCTTGAATCCCACTGTGACCACTCTGCCACATTACAATATACACTCAAAGCTCTAGGCTAAGCACAGCATAAGAGTCCCAGCAGTAACAATCTTTCAAAGCAGTCCATGTTTTCATCCACTCTACACTGTGTCCCAAAAAAGTGAGCCCCATAAACATTTTGCAACAGCCACCACAAACCTGCACCGATTTAAATGAAATTTTACACACACAAGACGACATCTATTTTTGTCATCGATGTCAAATTTCATAAGAAACCCTTATTCCGTTTACGAGATGTTCAATTCTTTCAAACTGCTGTCACAAATCTCAGTAGTAGTAATGTTTGTAACAAATGTCGTCTTGTGTGTGTAAAAATTTTATTTAAATCAGAGCAGATTTGCGGTTTTTGTTGCAAAATGTTAAGGGGCTCACTTTTTTGGGACACATTGTATATGTACAGCTCCAATACCTGCTGTTTTTCCAGTTTCTGTTTATGTATCAATGTGGTCATTGTAATCTTTTCACGTGCAACGTCCTTCTGTGCGCTCAGTTTCAGAAGCGCTTCCTGTAGTGAAACCAGCGAATTCTCAAACTCGAGCTTAGTTTTTCGTAAGTCAGTAACCAAGCCACGCAGCTCGGCATACTGTGAAGATTCTGCCTGGCTGATCAGTTCACAGTGATGCAGCCGATGTGCTGCACATGTTGTGCAACTCTTGCACAGTGGAACCTAACAGACAACGAAAAACATACACAAGTAAGGAAGTAAATCAATGTTTGCACATCAGTCTTCACGCCCAAAAGAGGCAACGTGCTAGTGTTTCATAAGCTCTCCTGAATAGCACAGTCTACAAGATAGCACAAAACTGAGTTAGTATCACTGAGATGATATGGACCCAACATCATCACAGCAATACACATCGTAACCAGTCATATGGTGCAAGAAATGTTCCTCTTTGGCAGTCTACCTCATGACTTTCTGGTACTTAAAATGCTCACTCAAGTTTTCACCAACTTTTCAATGTTTTTCAGGTAGATAGCCACTATTACATTTACTACACTTGGCAACAAACTGCTGAGAACACTCAGTCTTGCACTTGCAGTCTTCAAGTGGGCAGGGCCTGCAATTTGTATGCTAGGGTGGAGATTCCTAGCATCCAAGAAACACAGCAACAGATGGCGGTCCAACATCCAGGGATAGCGGGTTCAATGACGACTTTAGACAGCGCATTAGAGGTTTTTTTTAAAAATGATATGCGCTATATAAATTCACGTTTTACTTACTTACTTACTTTACCAAATTACTTTGGACATGTTTTTAAATATACACTGAAACACAGACTGCATATTTGTTGAACAACTGACATTCATAAACTAAACAGTTACACTGCTATTAGCTAGTTACCTGACAAGAATAGCAAAAGTATGCCAGATTTTCATTTGGATGTAAGCTGCAGAACATTGGTTTGTGCATGTCTAAAACGTGGCCTGCGTTGCACAGCTCTTCAAAAGACATTAGCTACAACACATAACAATTGTAATAATGTCCTTGCACTGTAACAATTTCAAATACAAGAGAAATAAACTGTGTCCGAGGGGGGCACAAACCTGCATGCCACCAATGTTTCGTGACTGTGACCTTGAGTTAACCCCTGACCTTGAAACTAGAAGGTGATCTAAATATTCTAAAGATATACCTTCACACTGAAAATGAAGCTGCTAGCTAAAGGGATTCAAAACTTAAGAGCTTGAATTGAGAAAAAAATGTGACAAGGTCAAAGGTCAAGGTCAAAATGTCAAAAGCTCCAAAATACTTCTAGCATTGCTGTAACATATATTCCGATCAAGCCCCAGCAATTTCCAACCAGTACTTTTTGAGTTGCATGTGACGGCTTTTTTGCTTGCGTGACCATGACCTTGAACACGACCTTGAAACTGAACTGTGACCTACATATTTTGAAGATGTATCTCCAAACTGATAATGAAGTTGCTAGGTCAAGCCATTCGAAAGGTATACCCAGTAGTCTGAATCAGATAAATACGAAAATAGCTTTCAAGGTCAAAGGTCAAGGTCAAATGTCATCAACTTCCAACCACTTCTAGCGTTCACCATGGGACATATTCCTACCAAGTTACATCAACCAGTAGTTTTCAAGGTTTTCTATAGACAGACAGACAGACTCACAGACGCTGGCAAAAAAAACAATACCTGCTCACAGCTTGGCTAGTGCACAGGTCAAAATACACTTGGTTATAAGCAACTAAAGTTATTTATACAATCATAATACCAGTTTCGTACTCCAAAAAGCACTTCGCTGTTATTTACATAATGACAGCCATTAATTAGTTAGCAGCCAAAGGCTGCTACACGAAATAAAACCACTATTCAATTATACGATTTTAATGGTCAATAAGCCAAGAGAAGACTTTCGCAAGCAGAGAGAACAGACCTTGTGATTCTCAAAGCAGTGCATGAGTCGATGTGCACTGACACAGCTGGAGCAAAGAAACGCACAGCAGTCAACACAATGGGCAACAGCATTACTCCGTGACATACAGCCAGTGCACACGACCTTCCCACGACGGACGTCGGCTGCGTCTCGCGCATTCAACATCACCACATCCAACGGCAGACATGAAACATTGCCGCCGTCGGGCAGTGCTGCACGCTGCTGGCACACCGGGCACTCCATTACTCCACCAGGCTCCTCTTTCAATGCCGAACTTACCAGATGCACAATGCATGTTGTACAGAATACGTGAAGGCAGGGCAGAACTCGAGGATCAGTGTACAGTTGGCCGCAGAGACGACATTTCAGCTCATCTTCACTTTCCACGTCACTGCCTTCCATTTTGTCATCAATTTCTAAATGTTCAGAACCAACAGCTAACTCAGTTGAAGCACAATCCACTGGCTCCATCATGCTGTTTCAAAATACCAACAAAAGCAAGCAAGTTTAAGCCGATTCCAAGTGTTCTGTGTCAGTACAGCTTGCAAGATGAGAAAAGTTTCTTAAGCCCAGCTGTTACAATTTCTGACAGCCTGATTAACAGACACACATACAGTCACACACAGATGCTGTCTGAACAGCCTATATGATTAGCTCAAAACCAGAAGTTTCAATCAGCCTCACGCTCAAAGACGGGGATAATGGTAAAATGTAGATGTGCAGGGATGCGGACGTGTGGATGTTACGTCTGGTATTTTGCAGACAAAATTTGTGGGTATGATTTGCAGATGCAAGGGTCAATTGCAGATGTGTGGATGTAAATTAACAGCCAGCAACACACCTAGATGATAAAATACTAAAGGTTCTTTTATATAATGTGGGGTCCGGCCTTTATATGTTAACATCTAAAAACATTTAAAATCTTAAAAAGCCTCTAAATCAAATGACCTACATGTGTAGCTGCACTACATAAATCAACTCAGGCCTGTAGCTCGGCAACTCACTCTGTGCATGCTGGGCCACAAGAAAGCATTTTAAGGTGACGACATAGACCTGTCCTCGTGTCATGAAACATCTGAAAGGCAATTAAGTTGATAATGCGTGGAGAGTAGTTTACTTCACTTGTTAACCTTGGACAATCAACCCGTAGCTTCATGGTGTAAATCTTTGATAATGCTTTGTATGTCCGCTTATTTCACCGAAGCCGTCAATGATAACACTGACAGCATAAGCAAGCACAGGCTTTCACCATGTAACGCTCACTATCTAAATTATACTTTTTACTTGGTTTCCGGTTCCGGTGCCTTATGAATGAGATTTAAAAATATTCAAAGTTGTGCAATTAATACAACACTGTGGAAAATTATTCCCCCTGTCAGTTACCATATTTCCAAACACCAACATTCTAATATCAAGTCTACTTTGTCTTTTGTACAATTTCTTAAAATGGCCTCTTCTATTACCCATATCATATTCAAAAAATCTATCTGCGCCAATAGTATAGAGTATAGACCCCATTTATAAACTAGAAAACCTCAATCAAATCACCTCTAACTCTACGCTTTTCTACTGCCGTCCAAGAAACGGGTAAAATGTGGATATGTATCCGCATCGACATCCGCAAATTACCCGCTGTAACATCCGCGTCTCTGCACATCCGCATTTTACCACATCTCCAAAGAGGGTACTTTCTCTTTCTATCTACCTGCATTTTCCGTATAACAAAAACTTAATAAATTATGCACAACATAAATATTACATTACATCATTCAAATAGTCCACATTAACAAGAACTATTCAGCTAACTGGATTAATAACCTTTCCAAAAACGACATAAATAACCAATACAATCGAATCACATCGAACTAGGTGACGTCGAAAACACAACAAGTAAAAATGTAGAAAGACGTCATGTAATGAATGTAACTAATGTTACGCTGATGCACAAAAGGCTAAATTTTAGAACAATATGAAAAGTATTTGTATTATAATACAACTTTGTAAAGTAATGAGCATTTTACAATAGCGGCTTTCGTTTACATTGTTTTAACTTCGACCACGCCAATCACGACATTGTACTAGTGATGCTTCGATATCACATCTTATTTTAAGTTTTCGATTTCGATACAATTATTAGTATCGATATTTAATAATGGTGCAATAAACGTTAAGCATTCAACGCTAGTGTCGACTTATTTACTTTTATTGTGCGAGGCATGTGTGTCGACTCGTACACAATGATAACTTGAACTAGTTAACGTTTTTGGCAAACCTCACTCGTAAGAAGTTAACATAAGAAATGACATTAATTAATTTTAAAAGAATCATTGTCGTCGTAATTCAAATTTTAAAAACAAAATAAATGACGTTTAGTAAATTACTATTAGGGGTCGTCCATATAAATTAGTTATATCTAGAAAATGTGGCAATTAAGATGTATTGCCGGTGTACATCTACTTCGGTCCTATGGTCACTTTGGTCCTCGGTCAGTTCGGTCCTTTTTTGAGGACCGAACTGACCGAGGACCGAAGTGACGGAAAACCGATCTGTATGAGTCAATTCGGTCCCTAGGACCAAACTGCACATCAGAAAGACTGATCTGCACCTCGTAATATTACACGAACAATGTTTTGAAATTGATGACAGTGGAATTAAGAGGACACTCATAGAAACCTTGTAAGAGAAGGAGTAGACTTCATGATAGAAAGTTTGTGTTTGCTAATAGTGTTGTTAATAAATTTCGTTATTTAAGGTATGTTAATTCTGCTACAATACATGTAGGTTTCAAAAAGATCTGCATTGGAATCGGAAACCCAATGTCTTAATAGTTAGGCCCCTTATACGTAAAGTTCGACAATAGGGTTTGAGCACATGTCTTTGTAGTATACTAGCGCCACCGTCTCAGCGTATCAGCCAGCTCCCTCCGTGTTTGAACAGATGTCCGACGATTCTCTTGTTGAACTTGCGGATGTCGTCTCAGTCCCGGGGTCTCCTCCAGCCGTGCACTCCTCAGGTTCTCATGCCATCAATGTTTGATGATTCAGCGTCTTTTGTTGAACTTGCTGATGCCAATATCTCAGGCCCGGGGTCTTCGCCATCTGTGCACGCGCTAGCTGTACTGGAAGAAACATCCATACTTGATGAGCAGCCAATGGACGTGGCCACAGATAACGACGACCATGACGTTGGCCTAACTTTCCAGCTTGTGTCTGGCAGCAGCAAATCGAAAGATTTACTAACTGTCAGTGCTGGCCATAGCTATATACCTTGAAGCCTACGAAGAACAAGTCGACCAGATACTGGCGCTGAGTGGTTCGCAACAAGAGGACGAACTGCCGTGCTACCGTGGCCTCAACGTACACTGTACATGCACCTTCACACAACGTCTGATAGGTATCGAGTTGACTGTTTGTGGACATACAGTATAATAATATGACTGAATATGGTTTTTTATGTTGTGGTTTTCCTGCTTCTCGATATGCCTTTCGTTGCGGCGTTGGATGTCGGCAGCAAAACTATAACAGTAGGGACCGAAGTGAGCAAAAGACCGAACTGGCTAAGTCACTTCGATCCTTAGGACCGAAACGACTGAGGACCGAACTGACTGAGGACCGAAATGGATGTGCACTTCGGACCTAGGACCGAAGTGACTGAGGACCGAATGACCAAGGACCGAAGTGGATGTAGAGCGTATTGCCACTTGTAGCCGCCGGCTCAGGGCGCTCAAAACATCTGGCATACTAAATCGCAATAAGCAGCAACACGATTTGATTACGCGCACGTGCTCAGGCGGCGTTATGATGCGCAGTGAAGCATAACTCACTGATACACCATAATATTATTTGCTTAACACGCGATGGATATCGTTTTTATGTCCTGACCTTGACCTTCGACCTCATGACCTTCAACGCTAATAGTGAGTCGGCTGTCACGTGACCAAACCATGTACCAAATTTTAGAGAGAAAAAACGAAAAATTCCCGGCGAAATTCACCGGATACATTCTTCATGCGGGAATTAGCTCGGACCCACTGGCAGCCATCTCCCTGGCCCCTGGCCGAATTTAAACTTCTCGTGTCTTCGGCACTCGCTTCTGTGCCAGCCCCTAAAACTTTAGGTCAAAACTGCCCCAGGTCACGTGACTTAGGTTACGTCCCTGACCTAGCTTTGCATTTGTAGATAGTAGTCTTTGTAGAAAGCACGCGCACCAAATTTGAAGTCTCTAGCTTTCGCCGTTGCAGAGATATTGATTTGCGAAATTTAAAAGTAGGTCGCGCGTGATTTAGATTATGTCCCCTATTGACCTACTTTTGTATTGCTTATTTTTTTACTCCTTACAAAGTTACAATCTATCTAGGTGCTAAATTTGAAGCCTAAACCTTTAACCGTTTCAGAGTTATTCACAGCACTCCACAAATTTAAAATGTAGCAACGTGACCTAGATTTCGTGTTCCGTAATTGGGTCTCTATCGTGTCATCAGCCCGTAGCAAGAGGGACAACGTCAGCCCAAGTAGCGAATGAAAGAGGCACAGTTTCACAGTTTTCTCGGCTTTCTTGAACACACAAGGAGACATATGCAGAGCATGCAGAAGGTTAAAACAGTGAAGATCTCTACGACGACCAATACGATCGTGTCTCTGTCTAAGCAATATGCACACCAAATTTGAAGTCTGCAGCTATCGCCATTCCGGAAACATAGACGAAATTCCAAGATTAAAAAGTAGGTCAAGGTGACATAGATTGTGATCCTTTTCACTTACTTTTGTACTAGATATCTGCCACTGTTTACAACCTTTCTACATGCTTCATTTGAACCCTATAGCTGTAGCCATCAGAGAGATATTTACAATGGTTTGCAAATTTAAAATGTAGCCACGTGACCTAGTTTTTAACCTCTGTGACCTAGTTTTGCATTTGTGGACATATAAGTCATACTGTTAATCTTATTTCACCGCTTGATAAGCCGCATATTTCTGTATCTTTGTGTGCAGGTTTATTGTCATAGTTGGGTGGACGGACCTGCGCCAAATTTTCGGGGATGATAGTCATTGGCGATTTTAACGCATGTTTATGATTTGCGACATTATGCTCGCTTTCGAAACGGGGGTGACTCAAATGGACGAGCCCTTAATAATGTCATATGCTTACGTTTAATAATCAGTATGAATCAGCCGAGTGTTTTTCGAATTTTTATTGTTTCGTTATTTATTAGTTTCTATCACTTTGTTACTATATTTTGATAGTGAGACTTAACCTCATTTAATTTAAATTCTGCTTTACGTACATAGTTATTCAAATGATGAATATTGAATAGTGATCAATGGTAGTTGTTTGCGGTTTCAGGTGAGTACTCAAGTAGTCTATTTACCGTATTAAAGCAATTTCGTCGGTTGGCACAGCCCTAAAACTGTTTTGTTGACGTGAGTTTGTGTAGTAATTTGAGTTGTAATTTGTTAATTTACTTTTTTGTGTGCGTATAAGAGAGGTGTAAATTGAAGATTTAAACTTCCTGTATGCTTGTGCATTGCTGAGGTATGTTAAACTCCGGCGACATTAAATGTGTTGGTTAGTGACGAAATATGGCGTGTTTGGCCATAGACTGCGACTGCGTTTGGCCAACCGGCAAATTTTGTCAGCTAGAAAATACTGGATCATCCTGAAGCATAATTTTCACATTACACATTGCCACGCCTGGTTTTGCTCGTATGTACAGATTGTATTCACTAGATATTGTGTGACCTAGCCTACATGTAGGTACTTAAATGCGGTTTTGCTGTCACTACACTCATGATGCGTACAAGGAATGTAATTATAAGTCATACTGTTAATCTTATTTCACCGCTTGATAAGCCGCTTATTTCTGTATCTTTGTGTGCAGGTTTATTTGCTGCTTGCAGAATGCTGCGACTGAGAGCATGTGCAGTTGAACTGTCCCCGGCAGTCATGGAATCCGTATCGTGTAGACTTTTTGGGTTAGCAAAGCAATTGCATTATGAAGGACAGTTTCGTCATTATCAGGGCACATCAGCCAATTCTGAGGTTTCCCCTGCGGCTGATAGTGAATATAGACCTATCAAGAAACTGCTTGTCGCTAATAGAGGCAAGTGGTTTGTCTCTTATAATTTTTTCACTTTTCTTCAGTGATTACTGTTAAACTAAATTTAGTGCAAGGTGTAACCTTAAAATACCAACTTTTTTTACAAAGCTTTTTATTGGTTTTTGTACTAATAATAATAATACTAAACAGATTTGTATAGCGCCGTAAGGTCGTAACTTCAGAGGCGCTGTATTTAGTCTGACAGAAGACGGGCCTCAAATACGAGGGTTGATCAATAAGTAACGAGAAAAACATATAAAAATAATATATTGTCGGCACTTGACATAATCAGTGGTTAGGCTACTTCTTTACAACAACACAAGTACCCTCTATGGTCA
>Ga0126335_1001702_pt1 | contig 12602 bp, 9 predicted proteins | sample OlaspJWI45metaG_FD_108409 | JGI IMG/M metagenome (GOLD analysis project Ga0126335, IMG submission 108409) | Marine gutless worms symbiont microbial communities from Oahu, Hawaii - Olavius sp. 1 OAHU.JWI-45 metaG | ecosystem: Host-associated > Annelida > Digestive system > Unclassified | place...
AATTCTCGGTCCTTGTTGTGCTGTGATTTTGCGTAGGCCAGACAGGACGGAACTATAACATATAATTCCGAGTTGCTTTAAAGACTGGCTTAGTTTCGGTAAATATGTCACTGTAGGCACATAAGAGTTAAGACCGATTGGATGCTACGTCGTCGTTGCAGCTGCGAATTGCGTCTGCATTGCTGTCCAGAGAAACTATGCTATGGCGTCATTTGAGTATCAGAGCTTGAACAAATACTATGTAAGTGCCACTCACATCGATACATTACTTCCACAATACTTCACATCATATGACGATTTCTCTAATTAGAAAAAATAGTAAACAGATGATCATTTAATGTATACTTTGCGGCCTATATTTGATTTGTAGTTAACGCATGAAATAAGAAAATGTTACAAACGATGCCGATGCTGATAATAATAATGACTAAATAACAATAGCCAACAACGTTGTGTGTTCTTTATTCGACAAGCAACGAATGCAGCTATTGTAAGTATTGGCCGTTGTATTGTCTCTGCGTAAGTGCCGTACTACATAAAGAATCGACTTCGTGCTATGCTCGTCTCTCTTCGTCACCACCATTTCTCTCCACGTTAACCATCTAGAGATTATAGGGCCTACAACATGAGAACTGAAGAAAACGACCAAAGCGTTTTATTTTCCGCTTATCGAGTATAACAAACATTGACTGTTGGTTTTTGTACGACGTTGTACTCGTGTGCCTTCGTCTTTTGGCCACATTATCGTCCGGCCGGCCGGCCGCCGTTCTCTCCCCATAGAATCTGCATTTTTAATGCGCGACGACGATGACAGCGCGTCTCTTGCGTCGCCGTTCGTTCTTGTATATCCGACCACCGCGATTGTAGCCACTCCGGGGACATGCGGCGGACAGTATGAGGTTGCATATCTATCAGCCGCTGATTAACGTGAGCTGCTAGAACACCATAATTCGTGGTACCGTCAAGGCCAATTAGATGCTGGAAAGCGCTCAATGGTACAATTGTCCAAATTCTGTTCTTTCGTCGATCTAATCACGTTTGTGATCTGTGCCGAAGATGCAAATTAATAACGTAATTGTATGGCAACACTATAAGCTGCCCGAAGGTAAAGATTACATTGTGTAATAGAAATTATAGAATCAACATTTTTCAACAGCACCAATTCTTCAAGTCATCAAATATTATCAAACCAGTACTGTTGTATTTGTAAATGGTGAATAAAAGTTGTTCAAATATTACGACATTCGTAGGTTGCAGCAGCCACGTCTTGCGGCTGATGCGATGCGACAAACGACGATGCTATCTGCAGCCAAGTACAAAATTTGTTGGTCTTCCGGTAGCAACTGCGCGGACAGACGAAAGGATGGACATTGGGCATTGGGTAGACCATTTCACGTCCTCTGTGGGATGGCGCGACAATGCTACTTTCCGTCGTTGCCCGAATAGCATCATGCAGCATTGCCTGCTGTTCGTGGTTAATAGGCTGATCGGATTGAACGATGCACATACAGCTGCGAAGCCTTTCGACTGCATTTACAACCTGCCGCAAAATCTTCTTTCGATCATACGAGCAAAGCATGTATACGAAAGTCTCTGTTCGATAAATACAATCTTCGTTTTTCACGTTGGCATTAACGTGAGTACCACCGGTACGCGAGAAAGTTCGTAGATGGCGCTAAAACAATATACTACTCGTCGCAGCCTCAATCCAGCAAATGTGCTTTGAGCACTTGACCAGACGCCCAAGTGCAGCCACTGCGGATATTTCTAGTGCAAAACGTTTTTCCACTACAGTTCTGGGCGTCCGTATGTCTGTCTAATTCACGAACTTGTCGAAACAGCTAAACATAAACTACACCAAACTTATGAATTTTGATACTCACTGCTATCGCCAACTTTATGTATTATTTCCGAATTTCCGTCGACGTTCTTTTCTCATGTTCTTAGGTCCAACATTCATCATAGGTTCACCGCCGTCGTCGCATGATATACGAAGAGCGGAATCGAGGGATATATGCCGCAAGAACAATTTCGTTTCCAATTCGCCCGCAACACGGCAAGCAGTTTATAAATCTGTTTTTGGATTGGGTTTAGATTAGATTGGCCGAAGGCAGCCACGGTCGCTGCGTTGCAGTTTTGCACGCCCTTGTTTATTCGCGGGTTACGGTTGCCTAGGTGCACTCAGCCCTTCATCCATCCACATTGGGAGAATGACTTTTGGCTATGGTTTAGGTTCATAAAACGAAATCCTAGTTCGTAACCCAAACCATAGCCCCCACCAAAATCGAGCTATCTGAGAACAAAAGTTAACTGTTAGTGTTTTGTCAGTCGGAAAATGGTTTTCTTTGTGACGGGATTTTTGATGGATCGTTTCTCTAGCCATCTCGGGCGAGGCAAAGCAACGATGCGATATAAGGAACGTCCGAAGTATCTGTATCTAATAAACGTTTCTGTTATTTTAACGGACGCCCGTTGAATACAGAAGACTGTCATAGGATAAGGTAGAAGATTATCAGACCTGTTCTAAGCTGTATTGCATGAAGCCTTTGTGTCGAATAATATTCACCGCGTAAAGGCATGTATGCAGTCCTTATTGGTTAACTGGAGGCTTTTTTGGTTTTTAGTTTTACGCTAAAATTTATTTTTGTGTGTGTTTTTCTTGGATGCTTCGACTTTGTAAGCATCGACGCATTTGATAATCTTAAAGACTCGTTTCCGAAAATGACTGATGATTTGTGGAGTGCGACGTCAATTCTGCAGTCTCTAGTGACTTTCTCTCATCCTTTACATTCTTTACGTATTATCTAACGATTGCTTGACGGATGGCCGGATGCTTTGACTGGCAGGATTCCTGAGTACCGGTGACAGCAATGCCCCAGGCAACTACGCGTTGCTGGACCAGGTGGCAGCACTACACTGGGTGAAAGAGAACATAGCTGCCTTCGACGGTGACCCCAATGACGTCACTCTAATAGGTCACGGTCATGGCGCCGCACTCATCAACCTTCTCATGCTCTCTCCTGTTACAAAAGGTAACAAGATATCTCTTCCGCCTCGAGGAGTTGAAAGTTTGTAGTGGCACCATTTGGCGAATGACGGTGAACGAAAAACTTCGAGCTTTTGTTAGAGTCTTGGACACCGCTAGTCGCTGTTGCTGCGACTGATGATTGAAGTGATGACGATTGACGATGATGCTTGCCAGTATAGGTAGCAGAGCCAAGATCGTGAGTGGACTGTGTCAGTCGTAGATGTAGCCGGGTAGCCACAGCCACAGGAGCTCCACACATCAAGTCCTCAGAAAAAATGTTTGGTTGTTTTTATGCGCAGTGCTCACCTGCCTTGACATAGGTTAACCTTTATCGTAACCTTAACTCCTGAGCCTTGACTGTAGTTAGAATAAAATTCTGGCTATTCATTCATTCATTTATTAGTACACCACAGAGGTAGCTAAAACACACACAAACATAAAATCATACAAAGATTAAAACGCTGGGCCTTTAAAATGCAAACACTACACAATAAAGATGGTAAAAACGCTCATGTGCGAAGAAAAAGGGAAAGCTAGAGTGACTCTGACAGGTGGCACAATGTGCGAGTGCGATTTTACAAGTTTGTTTTCTGGTAATGGTTGTTGAATAGAGATAACGAACAGTCGATATACTCAACATCATTCGAAAATATATACCGAAACTGCAAGAACGTACGTGAGTGTGACACACCAGTTTTATATAGCCTATGCGTAGAACTGTGAGACCGAAAACAGTTGGATGTGTGTGCACCACTATGAGTGGTTTTAGAGTGATTTCTTTTTGTATCGATCGTCGTTAGATGGCGGCTTATTCCGACGAGTAATTCTTCACGGCGGCACTGCGCTGGCCAGCTGGTCGCTATCTCAAGACCCTCTGACCTACACGAGACTGCTGGCTGAGTCGGTCAACTGTAGCGTGCCCACATCGTCCGTCAGCGCTCAGGTGCTGCGCTGCCTCAAACGACTTCCGGTCGAACACATCGTCGAGAAAGCTCGACTCATCTCCGCCCCGAGGTACTAAGCTTGTGCTTTGCACACCAAATTAACAACTCTAACAATTAATAATATACCAATAACGCGGTGGAAGCCATAAATGAACAAAGTTAACTGCCGAGAGAGTGTGAGTAGGCCTAAGTAGATGCTTAACGTATCACTCGACACTTTGTATGTCATTTCGGAGAGGATTTTTACAGACCAGATGATCCAACCAACAGCGTCAAAGCATTGAAGGAAGCCAGTTGGCCACTGAGATAGGCTTCAATCCCATGCACCAGAACCACTCCACCGTTTTGCAATATGAATTGTAGGCAACCGCCTCTAGGCTAAACACAACGTAAGTGTCCCAGTGCGACAAAAACCCAGTCTGCTGGGCCTATAAACATCGACAATCTGGTCTCTGACATGGTAGATAAACTGCTTTACAGTATCCTCAAAAACAAACCCAGAACCGGAAGTAGGCCTACACTGCACAATGCGGCCATAAAAACGTGACACTTAGGCCAAGAAAACAGGAACTTTCTCTCACAAAAAAGACTCCGCTGGATGAACATAATTTTATATAAAGACACATTACTGAACTGACTTTAATTTTTAATGTTTTTTAAAAATTTCGTCATCGTTCTCATGTATATGCACGTGATGTTCTAAAGCTGCGTTTTGACAGCTTTTTATAAACAAATATAGTACAGTAGTATAAGCTGCCTAGAACATCGCGCAACAAGAGTATTGCACTGTACTATAGTAATAGAGCAGCTGTGTTAATATTCCCTCTTTTACTCCGGACCATCATCATTAATCGGATCTAGGTTTGTGCTCTGCACACCAAGTTAACAGCACTGATAATTAATAATATGCCAACCAGCGCCAGGGGTGCCTGGTTTAGTCGCCTTTTGCGACATCCAGCCAGGAAACGGAGTGGGTCTATTCTGTTAACTGTTGAGTAATATTAGCTAACTGTAGTTTAACTAATTTGTCATGGTCATAGAATTGACCAACGGCAAAATCAAACTGGCTTTCGCTTTCCTAAGTAAACCAACTGCTAACCTGCTTACAGGCGGCAAATTGATTAGCGTATTATCGGATTATGTTGATCGATGTGTAAACAATCAAGAGCCGTTCCCACGTGCGCTTGTACTGCGCGTTACGTTGCGTGACGAATGCCAGCGAGTACGTGCTAGAGTCCGGGAAACTGTCAGCGATTAACTCACTACGCGTCTCGCAGCGAACGTTGACTTTCCGGCAGTTGCCGCACAATGCAACGTAACGCGCAACGCATGTAGAAACGACTCTTCAGTCAATGGGCCACTTTATCTTTTGTTAAACCAAAGTTTAAAACCAAGGTTTTTAACGTAAGCTTAATTCCAGCATCGAAGTCCGATTTAAAACCTTTCCTCAAATTATCTTCGGTTTAAACCGAACATGGCGTAGGCCTATCTATGTCACTTCTCCATCTAGCACATTCATCAGCTGAGATGGCAATTATTTCTTCTTTTTCCAACCGTACAGTACGTCGATCGCTCTCGCCAGAAATAGAGCCTCACGACGAATGTTATTTATCAACAACGCAGCACCAGCAGCAATCGACGCCATATTACCTTTTTTGATTGATTTAGGTTGACTGTTTGTTTGACTGATTAGCAAATATATTCATATTTACAGCCAAACTGAGGTTTTGCCTCCCAAGAGCTGACGACAGAACAGACACAGCTTATCAGAACATATTTGTTATTACAGCTCTGTTGTGTTAAAACTTCTCACTCTTGCGGTTGCGATGCAGAGCAAAAATCGATAATTCGTCTTATCGTCAACACCGTGTTTTACCAAGACGGCTGTCTGTCACGTGCATTAACGCGTTGTTAATGTGACGTGCTATGTGTCAGTTACTTGACGTCTTTCGGCCCGACAATCGACGGTCGCAGCGTCCTGCCCTTCGACGTCCGCCGGATGACGACGGCACCTGCAGAGCAGACTGGCTTCGGCAATGTCGACCTCCTACAGGCCATCGTCGACGACGACAGTAAGAAGAATTTGTTACGCTACGTGTAGTACCATATTGTGGCGTTAATGGTATATTGACGGCAGTGTTGGAAGCGAATTTAGGATCAATAGTGCAGCCGTTAATCGCCGTTAGTAAGTAAAACTGTGTTCGTGCAGCAGTCCTTACAACCTAAATAACTGCCACGGTAGCACGATGCTAATGTTTCATATGCTCTGCAAAATAGTATACAAGTCTTCAACAGCGCAATTGAGTAAGCACTAGGTAAAAAAATCAACACATGGCGCCGGAAAAGTCACAAGCTCCGCAGTCTCGGTTAAACAAAATGCCTTCAACAGACGCCTGAAACGCATATAGTCCTCATCTCTCAACCAAACGAAACGACGCTGATAACGTGTTCCAGCAACAGCGAACGAACTGTCACCCAGCCGTGTTTTGGTCAACGGCATGACACCCGTGAATGTGCTGATAGTATACCTAGTATACCTATAGTATTGTATCATAGGCACAATGCGTAGCGTCTCACAATCGACAGGAAACTGTTGGTCACGTGGTGGTCACGTGACGCTTCGACTTGTCCGTCACCACAGTTTAGCTAAGCGCCATAACTTGCGCGCAGAAACGTTTTGACTTGATCAATAAGCAATTTGGCTTGAGCTAACCTACGTCCATATATCCAGTTTACAACCGTAGCAAACGACAACATATCCGACAGACACGCCTTGCCGACACACGACGCTGGCGAGAGGCGTCTCTAGGGCAGGGAGGTTCCAGAGTGGTCGCCGCCAATAGAAGTTATGCTCATTGGCTTTCTGTCCGCTTTATCCTATATCACGATCGACTGTTGCGCTCGAAGTCATGTATTATTTTTTCCAAAAATGTATTATTTTTTCCTCTGGCAACGCCGTGTATGCTATAATTCTCATACTACAGCCTGCAGTTTTTAAGCTCAGTGGCTACTGGCTACAGCCTAGTTAGGCCAATCAGTAATCATATAGGCTGCTCTGTCAGCAGTACGTCAACCAGGGTGTAGGAAATCATAACTGCTGCACATAAAGAATTGAAATTCTGCACGCAGAGACCTATGCTACGTAATACTTCAAGCCAGTTGAGCGTACGTCACAGTATGTTGTCGTAAGTTGACAGCTTTTGTGTATGCTGAAGCACACGTTTACACTGCAGATATGTTATTCTCCCCAGCAGTCTTATAGTGACTGTTTTTGCTTACGAATTCAGACGCAGAGTCTTTCAAGAACCCTCGGATGCATCAGTGTGTCGAATATGACCAAATCGGCAATGCAGAACGTCACAAGGTGACAAAGTATGAGTGGCATATCTCCGAATGTGATGCGGCTCTGTAAGTCGTGCTGCTATTGCGTGTGTTGTTGATGCTGCCGCTGATCGTTGCGTTAGCTGCGTCGACTAATGCACAGAAGCACGCCGAGACATCGGTCAGCGATCTTCGTTGGTGGTCTGGTCGTTAATAGCGAGCATGGTTGCAGTGGTGATAATAACATAGCTCGGGCGGCGCTCGTCTAAAAGTTCCATCAGTCACGTTTGAGTGTCTATGCGTGGTACGTGGAGCCACCACCCAGTCACTAGCTATATACAACTAGCCACGACCACACATCAATTTGTCAGCTGTCCAATATACATTACAACCCCATAACGATACTCAACCAAGTGAGTTAGCAAGCAAACGTTGTGTTCTCAGGTCAAAATAGCCTTACACACAGCACATACACCTAAAGTATTTTCCCCTACAATTGGCGTGGCAGCCTATCACTCACTCAGCGCCAACTTGACATACTTTTTCTTCAGCTCCAAACTCAGCGGCTGACGCTAGATTTGAGCTCTCCGTGTACGGTTTCCTACAGGGAGCGCAATTTTGGCAATTACGCGATGTTTAGGGCAATCTTTGCCCAACTGACTACTGTGCACGAGCCAAAACGGTTATTTTTTTACTTACGGTCTAATTTTTAGCCTAAAATTTGAAATTTTTGTGGTCGGTTTCCTATTCGACTACGAAATCTGGTGGCTCTTGCGGCAAGATTTTTGCGTGTTTGGAGCAAAATGTCTTTCGTAATGTAAATATTTTTAACATTTGGGGCCTAGGGGAACGGGGTACCCGTTTTTGATGGAGACCCCAAAAAACGTTTTCTTGTCTGGAAACACGCGTTTAATATATAGATCGTCAGGGTCCGTAAAGAAATGCGACCTGGAGGCGTTTCCGAGAAAGCAAAAAAGAAAAGAGATATTGCAAGTCACGTATTTCCTCAGACCACCCACGTTGAACTACTCCACCAAACTTGTCATGTGGGTTTAACGAAGGATCAAAGTCAAAATCCGCCTTTTCACTATACTTAGCACTATGGCTTATCCAGTATAACAGATTAGGGTTACCGCCCAACTTGTGATTACGAAAATTTACGATTAACTTGTGTCGGCAGTTGTTACGTCACCGAACTGTCCTAATCTGCACCCACTTTTCACCATCTTCCGGCTTCCTTCAGTGCTTTGACGCTGTTGGATGGGTCATCTGGCCTGTAAAAATAGTCTCCAAAAGTCCTATAAAGTGTCGAGTGGGACGTTAAGCCTCCACACACCATCTCCCGATCGTAACTTCCGTTTCTATACGGCAGAACACCGCTATTGTGGGACCAAACCTGGTTTCTGCGATCGTAAAGGCCGATACCATTGTTTACGGTCACTATTCACTGCAGTCGACAGGTAATTATTTCTCGCGGTGTAATATAGCTTTCACGGTGATCGTTTTGCGTCCTTGCCAGTTTCTGCTCAAAAGCTCTAGGGCTGGCTTCTAAAAAAGTCGCTGTAGCCTGCGGTTACGTCTGCTGCTGATGCTGCTGTCACTCTGGTGCTGCAATGGAGATGCGTGGTAATGCTGTTGCGGCTGCCACGGCCAACGGCGTCGTGGAAACTATGGCGTGACACATCCCTGTGAAAATCAAATTAAATACTGTTTATAATGTTTAAAATTTTTGCATTTTATGCATTTTTGGCTTGCCCTTTGTTTATTTGTCACTACGAAACTTTTATTTCCTGTTCATAACAAACTAAAAACATTTTCTTTTGCATTATTTAAGGTCTCGTTTTCACTACGCTTGTTAAAAAACTTTATTAATTTTAGAACTGTATGCATCATATCTCTGATTTCAGGCCACTTTACGCTCGTGAGCGTGTATCGTGTGATCACACGTGGAGGCGCGCTTAATTTCGCACCAGTAATTGGATTTATCAACCGTTGCCGACGTCGCTCGCGTCGCCTTAAACACGACTCCTACATACTGTAGTTGACTTTGAGAACGAATGTCGCGTGAGCTCGGTTATCGCGCGTCGATTCTATTGCAGTAATTACTAACGGGAGAGCGTTACGTTTCATATAACTCACATTACACGTCTTGGCCGTCATGCCTATAAGTTTCATCGTGGCACGCTCGCGACAACAGTTAACAAAAAGAACGTGACAACGCCGCGATCGAGATCAGCGGCAAGAATAGCAGTAAACAGACTAATCAGTCTCTGGCAAATTTTATAACATGACTATGGGTGACTCGGTGGTTCAGCGGTTAGCGTCGCGGCTTGCGGCCCGAGAGGTCGTGAGTTCGATGCTCATAGCCCCTGCTCTCCCGTTGCCCTGTGAGACGCGACGGTTTGACAGGCTAACAACTGTGATATCCGCCACGTAGCGGTCCTGGGCAGACTGTTTATTTACCGTGGTGGTGCCTAGGCCAACTCAGTCTTCCATCCCTCCAAGGTCGGTAAATGGGCAAAAGGCAGGTATGGTTCATTCCATTCGTGAATAAACTCGTGGGTGTGCAGGTAAAACTGTGAAATCTCTCGACAACGCGTGCCATACCTGAGCGCTTCTGCAGTAAAGTTCCTTCACTAAGGGGCGCTATATCAAGTGTATCACCTTTACCTTTACCTTTTTACCTTATACAGAGTGGTACAAAAAGTGAGAACACGGAGAACACGGTCCCTTTTTGGCTGCAACTTGTTCAAATAGCCCTATTAGTTGAATATCAATATCCTTTTACTACTAGAAAGAGTACAAAATGCCAAACAAAATGCATACATGTAATACTTTCTGGCATACCTTCGGTATGTCATAGCTTATGAAGTGTCACAGAAGTGTAGCAGTAAATTTCAATCAATCCCGATCGCTTGTTTTGCAGTTAAGTTGACAAACGCAACTCGTGAATCGAGCACGAAGTTACGAACTATTATCAGTCATTGACACTCATTGTAGACGGTGATAATGTGAAAACGTGGTTTGCTTGTGACAGGTTTAGTAGATTTTAACGAGACCGATTTTCTGTCGGCTCGTGTCCTGCGTTCTCACGTTCGGTCGTACGTCGGCCACGTCTATCGCTACCATCGCCAGTACATCTACGACGTCGTGCTTTATCAGTATCAACAAGATCTGTTCCCAACTGACCACGACCACTTTAGGAACATTCTCACGGAAATTCTGGGCGATGCTCAACAGGTAACAGTAGCTAGTCTAAAAATTCGGATCGCCTTAGTTCGAATTACAACAAGCTATCTGAAATCTAAAAAATGGTTAAACAGCAATGATCAGGTTGTCTGCGTTCTCGGCAACTTTTGTTCAGTTTAAGGCATTCAACTCTGAAAAATGCCCACAGAATATTTCCGAAAAGCAGCCACTGGAAATTTGGTCATATTGCGATAACTCAGCTATAGATTTCCATTTCGCTAACATATCTTACGTTGATGCACTCAGTCTCGGGGGACCTTGACATATATTCCTTAACAAACCCAGAACCGGAAGTAGGCCTACACCGCACAATGTGGCCATAAAAACGTGACACTTTTATTTTGGCTCTTTGACTTGAGTGACAATCCAGTGTTAGTTGCTACATTCATTGTTTCTGAGGAAAGTTCGCCTGTTAGAACTAAGTTCATAATGCAGAAAAAGTGTGGATGCGACGACAAAATGATTATGTGCAGGGAGCTCCGGCAGTCGACCTGGTTCGTCGGCATTCCTCAACAGCTGTCCGAGCAGCCGCCGATGCAGCCGCAACCTTGGCGCTATCTCTGGAAAACGGCGACTTACAACAGAACGCGTCGACATCGGTGGCCGCCACGTACCTCTACAGTTTTCGACGTCCGTCGCGTCTGGACGACGTCGGCCGTCATCGCGCGGACTCGCACGGTGGCGGGGTCGACGATGACCTGGCGTACGCGTTTGGTGCGCCGTTAGTCGCCGCCACCAGTGCCACCCGCTCGACGACCGCCACCCACGTCGACCCGTTTACCAAAAGCTTCACGCGGCTCGACCGCCAGCTGAGCGAAATTATCATGAACTACTGGATCAACTTTATCAGACACGGGTACGTTGTCATTCCACCACAGCATCCGTTTTGATGTGCTCAGTAGCACTGAGCACATGTGTGGTTCGTCGAAACGTTGCTATTTTCAACATTTCCGACAGAATGCGTGGCACTTTGTGGCAGCCTTAGTTCTACATCTATCATAAACTTCAGATGTCGCCAGTATTTATTTCGAGTTTTGAGCTGACTTTTAAGTTCATAGACTTTAGTGTGATTAGTATTTTATTCTTGATGCTACCATTAGCATCATTTGTATATTCATCTTTATTCACTCGTAGGTAGAAGCATACATAATGTAAAACAAGAAACAACAAACCAAAAAATACACAAAATCTTAACTAATAATTCTATGTAGTGTCAGTTAAACGATATACTGTCAAACTTTTCCGAACGCTTGTTTAAAATAGCACTGGGCAGGTCAAACTGGAACATTTCTCGACAGTAAGCAACGACAGATATGTCACTCGTTCTAAACAATTTTATAAAAAATCTATTTACTACGAAGTCAAGTGAGTATAGATCTGTATAATCGTGAAGTGTCTAATATTTGTTATTGTGGCACCACGCTTCTTCGGGGGGGGGGAGTGGACAGGTGTGACATAATTACGTGGCGGGGGTCAACTTTGTGTGACACTTTGTGACAGGGAAGGGAGGAAGGGGATAAAAGTGCTGAAAAATGTTATATATTTAATGAATGGCCCCGCATGGTCGCAGACGTTCGAATTGCTGTTTTGTTTATTTTCTTCGGTTTATTTGAGTTCTTGGGAGATTTTCGTCGTGGCTCTTGCTGGGTGCTCGGCTTCGTTCATGGTGTCTGACTATATGCTAACCAGACCGCTGGATGGCAGCAACGTTCAGAATACTGTGAACACATATCAGATTGACGGTTAGTGGGCGTAGAACGTTGAAGTCTGATGTTAATGGGCATCATGTATCAACGGACTCACTGCGAAATTACGGTGTTTATCTCAAGGCTGCGTTCGACTAGGCTGAGTGGTGCTGTCAGGCTCAGCAGCTCAGTGGATGTCATTACAGTAGCGCTGAATAACGATCCATACGGATCACGTTACTTTATTTATTGATTTAAACATCCGCGGCAAAGGGCGGAAGCCACTTACATGCCGGTAAGTAGGTAACATCAGTACAACGACATACATGCATACAATATAAAACAATACAATCAAAGGATAAAATGAAATTAATA
>Ga0126335_1001703_pt1 | contig 12601 bp, 9 predicted proteins | sample OlaspJWI45metaG_FD_108409 | JGI IMG/M metagenome (GOLD analysis project Ga0126335, IMG submission 108409) | Marine gutless worms symbiont microbial communities from Oahu, Hawaii - Olavius sp. 1 OAHU.JWI-45 metaG | ecosystem: Host-associated > Annelida > Digestive system > Unclassified | place...
ATTTGGTATATATTCTAAGGTTTATTTTATTTATGGAATTTCTAAATGTAGCGAGAGAACCAAAATTAACAATACTCGGGGGCAAACTATTCCAAACCTTTACAACTCGCTCACTAAAAAAGTGTCACAACTCAGCACGCTCTAATAATAATAATAATAATAATAATAGGGAAGAGACCCGATGGTCTGACACTCGTCCCTTGGCAGAGCAGCAGGTCATTGTGCTGGGACATAACTGTCATCTGCCCCTTGGCTGAATGTTTAGCGCAGTAATATACACGCTGCCAAATATCGGCGCAAGGCTTACTGTAGGTGGATCAAAGCCTGCGCTCAGCTGTTCCTCGACAACCGCAAGTTCTGGTTCTATCTGGTGCCGCCGAACGACACTGACTCGACGGACACAGTGCGCGACTTGTTTGCTGGCGTCGCGACGATGATGAGTCGTCAACTGCGTGAACTTGTCCTCGACTCACTTGCGGAATTCCTCGACCTATTTCTCATTCACAAGGTACTGGCAGTCTACTACAAGGCTGCGTTGATGTTTACTGCGTCCCTTCGTCCCTGAAGTGACCTGTGGGCAACAGTCAACTCGTCCCCAAGTCAACTCGTTAAAACTCGTTAGGGTTTAGGTTAGGATTAGAGTTGGGTTTAGAGTTAAGGTCAGGGTTAGGTTAGCCTTGAGGACGAGTTGACCTGGGAACGAGTTGAATTGGGGCGAGTTGGCTGTAACCTGACCTATAATGAGTCGAGTGGGACGTTAAGTCTCTATTCACTCAGTCTGCGCGGGGCTGGAAAAACTTTTTTAGAAAACTATTTTTTAGGTTTTTGGTTACTTTAAGGGTTTTTAGAAGGTACGAAGTGACGCCAGTGCCGCTAGAAAACACTCGGCGTGATCGGAGTCGTGGGATTCGAAGTCGTATGGGGACCCCCCAAAAACCCTGAAAATTTGGTCAAATTTTGGCCAGTCGATTTCGAGATATTTCGAAAACGTATTGACCCAGGCTTAATTGTATGTATATATAGTAGTGGGATCCGTAAAAAACGGAGTCTATATACTCTGTTGGATACTCCTTCACATTTAAATGCGTTTATCCATCTAAAATATTGTATCATACTAAAGGCAATTCCAGCGAGAAAAGACTTGTCACCAATTACAGTGCAGAGTTGACCATTACTTTTATTAAATGTCATAAAACAGAACCCCATCTGAAAGCGTTTAAAAACCTAAAATTGGTCGTTTAAGTTTCGTTAAACTAAAATTCTTCAACCCATTTGTACAACTTGAAATCCGTGTCCCGTATCGCCTCGATGCCTCTCCGTTGTCGTTAGTTGTAAGTCAGTAAGTAAATGACAAAAACAAACGATTAACGTGTCAGAAACAACTGCAGTGTTACTTCTCATGAACGCACATGGATTGCCAGTGTATTGAATCTCGATGAGACTGTAAAAGACGAGAGGTGAAGGTTTCTCACGCTCCCGACTATCTTACATGCCCGTTGACGACGGCTTCTGAGACGCCTTAGCAGTTAACTTCGCAATCGTCTGTTTTTCGCTTTTCCGCAAGAAATGGAATCAATTTTCGAAATAGCTCATGCGGACTAGACAGTAGCGAAAGGAGAGAACACGTTAATAGAACTTAACTAGCGATCTGTGTAAAACGCGCGTTTGACCTCATCTTTGAATAGACCATATTTATAGGCCTATGCTTGTCGCCTATAATTACGAACAATTAATGACTGCTTAATATGACTGTGTAAAATGCATCTAGTTTCTTACTGTAGGGAGCGAACTACAAAATTGTATTATGTTAGTTATAGTAGTCGTGCGATATAGATAATCTGTTAAGACTTAAGACTCGTTTCCACATACACAGCGCAGCGCGATGCGATGCGTGGCGAGTGCCAGCGAGTCACAGATAGTTTCAGCGATTACTTTTACTCGCTACGCATCGCATCGCGCTGCGCAGCGCATATGAAAACGACTCTTTAGTCTGGACGAGCCTCATGCTGTTGTGTTAATGTTCGTGCGCTGATAGGACGGCAACGCTTTCGGCGACACGTACGACAAGTTGCAGTTCGTAGCGAAGCAGATCTTGCTGGTACATATGCGTGTAAACGGGTCCCGCATCGTGTTTGAGCCGCCGCTGAGTGACTGTCGTAACGTCGTCTACGAGTGCTTCCTTGAAATCATCGCAGCCGGCTCCAACATACCGCGAGTGAGTCACCATCACATCGTCGTCAGCGAGTCGTTTAGGCGGATGCTTCTTTCTTCAGGTGACTCGGTGGCTCAGCGGTTAGAGTTGTGGCTCGCGGCCCAAGAAGTCGTAAATTCGCCGTTTATGGTCCCTGCGCTCCAGTCGCCCAGTAGGTCGTGGCAATTTGAACAGCTAACAACTGCGATATCCGTCATGTAACGGTCCTAATTCACCGTTTTTGTGCATAGGACAACTCAGCCTTCCATCCCTCCGGAATGAATAAGGAACAGCTTCGGCCGAGATAGCAAATTCAGGTATGGTTCATCCCATGCGTAGATGGACGCGTGGTGACAGGTAAAACTGTGTGATACGTTGACAACGCGTGCCATACCTGAGCGCTTCTTGGATGAGGTTGCACCGTAAAAAAACGCTGTATCATGTGTCCTTTACCTTTCATTATTAACTGGTCGCGTTTCGTTTTATCTGCAGCAGAATATCTGAGCTTTTGTAGACTAGCCTTGCGCCACACTCTGTTTCGCCGTCCTGCCATTTTTCCATCACCGTGTTCGATGAATAAATAATTTATATGTATACAGCTGTCAAAGTGTTGTTTTCAATTTGTACGTACCAGTGTGTGCACATATTTAGGTTACATTGACAACTTGACTGCAAACGCATGTTACTTGAATTCACGATCAAAGCGAAACAAAATATTACATCATTCGTGGTTAAGAGTTCGCAGATCTAAAATCAAATACAGATTGACACGTTTCGGGGGACCGTAGTGCGTATCGCTGTGTAGCCTAATGCACCAAGCTACTGATGCGCTAGAGATGGATTGGAGAGTGCGTGACGCCAATGCGAGCGCCGTACAGGTAAAAGTAAGTAAAGCTGCGAACACTTTTATGTGGCGCCTTTCACTAACAAACTTACCCCAAAAGCGCTCAGTTATGGCACACGTTGTCGAGTGATTTCAGAGTTTCACTTGCACATCTACGCGTTTATCTACGAATGGAGTGAACCGTACCGGCCTATCAACTGTTTACTCGCCGTGGTGGTGCCAGGCCAACTCAGCATTTCATCGCTTCGGGGTCGGTAAATGAGGACCAGCTTTGGCCGGAAAGAAAAAGGCAGGTATGCGGTCCATTCGTGGATAAACGCGTGGGTGTGCAGGTAAAACTGTGAAATCCCTCAACAGCGTGTGCCGTACCTGAGCGCCTCTGCAGTGAGGTGCCTTTACTCTGTATCAAGTGTTCGACCTTTACCTTTTACCACTGGCTTTAACTCCGGAAGGATGGAAGGCTGAGTTGGTTTATAGTTGGCTAGTTACATGCCGAGATGGTTTACCCGCCCGAAAGACGGTCATCTATTCACGTACTAACCGGATCCGACGATGATTAACTAATTGATCAAGAACAACGTGCTAACCACTACGCCACGCCGCCGACATAAAGTCCAGTGACGTCTGCAACTTGCTGGCGTGTATAGGTGGAAATGGAGCTGTTTCCGATGATGAAGTCAATGAATTTGAGACTGGCGTCTCTGCAGCTTGAGGAAGAGCAGGCGCAGTACTACGTGGAACGAGCTATGGCTGTGTACGACCTCAACGTCGTTGGACCTCAGGAATACACTGGGCAGTATGCCAGGTACGACGAACTGCTGACCGACAAGGCTGAGCGTGAGGCGGACAGCTTTCTGCTCGAGAAACGAACCATCGACGAGATGAAAGCCGTAAGACAAAACGCTTTGATGCTCAGAAGTTACACGTACACTGTGTGGCCTATTGTGCAGTTCAAAACATTTAGCTGAACAATCAAAAAAGTGCTAAAAGATATTTTGTATTTCTTGTAGTTTTACTATTTATTTTATTTGCATATTTTAAGCTGCATCGAATGCATGAGATGCAGACTATTGTTACCGATGTTCGCGGTGTCTGTCTGTCGGCCTGTCCGTCAGTCTGTCTGTTTGTCACGCCGCCCAATTCGGCTTCATGGCGTGAAAACGGCTGAATAAATCAAGATGCTGTTTAGGGTGAACACTCTTGGGGTCCAAGAAACATTGTGTTAGACGGAGGTCCTGATCCCCCAACGGCGAGGGGAGGGGATTCGATGCAGCCTTCGCTGAATTATTTGTCCACTTGTTCTTTCTCACGTGTAAGTGTTTGTTTATAGACGTATATCTGTGAAATAAACATACCTGGGTAGTACAAGACCAGTGTACTGACCGCAGTACAGGGTATTAATTCCTGTGTCCGACTGCCCGTCCGTCCGTCATTATTTGTGTACATTCATTGACCTGGCCAACGGCGCCTAACAGCTGTTCCGTCTAACGGAACGTTCCCTCATTCTAGGGCAACTCAGCATTCCATTCCTCCTGGGTCGGTTAATGAGGACTAGAGGGATGCTTATAACGTTTCGCCGTCCTGATATTTTTGTCACTTGATCATTTCAAGGTCAAAATACTCAACGATCACAAACAACAGAAAGCGTTGTACGGATTTCTCTTCGTGTACAGAAAATACTGAGTCGCGAGAGTCTGAAAGGCGAGATACTGCTGCTTCCAGTAAGCGTACCCCTGAGTCTGTTCCGACTGGAGTGTGCGGCACTCAACAACGAACTGTGCGTGCGCGCCCAACAGATACACGATATCTACGTTCAGTTCTCGGTCAACGAACATCGAGAGCTCGTCAAAGAGTGAGACAAAGCTAGCGCAGTTACAGCAACAAAATTTCCTTTTAATCAAAAGCGGACACGCGATTTTTAGCTCTTTACCGCATGTCGTGTTCTTGGCCTTACCATCCACAACATCGACCTTGGTTTACGAACATAAGGTTTCCGTTTAATAGAAAGATGTTCCCGCGCACCGAAAATGAACTTTCTACGTCAAGGATTTCGAAAGCTCATGTGACAAACAGACAGATGGACACAAAAAATATATGCACCGCGTCGTTATGAGTGTTTGCTGATCTACAGCAAAGCATTCGTACGTTCGTGTGCAATTGGTTATAGGCAAACCTTTCGACGCTCTCTGCTTTTATGTTAAATTCGATGTGCCGCAGATAAAAAATATTAATTTTTATTTATAGAGAAATAGCCTGCTTATGATGGTGTTGCTGCTGCTGCTGATGATGATAATTATCCAACTTTGTTATCCAGCAGCTCAAATAGTTAACTGAAAAATATCTGATCGAGCTGCTGTTTGAATCCTCTTCGCTGTGTTTTTCTATAGAAGTACGCACGAGAGCGCTTGACTTGACTTTATGTTTGCTGTAGCTTGGTTCATCGTTACGATGAGATGGCTGAGAGAGTCAGTGAAATTCCTGACGAGACCGAGGCACTCGTTCTGCTGCAACAGTATTACCGCAAGGCAAGCTACATTATACAGCGGTTCTGCTCAGGATTCGATTTGTGAAATCCTTACCGGGTCGTATCTTCCCACTTATCTTTTTCTATTGCATTGTTTTCGTTATACTTTCTTCTTTTTCTTACGGTTACGGTATTTCTTCTTCCCTATCACGAAGGCCACATGTGTAGAATGCCTGATGATCGACTGCTAATGACACTGATGTTGGTGATGGCGGAAGGCGAAAGACAACCAGAACGACATGCACGGAAGTGGATCGACGACATCCTGATGTGATGTGATCAAGACATCAAAAGAGCGATGATGATGACGGAAGACAGAGACAAATGGACTACATTCGTTATCCTAGTCACGAAGGGACTTTCTTTAATCTAACTGGATCGTCTGAAGGAGCTCCGCGAGTTACTTCTTCGACAGAACACGACCGCAAGACGGCTGCTGCTGCTGCTGCTGCTGCATTATAACTCAAATTCTGCACATTTCAGTACTCTGAATTCACAGATTTTTATTTTAACTTCGTAATTCAAAAATTGAGATAAATAAGCTCTGATTTGGGAACTTGGTAGTAGACCTCTTGCCATCCAAAGTCAATTGGGTTAGCTCCGCCATTGGCTCCGTCACATTATGGCCAGAGAAAGAGAAAAATTACAAAAATGCCAACACGCCGCCCGTGGGAAGTGCTAAGTTAGCTTAAGTAGGTCAGGATGACCTAGTTTGTGGTTTGTGATCGCGGTTGGTCAGCTTAACAGACAAACAGACGCACAGACGTTATTCGAACAACTTCTGTATGATTAGCTCAGCGCGCTTTATGAGCTACACATGTCAAGTCTTTCGGCCGAATACCAAAGCAGAATTCGATCGTCATCTTTTACACGTACAGTACAGTGTACTGTGTGTATTGGCAGTCGACGGAGGAGACGATCTTTATAATGAAAGATGAGGTAAAAGAGGCTGCAGTCCGGCTGCTGTTCCTGCTCGACTTTGCAATCATGCCACGTTCGTACATCCCTCTATTACTTGCAGTATAGAAAAGGCGGAGGCTATTAATGAAGTAGGCTAGTAGTTATAGTCTGTATTTTCACGTCTCGGTGTATAACGCTCTGCACTCTTGTAGTTGCGATCCCAGGACGAAAAAACTAGCGGCAACATTATTGGGGACAACAATAAAATTTCACTTTTAAGAAAATGTATAAAGACCACGCCTATAAAATAGCAGAGATTATTTCTGCTGTGTCACAAGGTGCTGTGCTTTGTTGCTTTTACAAGCGAGCTCTTAGCGCAAAGAACATAGTCTGAGCTGTCATTATAAGTGTGACCAGTGACCGACCACTCGACGAACAGCTACAACTGCATGTAGGCCTACACCGTGTCTCAAAAAAACTTTCCACTTTGTAATTGGCTCTAACTTCCGAAAATCTCAACCGATTTTTAATTTTTTTCATTGCTAGAATAAATATGAAATTTGCTACAAAACACAACTAACACATCCCACTACATGTTAATTATGTTGCTGCTCTACCTTGAAAATATAAAAGTTCGAATTTTTTTAAATATTACAACAGACACAACTTGAACATGATATCATGTGTGACAAAAAATGAAACATTTCGTGGTAACGGGCTGAGTGGATATTAACACTGTCATAGCAGTTGCTCACATGTTCATAATTTGTCTATATGCACGATCAAAGATGACCCCGCTACTCGTCAACTGCACTCTCAATGATGCTGTTGTCAGTGCCACGCCAAACGCTCAGCGATCACTGCTTCTGTTCGTCAGTGTTGTGCACCTGCGCCTTAGAAACTCGCTGCTAGATGACACCTCTTATCTTCTAGTAGACCAGATTAACGTCGGGACTGTTCAACGGCCACAAATCTGGTCGAATAAAGAGATGTTGCCTGCTCGAGAAGTCGTACGGTTCCGTGTGCCCGGTATGCAGGGTGCTGTTAACATTTAGGAGTGTTTACTGTTTACGTAAAACAAACGCTATTGTTATTACTGCTATTTAAAAAATATTTAACAGAAATTAGAAACTGAAGTAAAAAGGAAGTTAATAATAAATAAGTAAGCGAAATGCAAGAAATGGAGGCATGTAAACAATCAATGCATTTTGTTTGCAACTTCCTTCGGATTTGCAGCAAATTTAAACTTTTGACTTTCCAAGGTAATGCACATACTTAAAGTGTAAAGTAAGAAATATTATTGACTTTCTGGCCAATTTTTTTACTCTTTAGCAGTGAAAAAATTTTGAAAATCGGTTAAGGTTTGACAAAGTTAGAGCCGATTACAAAGTAATAAGTTTTTTGAGTCACAGTGTAGTATGGTCCAGGGGCGGCGATTATAGGGGGGACGGGGAAACACGCCCCCCAACATTTTGGTTGGGGGGGACGCCTCCCTGACCCCCTGACCAGGGGCTCTGTCCCTGGACCCCGCTGGGGGCTCCGCTCCCAGGCCCCCGTCCCCCCACCATTCAGAAGAAATCGCCGCCACTAGTATGGTCTATTATTCACGAACAGATCTGAAGTCATACATATATCTGTATAGAGTGTACGGCCTACTGCATATGCATAGGCAGCTCAGAAGACTGCTGTATAAACAACAAAAGCATGTAAACGAAGTAACTAGCCTGTATACGGCAACACCTATATCTAAATTTGTGCAGCTGCAATGGAGATGAGGAGATTAAAAGGACACAGGAGATCTGAATTCTAGGGCCAACCGCAAAGAGGTTATGTAGGTGGTATTAAGGCAGTGTGGTTCTGTGTGGATTTGTGGCTGATAGTGATAGTGTGTAAGACCGTGAACAATAGCGTCTAGTACGAGCTGAAAGCCTGGAAAACGGTGCGTTGGATTTGAGCGTCGATGTGACTTGATTTTCCTGTGTTCGCGTTGCAGCGGAGGACCTGAAGTTGAACACGACGCTGTTCGCGTGGCCACTGAACATTGAGGCAATCTTGGAGCTCAGCAACGCTCGAATAACGAGCCGCCGTGAACGAGCTGAAGAGGAGCTGAAGGCTAGGGTCGTCGAGTGTGAAGAACGACTCACTGAACTCAACAAGGAAATCGACGTCTTTAGACGCAAAGAGGTATGTCCTCTGTTGTCTGCTCCTCCGCGCTGCTGCGTATCCGTATACCGGCATACAAGCTTGCATCATACACAGTTACAGCTAGATGGAGATCGACGGGAAGCCTCTGCCTGTGCCCACAGTCCATTGTTGGTATACTCAAAGGGGGAGTTGTTCAAAGGACGCGGCTCAGGGGACTAGAGGAGGTTGTCTGGGGACCCCTAGCTCACTATATGCGTACAAAATTTGAAGTCCTTAGCTTTAGCTGTTTCGCAGATAGAAAGGGGTCGCAAAATCTAAAAGTACGTCACGTGACCCCTCCCCCGAACCATTTGACCTAATTTGCACACTTTAATTAGGGCTCCTAGTCCTTTATAAGCACTTAAAATATGAAGTCTCTAGCTTCAGCTGTTCCGGATAAATCACGCACAGAACCACAGACAGAACCACAGACATCACCACCGGGTTGCATGTTGCTTTTTTGCTTATATAGGCGCGGAGGCATAAAAATGTCAAAAGGCTTTAGCTGGACCGCCCATAGGCGCCGATTCCGTTGGTGCTTTGTGGCTAAGTAACCTCATCAAAAAGCGCTCAGGTATGGCACGCGTTGTCAAGGGATCACACAGTTATACCCGCCTCCTATACGCAACTACGCGTTATCCACGAACGCAATGAACCAACCTGCTTTTGATTTTCCAGCCGAAGCTGGTCCTCGTTCACCGACACCGGAGAGATGGAAGGCTGAGTTGGCCTAGGCACTACAACGGTGAGTGAACAGTCTGCCCATGACCATTGCGTGACGAATACCGCAGTTGTTACCTGTTCAAACCGTCACGCCTCACTGAGCAAGTGGGCGTTCGCAGCTAGCCCACAGCTGCTACTCGGAGCGCGAGGGCCAAGCGTCGAACCCATGACCTCTGGTGTCGCGAGCCACGACGCTAACCACTGCGTTACTGAGTCATCATACAACGTACGCAATGGGTCTACAAGAGCTGTACATTCCGTGACTGAGCTCGTGCTGTGCTGTGTCATACAGCTGAGCACCGTGGAAGACATGCGCCACAACGTGGAGACGCTGACGAAGATCTCTGCCGCTCTGGATGAAGCTCGCCTGGAGTGCGAGGAGATCAACACAGAAGAAGAACTTTTTGAATGGGAGTTGACTCAGTTTCCGCAGCTGGAAGCTATGACGCAAGCCAAAGACCCTTATGAGAAACTCTGGGCGACTGCGTATCATTTTGCTGTTATCAGTGAGCAGTGGATGAACGGTATGCTCTCTATAATTATGCAGTTTAAAGTTTTGAACGCTTTTCTTTCATCAGCAGCGACCTAGCTTTACCTTGTACTGTTAAGTTCCGTCGACTTTTACTTTTGGGCAAGTAGCTAAGATGAATGGAAAAAGTAAAGATAAGGGACATTCGATATAGCGCCTCTGTATGAGGCGACCTCATGAGATAAGCGCTAAGGTACGGCACGCGTTGTCAAGGGATCGCTCAGTTTTATATGACACCCACGTGTTCTGTTTGCGAGTCATTGCTTGTTGTCGCGCAATCAGATCGTTCAGTGGTTTGCTGACATTGCTGTGTGGTAATTTTATTATTCTGTGGTTTCTTAGTGTTAGGTTTTACTTAATGTTTTTTAGCTTCTATGGACTAAGGTCTGAAATAAACGAATTCATTCATTCATTCATTATCCACGAATGGAATGAACCATACCTGCCTTTGCCTGCCCAACAAAAGCCGATCTTCATTTACCGACCTCGGAGAGATGGAACGTTGTTGGCCTGGGCACCACAACGGCGATTAAACAGTTTGCCCATGCAGGACCACCACGTGACGAATATCGCTGGAAAGCGGATGCACATGGAATACTCTCTCTTTGAACTTTCGGAGAATTCGTGAAGGCCCCCTGGGCGACCGCCGTCTACCTCTTTTACATGGGAGTAAATGAAGCTAGAGACCAAGAAACGATATTTCTGTAAGATAAAGTAGCCTCGTATAGCGGACACCGATGTTGGTTCATACTGATATTGAATTTGAATTGTACTTTGGGTTTACAGTCAACTCGTCTCCAAGGCTGTCTTAACCCTGGCCCTAACCCTAAGCCTTAACCCTAACTCTAACCCTTGTCCTAATCTTAATCCCAGCACTAACCCTAACCTCAGCCTAAAGCCTAACGAGATCTAAGTTAACGAGTCGAGTTAGGGACGAGTTGACTGCCACCCAGACTTTGTACCGAGCGCGTTGCTTCGTAAATGCTTGTTGTTTATTTGCGCTCTAGAAATACTCCTACTTTTGATGACCGCGTAGTGTTTCTCTGTCAGTTTCTCACGCGCCTGCCTCTGCAAAAACAACTGAACTGATCGAATTTCGGTTTGGAGTGGATACTCTTTGGAACCCAAAACACTTTGTATTAGATGGACGCGGGAGTCGATGCAGCTTTTACTAAATTACTTTGACCATTTGTTCATTGCTCGCGGTATTCAGCTGTTCAGCCTGTGACTTCCAGTGTAATTAATAAATTCCATGTAGGCCTACTATCTCAGCATGGCCACTTTGTACATTAGGTGTTAATAGGCCTAATGATAATGATGATGATATCTGACCTGTGATAAAAACTCTCACGATGCTGTGTTCGCTCGCTGTGCAGGTCCGTTTCAGAAGCTGAGTGCTGACGTAATCGAGCAGGAGCTGGGAGACATGAGTCGGGCGCTGTACAAACTCAGTAAAGCGTTCTCCGACCAGCCGGCGCCCCGCAATGTCGCCGACCGCGTGCGACGAAATATGGAGAAATTCAAGACTTTCCAGGCGCTGCTCAACGTCATCTGCAACCCCGGCATTAAAGACCGCCACTGGAAGAAGGTAACGACGTGTGTGGCTTCATTGCTCTTTTATGGAAGCCACGCTTTTACACATGTTTTGAAACACCTCCACAGTATAAAGCGTAACGCAGCAAAACGAACAACTGCACATTTATTAGGCCTGATGCGGCCTATTGCGACCAGTGATTTCGTTGGGTGGTGTTTGTCAGGCTGTCTGTTAGTTTTGACAGTCTGTCTGTCATGCTGCTGCGCTGTGCAAAAACGGCTGAGCGGATCGAGGTCCCGTTCTTGGCGGTGATTCTTGCAGACCCAAGGCACATTGTATTAGATGTGGGGCTTCCGATTTCCATATGACGATGGGGAGAGGAAGGAGGGAAAAAATTTGTGCCCATTTATGATAATCTTTATTTAGCAAAAGACTGGTAGAAAAATGAAACATAATTACAGCATCAGGTTCGAATGCGGCGTTCGCCAACTTAAATTGGTCTCTTGTTATTACGGGAATTATACAAATTATATATTTATAATAGCAGCCTTTGATACCTAGTTTGATAGGCTGAGTAATGCTATTTGGTGACGTGAACAGATCAGCAAAGTTGTCGGCTTTAAGATCGAGCCGAAGCCAGACTCATCATTGGCTGAAATGAACGAACTTGGTCTCGCCACGTTTCTACCTAAGTGAGTGTTCTCTGTAGGCTTAACTGTTGTTTGCTTCATAAAACAGTATCATCCACGTCGAACAGATACCACTCTATCACAGCTTTCAAATACTAAAACTCCTAAACGTCGCATTAAACTATTTTATTCCAACAATGTTTTGATAATTCTGCGAACGGCGGTCGCAAATTATATGGTCGACCCGAGGCTAACCTGCCCCTGGCTTCAACCCTATGCCTTAACCCTAAACTAAACTTAAGTCTTACTCTGACCCTTGCTCTAATCCTGACCCTAACACTAACCCAACCCTGAACCCTGACGAGTTATAACGACTTGACTTGGGGGGGGGCGACTGAAAATGCGGGAGTGGAAAATGCGGGAGTAGATAGCAGGGGTGGAAAATGCAGGAGTAGGCTAGCTGTATGGAAAGCCGAACCGAGATTATACAGTGAGACAGCCTTAAGTTACTTCCTAAAAATTGTCCTTAGACTTCTGACTGAA
>Ga0126335_1001704_pt1 | contig 12600 bp, 13 predicted proteins | sample OlaspJWI45metaG_FD_108409 | JGI IMG/M metagenome (GOLD analysis project Ga0126335, IMG submission 108409) | Marine gutless worms symbiont microbial communities from Oahu, Hawaii - Olavius sp. 1 OAHU.JWI-45 metaG | ecosystem: Host-associated > Annelida > Digestive system > Unclassified | place...
AATCGACCGCAGAATCATCGTACCTTTTCAGCAGCTGTTTGCAGCGAGTCAGACGGGCGACGCGGTTGGCTTCAGACAGTTGTTGCGCACGACGTCGCTTGAGGCACTTGAGTTGAAGATCACGGTGAATGACCCTATGGACACTGGAGCGGTGAATGACAGTTTCACGTGAAATTTGGCGCGTTGATCGGTGCGTTTTGGGCTTGTCTTCCTGACTCAGTGCAAGGTCATCCACTGTTTCAATGTTCTCATCAGTTCGCACCGAACGCGGTCTGCCACTGCCTGGCTGTCTGTTAACGGTAACCGTCTTGCGTATTTTCTTCAGGCGGTAGTCGATACTTCCCAGTTTCCAACCTTTGTCAGAAAATTCATTCAACAGCTTTCGTGTGCCCCAGCCCTTCGACAGATAAAGATTTTTGACGAGAACAGCGTCTTCGTCTGCGATTTTCATGAATTTAATTTTCACTTAATTTAAGGTAAACAAATTTATCATTCGCAATAAATATTGTTATTGTTCTTTTTAAACCGGAACTTAATAATAAATAAGTTAAGTTACACAGTCACATTTTATTCAACATCCCGGCGTTGTAGCGTTGGGGTTAACAGCTATGATAAACTAAATTTGTAATTTTCAGGTTCAGCAATTTCCCAAGGTAAAGCAGTTGCACAAAATAGGTGAAGTGGGAAATTGAAACTATCTTACGATGACCTATAGCTTAAGTAATAACAGTAACAAAAATTATTACAATCGGGCGCTTACTCTTCAAGTAATCGTCGAAGTCGTAGTCACATGGATTTTTGGAGACGCTGTAGATACTGACACCGTATTATAAAATCTATAATTATACATTATTATTATAATGCAGTTATACAGTACTGTGTTGGCAGATGGCAATCCAGTCTGAAACTAACGCTGACGTTAACCTGTCAAGTTTTGCATACCCCAAAACGCTTAACGCACTTGTTATAGCATGCAATGAATTTACGAAGTGTTGTCACTTTATGTGACAGCCAGAGTGCTGCATTGTAAAGATACACATGCAATAGCTTTGAAAAAGTTTTACCTTAACTTGCCTTGTAACAATGCAACTGCAGTTGATAGTAGTTGTTAACTCAAAAATAAGCACAAAGTTTGTGGCCACGTCCCACGGAAACCAGGAGTGAGTCGGTGGCGCAGTGGTCAGTGTCGTGACTCGCGGCACGAGAGATCGTGAGTTTGACACTCATAGCCCCTGTGCTCAAGTTGCCCAACGAGGCGTGACGGTTTGAACAGCTAACAACATAACTGTTATGCAGCGGTCCTGGACAGACTGCTTACTCACCGTGGTGGTGCCTAGGGCAACTCAGCCTTCCATCCTTCGGCTGTGCGAAGGCAGAGGTAAGCATGGTTCATTCCATTCGTGGATTAACGCGTACGCAGCGAGTAAATCTGTCTGATCTATTGACAACGCGTGCCATACCTAAGCGCTCCAGCGATGAAGTTTCCGCACGAAGAGGTGACATATCAAGTGCCATCTATCTTAAATTATCGTTTTTAATAATTCAGGGCGTCACTCTTGGTCTCCCGAATACGATCGACACGCCGGAAGACCTCAAGCGGCTGTGGGTTCACGAATCGCTGCGCGTTTTCTACGATCGCCTCGTCGACGACGGAGACCGCGCCTGGCTGGTTGATTTCATTCGTTCCATTGTAGCGAAGAAGCTGGGAGAGGACTTCGACCTTTTGTTCAAACACTACGACGACGACGATGACGGAAAGGTCAAAGAGGACGATCTCCGCAGCCTCATGTTCTGCGACTTTAGGTGCAGCTAGTTTTCTGCCGCCCGACGCAGTGCGTAGCCTGCGTAGGGCGGCATTTGCTATAGCGACGTGGCTGTCTGTGTGTTTGTCACGTTGATGTATTGTGCCTAAACGACTGAGTCGATCATTATGCGACCTTCACCGGATTGTAATCCAGCCATTCTAGTTTTTCGGTATCAAATATGAACCCAATAGCTCTATGGGATCCCCTCACTGAGAGCGTCAAATAAGAGAACGGTAGGTAAAACTGGAAAAATTAGGCCAATGTGCTGTTAAGAGCTGCCCTTTGGTGAATGACTGCGCGTCGCAAAATCCGGTCAGTAAATCGCAGTCATTCACCAGAGGGCAGTAACGTCGGGTTATTTGTCAGCTGACCTTGTCTTTCATGTTATTTGCGACTATGGGCAAATCTACTGAATAGCTATTTGCAGGCTGCGTCGAATGCACGAGATGCTAGCAGCCATTGCTGTTGATGATCGCATCGTCTCTCCGTCTGTCTGTCACGCACCTTCACTCGGCTTCGGTGTGCAAAGACAGCTGAATGGATTGAGGTCTTGTCTGGAGTGAAGACTTGGGGCCCGGAAAACTTTCAGTAACGGCTGAATGGATCGGGGTCACATTGGAGCTGGAGACTGTTGAGAGTAGGGGGAGCAAGGCACGTTTTATTAGACGGGGGTCCCAATCCACCACGGCGAAGGACGGGTGATTCGATGCGGTCTTCGCCGAATTACTTTGGCCTCCTGTTAATCTTATAGTAGCGTAGGCCTACTGACCAGCACAAGTCTGGTCGCTGTTTGTAGAGCAGTCTACACCACTTCATCTGCGCCGTTTTGAACTGACACTTCTGAGTTTCGGCCAGTATTTCGGCTGCGTATTGACTGAAAACGCATTTGTTCAACTGAAGATAGTGGCGCTTATTTAGTGACCTTTGATTCAGAGCGCTTTCGCGGCGTACTTATTTACTTATTTACTGGTGCTAGATGACTCGGTGGCTCAGTGGCTAACATCGCGGCTCGTGGCCCAAGAGGTCAAGGGTTTGACGCTCATAGTCGTTGCGCTCCAGCACGCCCATTGAGGCGTGACGGCTTAGACAGATAACAACTGTGATAACCGTCACGAGGCGGTCCTGGGCTGACTGTTTACTCACCGTGGTAGTGCCTATGCCAACTCAGCCTTCTATACCCCGGGGTTGGTTAATGAGGACCAGCTTCCCATGGGAAAGAAAAGGCAGATATGATTCATTCCATTCGTCGACAAACGCGTGGGTGGCAAATAAAACTGTGTGATTCCTTGAAAATGCGTGCCATACCTGAGCGCTAATGTGATGATGTTGGCCCATAAAGAAGCGCCATATCCAACGTAACCTACATTTATACAGAAATTCATCTAGATTTATCGAATACAGCTGTGCAATACAAAGCGCTGCATGCACGATAATTCCAGCAACGATCGGCGTCAGTACATGGAAGCGCTGGACCAGGACGAACTCTACAAGGTCGTCAACTCGTACCTCGACGAGTACAATCAGATGAGCAAGAAACCGATGAACCTTGTCCTGTTTCGCTTCGCCATCGAGCACGTCTCCCGCGTCTCGCGTGTCCTCAAGCAGCCCCGCAGCCATGCGCTGCTGGTGGGCATCGGCGGCTCAGGACGCCAGTCGGTGACGCGTTTGGCGGCGCATATGGCAGACGACGAGCTGTTCCAGATTGAGCTGAGTCGCAGCTACACGCTGTACGAATGGCGCGAAGACATCAAGAGAATCATGCGACGGTCTACCGAGACGGAACAGCACGGGGTGTTCCTCTTCACCGATACGCAGATCAAGCAGGAGGCTTTTCTGGAGGACATTAACAACTTGCTCAACAGGTCTGCCATGCATTCTACATTTTGACGAGAACAGCGTCTTCGTCTGCGATTTTCATGATTTTAATTTTTACTTAATGTAAAGTAAACAAATTTATCGTCTGCAGTAAATCTTGTCATTGTTCTTTTTAAACCGGAAGTTTAACTAACTAAAGTTACACAGTCACATTTTATTTAAAATTCTGGCGTTGTAGCGTTCGGGCTAACAGTTATGATGGGCTAAATTTGTAATTTTCAGGTTCAACAATTTTCCAAGGTAAGGCAGTTGCACAGAATAAGTGAAGTGAGAAATTGAAACTATCTTTCGGTGCCCTATAGTCTTAGTAATAACTGTACCAAAAATTATTACAATCGGACGCTTACTCTTCAAGTTATCGTCGAAGACGTAGTCACGGAGATTTTTTTTGAAACACAGTGTAGATGGGGTGACTAGGTGGTTTAGTGGTTAGCGTCGCGGCTTGCGGCCCGAGAGGTCGTGAGTTCGCTAAAAGCTGCGATAGCTGTTACGCAGCGGTCCTTGGCAGACTGTTTCTCGCCGTGGTGGTGCCTAGGTTAACTCAGCATTCCATCCCTCCGGCGTCGTTCAATGAGGACCAGCTTCGGCTGATAAGGCAAAGGCAAGTATGGTTCATTCCGTTCGTGGATAAGCGCGTGGGTGGCATGTAAAACGGTGTAATTCCTCGACAAGGCGTGCCATATCAGAGCGCTTTCGTGATGGGGTTGGTTGATAAAAAGGCGCCACCTTTGCCTACTTATAACGCACTTGTTCAGCTGACGACGACGACGCCTCGATGGCCTTCGTCAATTGTTGCATTTACTTGCTTACTCACTTAGTGTACCTTCGACGTAGCGGGGAGGTGCCGAACCTTTTCGCGGCGGACGAGAAAGCGGAGATATGCGAGAAGATGCGTCAGTTGGACAAGCAGAAGGATCGATCAAAGCAGACCGACGGGACACTCGTGGCTCTGTTCAACCTGTTCGTCAGTCGTTGTCGCGACCAGCTTCACGTCGTGCTCGCTATGAGTCCTATCGGAGAAGCATTCCGCAACAGACTGCGCAAGTTTCCGTCGCTCGTCAACTGCTGCACGATCGACTGGTTCCAGTCGTGGCCGGCCGACGCGCTTCAGGTATAGCCTACATGGCAGCTCAGCTGCGGTCGCGAATGCCAGATGCGATCGTGACAGTAGGTATACATTAGCGACCCAAAACCCTTCACTTATTGACGGGGTCGAAATTTTCACTGATCACTCATAAAAATTGAAACGTACAATTTTCGTACTTGTTTTGCGTATATCATGTTTTATTTTACAGTGTATATTGATTTATCCTGTGCTTTATAGCCTACTGGGTGTGCGTTTGTCATGCTGCAAAAAAGTTACATACTTATTTATTTATTTATTTACTCACTGTATTTGCAGTACACAACTGAGCTGTAGAAGCCAGCAAATAACGAAAACAGCTGGCGAGACCATTAAGCCGAATCTTGTGTGTGGGGGAGTGGCCTTTGGACCCTGTGGTTCGACTGCATTGAACTGCAGTCACAAATGTAATTAAACTGTGTCCGAGAAGAGCACAAACCTGCGCGCTGCCGCTGTTTTGAGATTAACTCCATGACCCTGAAAATCGAAGGTGACCGAGACATTCTAATGATGTACCATTACACTGAAAACGAGGCTGCTAGCTATAAAGTGTCGTGTGGACGTTAAGCCTCTACTCATTACTTTACTCATTTGCTGCTAGCTTAAGGCATTCAAAACTTAGAGCTTGAATTCAGAAAATACGAAAATATGTCCGAAGGTCAAAGGTCAAGGTCAAAATGTCAATAGCTCCGAATTACTTCGAGCATTGTCATAACAGATATTCCGCTCAAGCCCCAGCAATTTTTGACCAGTAGTTTTTGAGTTGCAAGCTACAGCTTTTGTTCTGCCGTGACTTCGATCTTAGACCCATGACCTTGCAACTAAACTATGACTTGGGTATTCTGAAGATGTATCTCTATACCGAAAACGAAGTTGCTAGATATAGCCATTCGACAGGTATTGCTTTATAAGAAAAATACAAAAATAGCGCTCAAGGTCAAAGGTGAAGGTCAAATGTCACCACCTTTCAACCACTTTTAGCGTTCCCCATGGGACATATTCTTACAAAGTTACATCGATTTCCGACCAGTAGTTTTCGACATTTTTAACGGACAGATGCACAGACTCACAGACAGACAGACGCCGCAAAAAGCAATACCTGCTCGCAACATAGCTGGCGCGCAGATAACGATGACTTTAACGATTACGGCAATAGTAGTAGCCTAATGCGCATTCAGTTAGTTGTATGCCAGAGCAATCGAATCGATTGCCTGAAAAGACTTTTCATTTTTCAAACCCTCATTAACCTCCGCGGTTTGTTGGCCAATCGTTAGAGACACGAAGCTCAGCTATCGCAGATAAACCGCCCAACGCTTGTGCATGCCGATGTTAAGATCTCCTTGCCACAAAACGTTACGAAGCACATCTTTACATGTTGTGCTGTCAAGAGCTGTCCTCTGGTGAATGACTGCAATTTATTTGCCGGATTTTCCTACTTTTACCTACACCTCTCCCCTTTGACGCCCTCAATGAGAGAGATCCCCTCGAGCTATCGGGCTCATTTGGTGTAGGAAATTTAGAATGGCTGTGCTACAATCCGATGAAAGTCGCATGATGATCGACTTAATCGTTTGGACACAATACATTACGTTGCCGTAGCAAATACCGCGCCAAGCACTGCGTCGGACGGCAAAAAACCTTGCGTGCAAATACGCTGTGATACTGATGCTGACAGGCGGTGGCAACGCGTTTCCTAGGCGACATCGAGATGGAGGACGATATTCGCCGCGGCTGTATCGGAATGTGTCAAGAGTTCCACACCACAACACTCAAACTGTCCGACAGATTTCTCGCCGAACTCGAGCGACACAACTACGTCACACCCACGTCGTACCTCGAAATGATCAACACGTTTAAAATTCTCCTCGACAACAAACGTAACCAAGTCATCAAGGTGTGAATTATGGGCTTAGGCTACCATAGGTTTTTACGTCTTACTTATTTATTTTCTAAACAACGTAGTACATAAATCAGTGAGTGCAATCCTCATAAACCCGATAAACTGCATCGCCGTTGTCCACCCTACAGCGTTTACAGACATCATCTATATACGTTCGACGAGTTGCTATATCGTTGAGTTAGAAAATCCAATCTACACCGTGGGCCATAAAAACGTGCCACTTTTATTTTGGCTTTAACTTTGTCAAGTGGTAACCGATCTTTATTTTTTTTCACAGCTGGAAAGCGATTGTAGTTTACAACGAAATCCGTGTAATAATTTCCACTTCACCTTGAGTATGTTAGAATAAAGTGAGAACTAGCAGGCTTACGTGAGCTTAATTGTAAATTGCATGCGCTTTCCAAAAAAGTTTCATGAATCGGTTAGCATTTGACAGAGTTAGATCCAGAATATAGTAGCACGTTTTTATGGCCACGATGTACAGTGTTCTGTGTCATCTCTATATGACAGGCAGTCTCCCGTGATAGGATCTGCATCAGAGGAGAACACACGACAGCTCCTTTTTCCAGAACTGATTGGTATTTAGGCCTAAGTGCACAAGTAGGCCTGACACGCTTGCAGGTGCGTAATAAATGTAGAACATTAAAACGTTAGTAAAAACCATACCTGGCCCCGGAGCTCCTTGCAGCAGCTGTGGGCTAGCTGCTAATACGCTTACTTGCCCAGTGAAGCATAACGGTTTAAACTGCTATCAACTGCGATATCCACCACGTAATAGCCCGGGGCGAACTGTTTGCTCACCGTTGTGGGGCCTACTACCATCGCTTAATAATCTGTAAACGAGGACCAGCTTCGGCTGAGAAAACAGAAGAGACAGGTAGGTCTATAGCTTCATGCCATTCGTTGGATGAACACGTGGGTGTGCAGGTAAAGCGGTGTAATCCCTTGACAACGCGTGCCATATACCTGAGCGCATCTGCGATGAGGTTCCTCAATGAAGAGGTGACATATCAAATGTCCGCTGGCTGCGGTGTTTCTGCAGGCACGAAGTCGCTACGTGGTGGGTCTGGAGAAGCTGGGCTCTGCAGCATCACAGGTTTCTGTCATGCAGAAAGAATTGACAGACCTGCAGCCGCAGCTCGTAGTCGCCAGTAAGCAGGTGGACGAGATGATGGTCGTTATTGAAAAAGAGTCGGCCGAGGTCGCCAACGTCGAGAAGACTGTCAAAGCTGACGAGGTCAGCAAATGCTGAACATAAGCTGTTGAGATCATTAAACGTGTTCTTTAAATTGGTAAAACATTTGTGAGAAAATTACGTTTATCGCAACCCAACAGTAATTACCTTGCTGTTTCGGTCTGTATCAGAGACTTTCGTCAGAAGACGCTTGTTCAATCCTTTTTCCGCTTTTGTCACGGTTGTGATGCATCGACAGTTCTAGACTGGGAGTCTGACAAAAGTATCAGATGGATCAAAAAAGCGGTACATATTCGGAAGGAGGGACGGCGTTCTTTGAACGGTATGAGGACAGTTACACACTGAGCCATACAAACGATCCATTTCTTGCCACGTCACATCACTATCGAGGCAAGAACCGGAAGAAGAACTGAACAAGGTTCTTCTGACGAAAGTCTCTGACAGAGACCGAAACGTCAATGATAAATTGGATATGTATCGTTCTGTGTTTTGATGCTTTTGTGCTGTTTTTGCATCGTTATTATTTGCGTGAATCAACGGACAGGCACGCAGTCAAGTAGTTAGAATGTCTACAGATTTATTACTTCTTCTGCTGCGTTCGTACCGTGGCGTATACAAGTAGGCATCTGCGACATGACGGACGGACAGACAGCGGACTGACACACGCAACGAGATGCTGTAATGCTGTCCATGCTACGCCAGACTCGTACTGCCACTGCCGTAAAAATCAACCTGTCAATCAAATCGATATCCTTATTTTATACCTTAGTCTTCCCAGTGACTGGCACATCGGTCAGTCCACACTTTCCACTCATCTCTGTCCACTGCATTGAGACAGACGTCATCCCATGCCGTGTCCATCAGTTCAATGTCTCTCCAGACAGTGTCTTTCCGGGTAATGCGTGGTCGACCTCGTTTTTTTAGACAGGAACTCAGTGAAGTGCATGCTTTTCTCTGCTGGAGACTGGAGTCTTTCGATCTAGCCTGAAAACTGATCTTTTTACAAATCTCTTTTACCTTAGACATTTTACCCTCTCCAATGGACTGACTTTACGTATTTTGGCCTATGATTCAACGGTTGGATTTGATTGCCTGGTGGACTAAGCTGGCTTATAGTCAACTTTTGACTACACGCTAAACTCTGCATATCTTAGTTTATCTTATCTTCTGTGCTTTGAACAAACAACAGATTAAATATGCCACTGCGTCTATGTATGCTTTCTAATAGGCAGTGGCAAACGAGCAGGCGGAAGCAGCCGGTGCTATTAAGGACGAGTGTGACGCGAACCTCGCCGAGGCGATGCCGATCATGAACGCCGCCATTGCCGCCTTAAACACCCTCACCCCTGCCGACATCGCCGTCGTCAAAACCATGAAAAGTCCGCCAGCCGGTGTCCGGCTCGTCTGCGAGGCGCTCTGCGTACTCAAGGGCATCAAACCGGATCGCATTAACGATGCCGCCACCGGACGCAAGATCGAGGACTTCTGGGGGCCGTCAAAGAAGATGCTCGGAGACATGAAGTTCCTCGAGTCGCTGATGACATACGACAAGGACAACATCCCGCCGGCAAACATCAAAGTTCGTTGCTACTGTCACTAGCGGATATGGCTAAGTAAGTAAGTAAGTAAGTTAGTAAATAAGTAAAGTATTATAATTTATATAGCGCTGTATGCAAAGCTGCGTCAATGGCGTGGGTTGGGTCCAGCTATGGGTTGGCTCGGGCTAGTTCCATCTGTAAAATTCGAGATTTTTTTGTTCGTAATTTATTGATATGTTTAGTATATATTAATTAACTGAAATTCGAAACTAACACAGTCATGTACCGTGTAACTAATTCAACATCAAAATGTGTTTTTTCGGCATTTTTAGCGTAGTATCGTATCTCTTTGGAACCATACATTATGCATTTCCTAACATTTTGAGGGAGTATATATTTTGAGTGTAAGCTTACAAAACCCCTTATTTCAGCTGCGGTGCTACGCGCTGTGGAAGACGGGAAGGCGCGACCAAGTACCATCTCACGCCACATCTTAAAAACACGCCGATATAGTGTATTATCGGCATCAATGTCTGCTTTGTGTGAGTTCTATACTGATCACTGACTGACATCCGCGAACTATGTACATACTGAAAATAGTCTCTTGTATATAGTGAAAAGGCATAAATTAGGCACAGCTAAATCTAACATTCGTGATGATGTCAGCCTACAGAGACAGTATCTGGTAGTCGCTGATCATCTGAGTTATGTACAGCGACTTTGAATTCCAATCCAATCCCAGTGCTTTGTGTGCAGGTGATTCGTACCAAGTACGTAACGAACCCCGATTTCGACCCCGAGAAGATAAAAGTGGCATCGACGGCTTGCGAGGGGTTGTGTAGGTGGCTTCTGGCCATTGAAAAATACGACGTTGTAGCCAAGGTTGTGGCTCCCAAGAAGATCGCCCTGAAAGAGGCCGAAGATTTGCTCAGTACAGCCATGAAAGCACTCGAGACGAAGCGTGCCATGCTGCGCGAAATTCAGGAGAAACTCAACAAGCTGCAGCAAAATCTGGAAATGAACAAACAGAAAAAGGTTTTACACATGCGCTTTAACTGGTCACCGTTTCAGCGTTTTGAAGCTCCTGTCGCTGTCTCTGCTCTTCCGCATTGGCATCGTCATCGGAACTTCTGTAAACAATCATTTGTTCTGCAATGCCCAATCGCATTGTTCCGCTTTTAGTCGATATTATTAGTACGTATTTAGCTTTTTCTGTGTTTCGTATTTTGTTGTGCATATTCTGTATTTTTATCGGCAGTGGCATTTCTTGATGGCGTTCGTCTGCCAAGGCAATAACCTTAGCCTGTCTGTAAGCAAAGCCACGATAATATTTAATGGCTCTGCTGTAAGATTCCGAATGCTGGCTAATTAATGTCACGTTTTAATTTAATGCCAACAATTTTTTGGAGTACGTTCCGACATGCTGTTTATTTTTTAGTTTATTGTAATTTTTAGTTCATACTTTAATAAAAGCAGAAATAATAACCGAAATCATTGACATACTTGTTGAATTAGATATTGGGTAAACCCACTGCAGAAGCGCTAAGCTATAGAACGCTGTCTGGCTATGTAACCTGCCAAGTAGGCTAACTCAGCCATCCGTCCTTGAGGATCGGTAAACGAGCACCGGCTTTGGCTGGAACCGTAAAGGTGTGGTTTTGGTAAAGACAAATGTGGTTCATTCCGTTGATGTATAAACACATGCGTGGTATAAGTAAATCTCAGATCTCTCGACAGCGCGTGCCATACTTTAGCGTTCCTGCAGTTGCAGTGGGTCTACTCTTAATAAGAAGCACTATGGCGAGTGTATGCTTAATTTTACGTTATTTTGATGATGACGACGATGATGATAATGATTTCAGGTGATGCTGGAAGAACAGGTGGACATGTGCGAGAAGAAACTCGACAGAGCTGAGAAACTGATAGGCGGTCTGGGCGGTGAGAAAGACCGCTGGAACTTGGCCGCTGATTCGCTAGCAATCACCTATAATAACTTGACTGGGGATGTTCTCATAGCTAGCGGCTCAGTCGCTTACCTCGGAGCATTCACTTCCGCATTCCGCGCCGACCAGACGGTCGCCTGGGTCAACGAGGTCGGTAACTTACTTGACTTTTGCCTTGTCACTCTAGACCACGTGTCTCTACTCAGCTGTGTCGTGTGCTGCCGTCTCCATCTTCTGTGCTGATAGGCCTCTCGCCTCCTCTTGCGTAGTGTGCTATTTTTAGCACAATATTTAGTGATGTCGTTGATTTGCATATTTGCATATGTATGCGTGTTGCTTCGTACCAGTTATTGATTGTACATGTATGCTGCGCCGCCGCCGCGGAGCCACGCAGCCTGCCGCGTCGCTGCCGAGCCGACCCAGTTGTTCTGGGCGTGCCGACTCACCTGTTTTGTTTACAGGCCGTGCTGACCTGTTTTACCCGTTAACTACCGCATGACCAAAAGTCACGTGACCGCCGCTGTGTTTCAAACTCTGGCGCGGTTTTACGACATTTTCACGTCAGACTTTGTTGAGTGAAGATCGACAGTGCTGTGAGTATTGGAGAGAGACGCCGAGCTCGGAGTTTGTGCAGTGTGTGCTGTGAGGGATCGTTTGGAGACTCGCGGTGAGAGTGGAAGCGAGTCACAGAGTGACGAAGTTCTGCTGCTAGTCCGCTGAGTCGTTCTGCTGTGTTTTCGCCACACCGTGACACTGCCGTGAGCTGTCTTACGAACGATACGCTGACCACATCCAGTTCAAGTACTGATTGCTGCGACGACTGACGCCAGGCATCACCGACCGTTCGCTGTTCGATCGACGATACCAGCAGTCCATGTCGTTGCGGTCGTGCAGTACGCAATTTTTCACGACGCGTCTGCTGCTCTGCGCCTGCTGCTTGTCGCTAGCTACGTCTTTTTGGTGACATTTTCGTTTCTATACTATGCTATAGACTCTTTTTTCATGTTAACTACCGTATTCTGCCGTCGTTTTATCGTTTTTAATTGGTCATTGCTGTTTTGCACTTGCTTTACCGCCATCATTGCATAGTTTGTACCTGTTATTAAAGTTATATTCTTGTTTCAAAGCTGTTTTTGGTAAGTTTCGGGATCTTTACAGTAACATATTACCAGTCATATAAATTAACAGCTAAGTAGGCTGTGAGGGAGAGGGTGACCCGTA
>Ga0126335_1001705_pt1 | contig 12597 bp, 9 predicted proteins | sample OlaspJWI45metaG_FD_108409 | JGI IMG/M metagenome (GOLD analysis project Ga0126335, IMG submission 108409) | Marine gutless worms symbiont microbial communities from Oahu, Hawaii - Olavius sp. 1 OAHU.JWI-45 metaG | ecosystem: Host-associated > Annelida > Digestive system > Unclassified | place...
ATGGCCTATGCCATGATCCCGTTATGTTACATGATTGGTGTCTTGAAAATATTTTATTTCACATATTAATCCTGTCCTCTGTCTGTGTTATAAACTGTATTGTATGATCTGTATGTAAATTTATTCATGCAGTGTAGTGTCCAACTCCAAATAACATGCAGTGTCCATGACGAGTCTGACGTATGCTGTACTACTAGTCTACTAGTGTCCCTACTCTGTACTAGTATGTGTATTCTAGTAATACTTGTATACTCTGTACTATATGATAAACTTTCACTCACCAGGTATAATCACAATTATGACTGTGGAAAAAAAACTAGAGAAGCAGTTCGACTTCTACTGACTTGGAAGCCAGAAGCAAAATAATTAAAATTAGTGGCAGTGACTAAGAAGTGACGTGTCACTGACGTTTCAACATTTGTATTGTACCCAACTGCGTATAAGCTCGAGCAGTTTACCGACTGCGAGAGAGAAAATAAAGCTCTCTGACAGCTAAATTTGCAGTATTCAGGGGCGGATTCAGGAATTTTGGAAGGGGGGCGGTAAGAAGGCGAAGTCCCGAACCGAGCGCTGAAGGCGCGAGCGCTGGCGGTGGGTCTAGGGGGCTTCCCCAGAAAATTTCGAAAAATTAGATGCGATTTCCTGCAATCTGGCATATATTTTTGGGATCAGAATGGCCTCGGATATCATTCAAAATTGGACCTTTGCAGAACAAAAAACAGTAGAGGCCACGATTTCGATTCACACACACACGCATACACCCCCTACACTTCCAAAAACTCCTCGGATTTCGGCCACTATAAAATCCAAATTCAATTTCAAAAATATTTTTTCAGACATTGTAAACAACGTAGAAAATAAAATTGACTTTGCCAAAAATAGGGGGGCCCGGGCCCCCCGGTCCCCCTGGATCCGCACCTGGTATTAGCTGTCAGAGAGCTTCGTTTTTAGCAATTTAGCGAAATTAATAGCGAGATCACTACGCTAACAATTAGCTGAGGCTGCTGAGCTAATTAGTAGCGTAGTTTATGTGTTTGCAGTAAATAATACTTTATTAAAGTTAATGTTCAGAAATTTAAAGAAATGAGATTATAAAACGACAAACGTGACGTAAACTTTTTGGTGGGCAAGTCAGGAACACTGGTGGGGCAATTTCTTCCACTGGTGAGGCACATGCCCCACCAGTTAAACAGTTAAAAAATGCCCTGGCATACCGGTAATAATGTGCAGATACCGGTAAATCATAAATGCAATTTAATAAATGCATGCGCGTGCAAGCGCTGGATGCTTTAATGACGCCGACATCGCGACTATATTAATGATCAGTTACGCATACAAGAATGCAACTGGAAAGTGTAGCTGCTGGGATCTGGCGAGTTGCTACTTGCTAGAGACGCAGAATCTCGGTGGCTTGCGGCTACAGCTGCAGCACGACGACGCTTCAGTGGCGCCAATTAGCAGCCATGTCGTCGACCACTACAGCGACGCACGTGATCAGCTCGCACTAACGACCGGAAAGAACGGAACCGATCGGCTTAATCAACCGACGTGTCGTAGTCTTGCTGACCGCGATCACAAACTGATGTATAACGTAAGAAAACTGTTGTATCAACTAACGGCATAATCATGTTTACGTCCAGTTTTTCGTTCATTGTGGTAATAACAAAGCTGCCTAATGATGTGCTAACAATTTGGATAATCGCAAACTATTTGGGCAGTTGTAATAACAGTTTTATTTATATTAGTTGAGTCTTCGTATGCTGATGAGCCAACAGGTAAGTTTTATTACCTGCGCGCATGCTGCGAGCAGGTATTGTTTTTGGCGGCGTCTATCTGTCTGTCTGTGCGTCTGTCCGCACAAAATGTCGAAAACTGCTGATCAGAAATTGATGTAACTTGATTGGAATATGATTATATGAATCATGGTGAACGCCGGAGGTGGTTGAAAATTAGTGACATTTGACCTTAACCTTTGACCTTGAGAGCTATTTTTCGTACTTATTTAAGCTATAACAGCGTTTACATTAATTTGGTAGCATTCTTGCTAGGCTAGACTTGTCAACTGTTGGCGTTGATCCGCGGACGCTACAACAGTCGTAATCGTCAAGTTGGCCGCATGGCGAGGGGTCTCGTAATGATTTCACCGTCCGTCCGTCTGTCTTAGAGACGACACAGGCGGGAGAAGCGGCCGCTGCATCTTGACGGTCGACAGCCACCGCCGCCGCCGCTGCAGCAAAGAAAAGCCCTCAATCCGGCCCGGAAGGAAGTAAAGACGCACGGAAGGCATGCAGCTAGCCTAGGCACGTTCATTGCGCAACACGCACTGCAGAGAGACGGATGGTCGAGAACTGCTGTCAGCGGGAGACTCATCGTACAACACTACATCAGCTCACATCGACTAACAACAACGAACCACGACTTCCGGTATGACGTCATCAGCGTGCGTGACGTCACAGAGACGATTGTCGGACGACAGTAGTCACGCAAACATCGCCGCGCCGCGCTGATAGGCAGTGCACGACACGATAGCGTATTGATCGCCACCATCATCATCAAGCACTTGTAATGCGCTTATTACAAACTATATGTCAGAGCACAGATGCAGCAAGATATCAGAAAACTGTAAAAAAGAGAAATAGCTGTAACTGAAAAATACACCTAGAATAAGAGCTCAGCAATCGCAGAGATGACTACATTTCAGTTGTGGAACACTATGATACTCAACCATGAATCCAAAGTGAGACGCTATGGTATCCTTGCCTGAATTCAATTCAAGTTTGGTACCAAGTAGTCCCATTACTGGGTTCAGACTACGGTACCATAACGTCATATTCGGTACCACAACAATCCTCAAGCATCACTGTGTCGTGTGGTGCAAACCATATTTCGATACTTCAAACTGTTTAGGCGTGGATCACTACTGTGACAGACTGAAGGAACTGCGATGGCAATAGCGGCGGCTACATTACGTTAGACGCTCGCCAAAAACAACAATCACCAACCCGTTTACTTTACAAACGCAGAAATAGTCGAAACTACATTATTAAATGCTTGTTGCCGGTATTCTTTATTTTTGAAGCTAGTAAGGAACAGTTTGGCAGCTTCTGAACTGTACAGCACGAGATGTGAAGAGCGAACTTGGCTGCAGTTACACTGGTGGCGCTGAAACAAGAAAAATCCAGGATATCTTGATCCCTTATACAACGGTGTTATTGTCAGCGGATTCTTCTGTCAACTTGCTCGAGGCACATTCGATCTCAAAACTGACAGACAGACGTATAGCATGAACTTCAGTCAATGGCAATACAGGCGAAACGAGGGAGTTACCATAGATGTGTTGTCTGAAACAGGTTCGATAGTCTCTGTCCAACCTGCTGCAGACAACACAACTAGGTCCACTTTTCGAGGTCCACTACAGTCCCCACTGGATAGCTTACAGCGCTCTCCCAGACCCTCTAGCTGGATTTAGGAGCCCTAATTTTAAGGAAAGGGGGTATGGGAAAGAAGCAGAAAGGGAAAGGAAAGAAAGAGGGCTGGACGATTTCCCCTAGATTTTGAGCTGGCTACAAGCCTGCGGAGCCGCCAAGATTATTATTAAGAAATAAGAATCCATATTTAGACTATTTAGAATATTTAGAGTTGTCCAGAGTGAGCTCCTAATGGAGGTAAATATAAGGGTGCGAAATTTGATATAGTGCCTCTCAGTGAGAACCTCACCCCAGAAGCATTGAGGTATGGCACGCGTTATAAGGGATCTCACAGTTTTAACTGCACACTCACGCATTTATCAGCGAACGAACGGTATGAACCATACCTTAATTACCTTCCCAGCCGACACTGTTCCTCACTTTACCCAGTCCGCACGGATGGAATGCGGAGTCGACCTACCGCTACATACGTAGGTGGCTTACCTGTCCGAAAGCGGTCACCCATCCAAGTGCTAACCGGGCCCGACATTGATTAACTTCGTTGGCCAGACCAACGCCGTCAACCACTAGGCTGTTACGCCACGTCGCCAATGCATATCACTATCAGACAGTATAGGCCTAATAACTAACCCTGACGTGCAAATGGCATCACGACGTAGTCGAATACGCTTAAGAATGTATACGAGTACGACAGTGAGTCATTCTATAACAATAATTCCTACAAGAATCCGACTGATCATGCTACGCAACAACATATCTTCCCGCTTGGACTACTACAATTCCCTACCACATAATCTGCCCGCCGACGCATGACTCGTCACTGGTACACAAATGCGCGAGTGTTGCATCAGTTGCACTGGCTTCCAGTTTAACGTCGCATCGAGTTCAAGGTCACGTGCCTCGTCCACCAGTGGTTGTCCGGACAAACACCTGGCTAACGTCTGGTCGACATGCTGTGCGGTCAGCCAATGTCATGACATTTACGGTGCCGCGTCTCTTGGACAACCTGCCACCGTCTTTGCGACGTGAACTCAGTTATGAACAGTTTAAACGACAATTGAAGACATTTTAATCGGGCAATGAATCACGGCGTTTTGTGATAGTTCGATATGCAGCACTTTATAAGTACACTTACACTTATTTAATAGGAAGCTATGAACTAATGCAGTGCAGTATGATTCGACTAGACTACTGATCTATCTATACATATACTCGCAAATTGCTCATCTGCAGAAAACTTCATTATGGGACAACTGGGTGGGGATGAGAAGTTGAGACAATAACAGCAAAGCCTTAACCTGAAGACGCTGTTCTTCACTGGACTGGTCCTGTCCGTATTTAGGGTCAGCGACCTGGTCTATGAGAAAGGCGGAGAGCGAAAAAAATTCAAACCTTCCAATTTCCATACATCTACGATCCTCTACTGGCGACACGCAGTAGTGAGAGTGGCGCCATCTGGCGATTACATTTGTTTCAGGCGACAATAAAGTATAATTCCAAGAAAAGTAAACAGGCATGACGATACACAGACAATTCAATGTAGTCACACACAAATGCTGCAGCAGTCAACACGGACTTTATTGATACAAAAAGTGAGAATTCAACATCAGATAAACAGACAATTGCGATGAGACAAATCATATGGATACATCATAGAGCTGGGTCGATATATTGAAATATCGGCGATATCGCCATTATCAGTATCGTATCGGTGATTTAGATATCGTTTTTTCGATACCAATATCGTATCAATGACAAGTAAAATATCGGTAATTATCGATATTTTATTATACTTTTCCCGACTGTTTGACGAGAAAAATAATTATATTAGTAAAACTGAGTAGGCTAGCTAATTTGGCATTATGACATCGCCACATATCCACACTCTCTACTGGCCAAACCGCCACTGGGTGTGATACTGATTATCTTCACTAACTTACGACGCAGACACGCAGCGTGTGTAGTATTCTTTAAGCTAATTTTTCACTTTTACTGATTTTAGGCCTATCGTTTTTCTAGTTAAGTCACAAGATGCATGTGCGTCTGCCATGTGCTATTCAAAGTACCCACTTACTTAGCAAGCAATGTAATTTGTCATTAAGTAATCCTGGGACAGTCCAGCGACCCACTATACAATAAGCTCAGCACTGGCTGAGCCAAAAAGACAAAGACATTTGATCACCAAGTAATCAACTGTTAACATTCACAATTCTACTATGAATATAACAGAGTCAGAGCACAAGCATTAACTTTCAACTTAGTCCAATGGCAGGGACACATAACCTTGCAATATCTGGTAACAAGCATTTCTCCGCATTTTTCAATAATCTTGTAGTGCATTTTTTAAATTTAGCCCGGGTGGCCACTTGCCACCCGCTTGCCTTTTTCAGAATCCAAAATAGTCAACCACGGTAACCGTGACGAGAAAAACCACCTTTTCTAAGTACAGTAGAAGTTATGTTGGTGTGGTAATTTTGGACGTTTATCTGGCTCACACTATGTTCTGCAGCTGTGTTGATGGTCGTCCAGCCTACAGAAACCTCTTTAATACAAGGGAGTATGAGAGTACGCAACATGTTGCAGATGAACGTAATGACACTGTTGATGAAGACATGCAAAATGTTTTAAAACAATGACACTAAAGAGTATAAATAATAGAAATAAATGTTAGCAGTAATACTGGCTGTTATTTTCGTGATTTTAGTTGTCATCATGGAATTACATAATCAAGATGGCCACCAGATGGTAAAATAACGCCATAATCAGATTCCTCACCTCTAAAAACATAGGCGCAACTTTGTATGTGATGATGGTGACTTGTCACCACCACTTTTGAAAGTGGTGGTGACTGTCACCACCACGTTCTGTGGCCTAAAATATGCAGAAAATGCGATAGCGGCTGGGGCTCCGCCCCGGACCCCGCTGGGGGAGATCACGACACTCCCCCAGACCCCCTAGTCGGCTGGGGAGCGGACACCCCTCCCCATACCACACTCCACTCCGCGCCGTTGGCGCCTCGATGCTCGCGCCTTTGATCGTCGTGCTCCCCAGACACCAAATCCTGGCAATGCCACTGGTCACCACCACTTTTTAAGGTAAAGTTGCGCCAGTGCCTAAAAACATACTAACAGACACCTACATCACAATTCTATTGTACTTCGAACAAAAGTTATGACTTTGGTGGTACATAATGGCTACCACGGTCGGCCATCTTGGACTCCGAAAAAGGCAAGAGGCCACCAGCATTAAATTTCAAAGATACACTAAGGACTACTGAAAAATGCAGAGAAATGCTTATTACCAGACATTTTGCAAGGTTCTCGAAAAATATGGGACCCTGCCACTGGATTAACTGTTAATTAAAGCAAAAATGGCAACAGTTGACAGAGTTCAGTCAATCCTCAAGCAAGCACTGTATTGCAGAGTTGGAACAACAATGCAATAGTGTTTTACTATCACTACTTTGATATTCTACTTTTTCTATACATGTGAACACTTTCGATGCAGTAACTGGTCACATAATGACACAGTTAAAGTCACTTCTTTCAGTACTTACACATATACACACTGTCAGACTTGTCCATTAACGAAGTAAAGTAACGCGTTACAATACTTGAGTAACATTTAGTTACTTTTTAAAGTAACAAAGTACTCCAATGCAAGAGTACTTTTTACTTGTAACAAAGTAACTTTTTCACCATTTACTTGTACTTTTACTTCGTTACTGTTTAAAATGTATCAATCACTACAAGTATCCTTTCTGAAGAAGAAATGCCACGCCACAGTCCTGAGATTTGATATCGTATGTCGACTTGCACCATTCCTCCCATTGTTTGGTGCAATTGTCTTCCTCCCTTGCAATGTAGGTCTACCGTGTGTGGCATCATGATTCCCCATCGAGTTCACCAAGACTCGGTTTTGCAGATTCTGTATGGAGTAGGGTTTACAGTATTGTAGTGTGTTACTGGAATGTAATGGTGAAATGTTTTCAGTAAGTTATAAAAGCCTTTTTTGGGAGTTACTTTTTAACTTCAATTACTTGATTAACTTTTTCTATTGTTACTTTTTTACTTTTACTCTAGTAACTTTATTAGAAAGTACTTTTAGTTTAACTTGAGTAAAAAACGAGACTTACTTTTACTTTTACTCAAGTACTGATCTCCAGTACTTTGAACAAGTCTGCACACTGTAGCAAAGTACTTGGCACCTTTGTATTTTATCAATGTACTTTTACATTCTATTCCAGTACTGCTGAGAAGTAACAACTGCAGCCTCTAACTGTGATAATACCACAAAAAACAATTACGTCGCAACAGTAATGTAGTAACAGCTGGCGCCATCTGGTGAACACCTACCAAACAGTCACCTGTGTGACAGACAGACTGACTCTAGTATCATCAATTGCAAGACCACAAATCATGCATTTGATAGTCTAAAAATCAAACACACTAATTGTTCTCCTGTGTCATGTAAATTCTAATTTAAAGAGATCTCTGCACCCAGTGTCCATATATGTCATCTTGTGTGCATGCACTGTGAAGTGGAATGATATAGGCTAATGCATTTATAGTCTGCACATGGACAGGCTCAAGTGACACACAATATAATGACCTCATTTATCACCATCATCTTCAGCAGCAGCAGCAGCATCACCAGTAGCAAGAAGGTCATCTGCAGCCATGACGGCTTCAGGTACAAAGAACTGATCTTGCATGTCTAAAGGCGCCATGTATTTTATCAGCATGCCGTCGTAGATTTCAGTACATGGAGATGCATTCAAACCAGCATCCTGTACAAGAACATGCACAAACAGTACACACACATACAAATACACACACATACACAAGTGTCATTCAAAAAAATCTTACACAACATAAAAACAATAAAATATTTAAACCACAATCTGTCACATTTTAATATATTCACTTAGTCCAGCATTTCTCCAATGTGCAGATTCCATGGTTTGTACAAGAACATATATCAAACTCAAAAGAAATAATCAGTCAACAGCACTGACAACAGTTGATTGTTCTCTTGAACAAGTTACTGCAAAATGATGACAGACCCTGGAGAAAAATAGTAAAGACTTGATCACGAGTCAAAAAACTGTACGTTACAGTTGTGTACGATTGAGTATTTAGCATTTTGTAATCTTTTCTTAGTGATATGTGTGACCTTGAGCTTAATTACAGTTTAACAATTGATTATGTTTAGTCATTAACTTTTTTCTTAATGATTAACTGCTTGCTTAATTGTTAATTCTGCCCACACTCAGTAATTTACAATTTACACCGTGTTCCAAAAAATGCTCACATTTTTATTTCAGTGTAGTTTATACAAACATTGACCAATTTTCGCAATATTTGGCACACAATATACTGAGGTGAGTCGCATATTTTTGCTACACTACCTTGGGAAAGTTTGAATGGCATAATAATGACTTTATTAACAAATGTTAAATATTGCGATTGCACATACTGCAAATATCCAGTTTTTCCACACAATTATTGTCCAAAGAGCTCAAATATTACAATAACCTTCTCTTTCATCCACACAGGCCAGTAAACTTAGGAGTTCCATGCTGCAGCAACTCAATTGTCTCATGCACACATCAGTGTGCTGGCACACTGCCTTGCTGGAGGAAGTCAGCACCACAGTAATGGCACAAGTAGACGAAGCATCTCTTGCACCAGCATTCAGCTCAACATCATGGTAGTATGCAACAGTAAAAATCTTTCATTGGTCAGATTGCATCGTCACATTTCAAAGTCATTTAAATAGCGTTGTTGATGGAACAAATCAGCCAAATTGGTCCAAAATCCCAAAGTTAATATTTCTCAAGGTAGTGTAGCAACAGTACACAGGTGAAGTGGACATGTCAATAATTGTTATGTTGCAAATTACTTCAGTATACTGTGTGCCAAAAATTATAGAAATTGGTTAACATGTGTACAAATTACAGTGAAATAAAAAATGAGCATTATGGAACGCTGTGTATACTAATTAGAGCTGCGGATATTAATGATTAATTTAAATCGTTAACTATTAAAAAAATTTAAGGATTAAAATTATTTTTAAAGATTAATCGATCAGTTACTTACTTACTTCACAGTTACTTGACTGTTCAGCTCTGCCAGTTACATAGTAAACAAAAGACGTTCTTCATTCGATCCACATACTGTAAACATGCTGGTTTGCATTCGGGACTGGTGTCCCTATCTTTCAACGTATGTAACTCTGTATTCCAGTGTGTGACATAACGTTGAAAATTTCAATATGTTTGATAATTACAATTAGAGCATTATCTTTGCATTATATCTGTATTAACTAAAATTAACGACTAATTAATCATTAATTTTCAAAAAGTTAACTATTAAAAAAATTTTTAATTGTTACCAGCCCCAATACTAATGTACAACTAGGTAACGGCACAGGCATAACCGAACTGAGATAAGTGGCCCGTGCCACCATTACTAGGGTGAGTGAGAAAAGGCTTAACATCCCACTCAACACTTTATAGGTCATTTCGGGGACAATTTTTACAGGTCAGATGAAACAACCAACAGCGTCAAAGCACTGAAGGAAGCCAGCTGGCCACTGAAATAAGCTTCAATCCCACCAGAAACAATCCACCGTGTCACAATATGAACTGCAGGCAACCGCCTCTAGGCTAATCACAGTATAAGAATCCCAGTGTGACAAAAACCCAAATTGCCCAGAACATCATGCAAGAGTACTGCACTGTACTATAGTAACTACAGCAGCTATGTTAATTTTCCCTCTTTACTCCAGTCCATCATCACTAGGAGTGAAAATGCATGTCTGTAAGTCACACTGCTAAACTATGCATGTATGCATGTGTCTAGGAGTAGGACAAAATAGCTGTAAATAAGTATAGCATACCATCTGAACAGTAGATAAATTAATTTATATTTAGTTCCAAGAAAATAAAGGGCAAATGTTGTGAACTAATACCTTCACATATTTATCAAGGGCCGAATAGACACGAAAGACAGCAATGTATATTGAAAGAGAAGTGGTGTACGGAAATGTTGTGCTGACAACTCTAGGCACTGCTGGAAGGTTGAACAGCTTAAATCCATGTTGCTCAAACAGCTTCACAAGCTTGTCATCAGGTGTCTCTGTGCCTTCTGCAAGAATACTGCCAACAGCCCACCTTAGCTTCTCTGCTGGTACCTTCAAGCATTGTAATCAAGCACTATAATCACCGATAAATCAGCCACTAAACTAGCACACTATCAGATTTCACACAACACAGTCTAACACAATGTCTGCGACTTATAGTAATCAAATATAAAAATAAGTCAGCTGTGTTTATATCTACAGTACGGGAACCGGTACTGCAATAGTAAACCTTCCAGTACAAGAAGGCCCGCTATTGCAGTACAGCAGCCCTACTATGTACCTGTAAACCACACCCTAACCCAAACCCTAAACTGACTCCGACACTAAACGCTAAAGCTAATGCAATACATAACTGGACAAGTCACGCACATGTTTGCAATGCAAATTCCGACGACTTCAAACACTTCTTGTTCATTGTTGCTATTTTCTAATTCGCTGCTATTTCAAATGTTGTTCGACTGTACTGAGTTACAAATAACACAAATTCTATGAATGAATTGAGAATATATCGAATCGCAAATTTTGTTTACAAAATGGCCATCAGGCTCGATGGTGCTCAGGTTCTGCGTATGCGCAAATCGATAACAATGAATACTGAGCTTTCCCGTACTGTAATTCTGAACCTTCCCCTACAGGAACCCGTACGGGAAGGTCCAAAACTGCAATACCAGTTCCCATACTCTAAACACTTCCAAAAAATAAAAACTGTCAGTTATGCAACGTTAATGAAAACAGTAACTACAGTGTTTCAAAAAAACACTCACCTTTTTCATTTCGCCGCAGTTTTTACAAACACTGATCAATTTTCGTAATATATCACACGAAATATATTGAATTATATTGCAACACAGTAGTTATTCATCTGCCCACTTCATCTGCATACTGTTGCTACAGTACCTTGGGAAAATATGAACTGCATAATAATAACTTTATTAACAAATGCTAAATATTTCAATTGCACATACCGAATATCAAGGATTTCCACACAGTTATTATCCAACAAAGCTCAAATATATTACCTCCTCTTTGTCAATAATTGTTGTGCTGCAAAGTACTTCAGCATACCGTGTGCCAAATATTATGGCAATTTGTTAATATTTGTAGAAAATACAAGGAAATAAAAAAGGTCATCATTTTTTGGAACATGGTGTACAACCAAAAAAATGTTACAAAAATACGGATAAATGAAACTGTAAACTAGGTAACGTAATTCATTTTAACTTGAAACGGCAGTATAATCATAACACAACTTTAAGGTGATTCAACACAATATAAGCAGAAATGTGCATATGAGCAGTCCAGTGTTCAGTCTGTCATGTTAACGCTTACTGTACCTCATGCGGATCATCATAATAGATGCCAATGCATCGCAGTTGTGGCGCTAGTGAACACGCTTCCGAAAACAAGTAGCCACAGTTGTTGTAGGGGCCGCGGTCAAACTTGTAGGCGATAGTCACATTCGAGACCGGAGGCTTGCCGACACTGACCTCGATGTTATGTAGCAACCCTGAATAGACAGCTACTCCTAGCAGGGTTAAAAGTATCAGCACTAGTACTGCCACAATCGCACACACTAGATACACCCACCATTCCATCTTTTACTTATAATTATTTGTTTAGTGCAGAATCTGCGAATTTCCACTTCCCTCTGTTTACTTTCCAATGTTTACCTGTGTTAGAGTAGCTAAGAGTATTCTATTCGATTTTTCGAACCCTGCATTTTTGAGACACTCATTAATGCATATAATAACAATAATAATAATAATAATAATAATGTTCTTTATTACAATTGAAGACAAACGCTGCAAAAGACAATCAGCAACATCTGCCACGCAGGACAGTACACTATAATTGAATACACACAAAGAATACACGTAGTTCAGCACGGTAATGTAAGCAACCATACACAAGCGCTATTACTCAATGCCGTACAAACCGAAACAACAATCAAACACATAATATAACACAAGACACAACTTAATAGTGGTAAATATTTACAAACATGCATTCACTTTTTGGCACC
>Ga0126335_1001706_pt1 | contig 12597 bp, 12 predicted proteins | sample OlaspJWI45metaG_FD_108409 | JGI IMG/M metagenome (GOLD analysis project Ga0126335, IMG submission 108409) | Marine gutless worms symbiont microbial communities from Oahu, Hawaii - Olavius sp. 1 OAHU.JWI-45 metaG | ecosystem: Host-associated > Annelida > Digestive system > Unclassified | place...
GTTTCCAATATTTGACAGCGCGCAAGCGCTTCCACAACCCTGGCCCAGAACTGGGTACAGATCGGATCTCGAATTATCTGAGCAATGAAAATGATCTTGACATAAATACCCCGTTTTTCGCCTTAGCACCAGGGCGGGCTCCACACTCCGCACTCCGCACAGCGAACTTTTTCCTTAATTGTTCCGGCTTGCTTTTCAGCTTGCCTACGGACTATCTAAACGGAACACTTTTATGACAACTGCCATAAAACCCTTCCCTTTGTTTTTTTTGGCTTTACGGATGGTAATTGGGACTTACTATATGGGGTAAAAATTTGAGGTGATAATATGGAACAAGCCGTGGAATCATTACTTAAATGCCCCAACTGTGGCGTAAAAAACCGTATACCGGAAAGCCGGGCCGAGGCCGATGCAAAATGCGGTCGCTGCCATATGCCATTGCATCCGGTTGACGCCAATGATGAGGCTGCGCCGGTAACCATCCGATGCATGCAGTGCCGGACCCGCAACCGTGTCCCGGCCAACAGGCTGCAGGCCACCCCGAAGTGCGGCAAATGCCACGCACCATTGCCGACCGAGGAGCTGTTCAAGCCGCAGCCAATCATGGTCACCGATACCAATTTTGCAGACACCGTGCTCGCATCGCCCCTGCCGGTGCTGTTGTTTTGCTGGGCGCCCTGGTGTCCTTCCTGCGGTGCAGTCGCACCGATTATTGATGAATTTGCCAGGGATGCAAAGGGAAAGATTCGGGTTGGAAAGCTCAATGTCGATGCTAGCCCCGAGGTGGCCGCCAAATTCAATGTACTCAGTGTGCCCTATTTGTTTATTTTCGATAACGGTGAACTTAAGGAAAGTTTGCCGGGCGGGCTACAAAAGCACGAGCTCATGATGAAGATGGCCCCTTACATTTAACCCAACCGAAAAAGATAAAGATTCAATGGCTTTAGGCGCCATTGCGGCTGACACGCCGGCAACGCTTGCCCCTTAACCGTTGTATCGGATGATGACATGGACAAATGCGTTCGGCTGGCCGATGAAATCTGCGCATTGCTGCAAAGCGGGATTCAACTGGATCCCCAATCTTTGAGTTATGTCGACTCCACCTTTTCAAATCCCACCTCAGAGCAGCTCGAAGCCATTATCAAGGACCCGGACAATTGTGAACGGGACACACTGATCGAACTGATTTCTTTTCCCGACGAGCGCTTGCAGCTGAAAATCGAAACTCTGCTCGAGTGGGGTCGTTACGGGTGCCAGGACGAACAGGCCCTGGTTGGTCTGCTGGTCGGGCGCCGGCCTGAAGCGCTGATTCGATTTTCTGATGGGCGGTCCGACATCCGGCTGACCCTGACGCCTGAAGCTATCGCGCCGTTTGTGGCACGCCTCCGAATAACACGACACCTGCCTGCGGCAATCATAGGACTGATTGATCAGCGGTTACCTGAAACCCACCGCAACCCGGTCAAAGTCCGCCTGCGCAATGGCAGGGCCCCACTCGATGAAAACCAGAGTGGATTTATATTGGACCTGCTGCCGACATTGGCCAACGATGCCGAAATACTCGCGTGTGTCGATTTTGGGCTGCAATTCCTGGAAGAAGCCGCTCAAGCCAGCGATTATTTCAGCGCCCTGGTCAAAAAAAGACGCGCCCTGTTGCATAACCTGAAAAAGATGGAAGACTTCCGTTCGTTGCTGGACAGGGAAAACATGGAAACCCTGGTGATGCGGGGCGAACGAATTCCTCTGATTGATATTGTTGATGCCCAAAAAAAGATCGCCATGATCGACAAGATCAGCCTGAAAGTTTACGGCCAAACCGATCTGCAGCAGGTACCGACGGTCCGAACCGATCACTTCGATTGCCGTTCAGTCGAAGCTTTCAAAAAGCTCGTCCGCCGACTCTCCTGAAGGCAACCCCTATATCTGTTTACAAATATACCCATATAAAGTATTACCTGAATCTCGCATTAAAATATAAAAAGACTTTGCAAAAGCTGCTATAACGGCATTGCATACGATTATGAAAAGAAGTGTAAAATACCAAATTGGTAAAAATTATGGATGTCATAGAAATGTTCGCCTAATCAGGCCGCCTTTACGGACGGCCGGGAGATGGGACATGAATTACCGCTGGTTCGGGCTGATGTGGGTTGTCACAGGGCTGTTTTTCCTGCAGCCGCTTGCGGGCAAGTTAGCATCGGCTGCCGACGAATCGACAAAGGCCAAGTCGACGCCGACCCTGAACGAAATAATCGATCAGATAGAAAAACGTTACGATGTGCCGGGTTTCATGGCTGATTTTCATCAGCAGTCCACTGTAAAAGCAATGGATATCAGTGATGAGGCCATCGGGAAAATGTATGTGCGACGCCCCGGAAAAATGCGCTGGGAGTACTTAAAACCAGAGCAACAACTGATCATCACCAACGGCGCCCGCCTGTGGGTCTATCGTCCGGATGACAATCAGGTTATGCTGGGGCCAGCGCCGGCCTTTTTCGGAGAGGGCAAAGGCGCCGGATTTCTGGCAGACATCAAGTTGCTGCGCAAAAAATTTCATATCTTACCGGCCCAATCCGAGGATCCGCTCTATATTGCCCTCAAACTCAAACCCCTGAAAGATTCGATCGACATTGCCCTGATCTACCTTTACGCCTCCAGGCAAGATTTTGTTGTCAAGCGGGTCGTCACCATCAATGCCTATGGAGATGAGACCCGGATCGAATTAATCAATTCGCGCTTTGATACCATTCCGGAAGATGATCTGTTTACATTTACCATCCCGGAAGGCACCGATGTGCTGACAATGGACCAATAAATTTTTTTTGTGTTTCAGAGTCGGTTTCGATCCCTTTCGCTGATACTTAAATAGTACGTTGTCAGTGGTCCGTTGTCCGTTGCAATTGATCCCTCACTCCGCACTTATTCCATATTTGATCCGGCTTGATTATTAACTCGCGCACGGTCCACCTAAACGGAACATATTTGTGACAACTACTATAGTAGGCTATTCGGGAGTTGAAAACTTGGCAGGGGAAATAGAATTTAACTCAGGGGGCGGGTCACGCTTACGCTGCCGATCATTCATTCCGCCAATTATAAGGCGTAGGTGGCATAACTACTTGACCCCTCAAATTATTATATTAGCGGAGAAAATGGCAGAAAATTGACAGTTTCTATCTTCCGATCCATAAAGAAAAAGTCAGAATTCCTTTTTAAAGCCACGGACAACGGACCACTGACAACTGACTACTTGCCACGGACCACGGACCACTGACAACTCACAACCCACAACGGACAACTGACTATTTTGCAACGGACCACGGACAACTGACAACGGACCAGTAATCATGACCCCGGACAGCTCTTCAAAGATCTAGACCCCGCTTCAGTAAGTAATAAATTATAAAGTGGCCGGCTACAGGCTATTGATTACTTCTTCCGGTATGTCGGCGTTGGTGTATACTTTCTGAACATCGTCGCAGTCTTCCATCATTTCCATCAGGCGCACCATCTGTTCGGCATTCTTGCCGGTCAGATCTGCGGTAGTCTGCGGCAACATGGTGATTTCAGCCGTTACGGTGGCTATCTGGGCATCGTCAATGGCCTGTTTGACCGCTTCGAATTCTTCGGGCGTGGTGATGACTTCGTAATTGCCGGCCTCTTCGCGCACATCTTCGGCACCGGCTTCCAGAGCGGCTTCCATTACCGTGTCTTCGTCAATAGCGTCGCCTTCCACAACAATGTAGCCTTTTTTATCAAACATCCAGGCCACGCACCCGTTTTCTCCCAGGCTACCGCCATTTTTGCTGAAAATGTGGCGGACCTCGGCCACTGTTCTGTTTTTGTTGTCCGTCAGGGATTCGACCAGCACGGCCGCTCCACCGGGGCCGTACCCTTCGTACACACTTTCTTCGTAGTTGACGCCTTCCAGTTCACCGGTGCCCTTATTAATGGCTCGATCGATGTTGTCTTTGGGCATGTTTTCGGCCTTAGCGGCCAGAACAGCCGAGCGCAGTCGTGGATTGGCATCGATGTCGCCGCCCCCCATGCGGGCGGCAACCGTGATTTCCTTGATCAGCTTTGTAAAAATCTTACCCCGCTTGGCATCCGTGGCGGCTTTTTTATGCTTGATGCTGGACCATTTGCTGTGTCCGGACATGGTCACCTCCTATATTTTTTCCAACCCGATGATGAATATTTCTTTGCTTGCTTTTCTGCTGCTCCGGGGTTTGTGGGTTTTCTGTGATTTGAATTTTTTTTTAACGGCGAGTACGAACTCCGGAAAGTCCGGCCCCTGGAAGATTTTACAGACAAAATGTCCACCGGGCCGCAAATTTTTTTCGGCAATGGCCAGCGCAGCCTGACACAGCTGCAGTGAGCGGGCCGCATCAACGTCCCTGTGGCCTGTTGTTGCCGGAGCCATATCACTGATGACAACGTCGAACCAGGATTCCAGGTGCTCCATTGGTTCCGGACGTTCAGCCAGAATATCACCGGTGTGGGCCGTGGCCTGCGCGGGAAGAGAGATTTTCACGGGCTTCAGATCGATACCGACGACCTTTCCCTGGCTTCCGGTCAATTCTGCGGCCAGACGTAACCACGAACCCGGGGCGCAGCCAAGATCCAGGATCCGGTCACCTTTCCTGATCAGTTTGAATCGGTGCTGGATTTCTTCCAGTTTATAAACCGATCGTGCCGGGTATTTCTCCTTTCTGGCACGCGCGGTATAGTGATCCTGCCATTTATTTTTAGCCGGTTTTTTTCTGGTGCGGCGCATTTTTACAAACGATTTTTTATACTATTGTTTTATTTGCCAAGTCAAGATTTTGAAACTTGTGATTTAGTTGAGCCAGTTGAGCCCGTTTTGCCAGTTAATAATGCCGTATTAACCCTGTTTCAAAACAAATCCCCAAGCAAAAATCGGGCTAAAAAACTATGGATCTTTCCAGCCAACTATTTGGCTGACCTAACTGGCTCAACCGGCTCAACGGGCTCAACTTTTTTGGGTCGAGAGTCGCAAGGTGTCTTCAATCCCATCAAGGCCGGGAAAGTGAGCCGTCGCGCTGAAATTAAAATAATTCATCCACCCCTTCCTCTACCGTTTTAACACCGCGAATGCGGATGCCGCTGACGGTCTGCATGCGTTTCAAATTACTGTGCGGCAGGATACAGCGGGAAAACCCCATTTTACGCGCCTCGGCGATACGGGTGTCCACCTGGCTGATGCCGCGAACTTCGCCCGCAAGCCCGACCTCCCCCAGTACCAGGGTTCCTTCAGGCACAGGCCGATCCAGAAAGCTGGAGGCGATGGCAGCCACCACGGCCAGGTCGACGGCCGGCTCTATCAGTTTGACGCCCCCGGCAACATTCATGAAAATATCGTGCCCCATAAGGTGCATGCCCAGTTTTTTTTCCATCACGGCGGCCAGCAGGGCGACCCGGTTGGCATCGATGCCTAAGATTGTACGGCGGGGTGTGCCGAATCCCGTGCTGCTGGCCAGGGCCTGCAATTCCACCAGGATCGGACGGGTTCCTTCCATGCTGGCCGTCACCACCGATCCGGGAGCGCTGTCCGGCCGTTCGGAAAGAAACACGGCCGACGGGTTGGTCACTTCCGCCAGGCCGTTGTCCATCATTTCAAATACCCCGATTTCATTGGTCGAACCGAAGCGGTTTTTTACTGCCCGCAATATTCTGAAAATGTGATTCTGATCGCCTTCAAAATAGAGCACCGTGTCGACCATGTGCTCCAGGAGTTTCGGTCCGGCAATGGCCCCCTCCTTGGTAACATGTCCAACCAGAAAGACCGGTATGCCGGTTTTCTTGGCCAGCATCATCAGGCGGATGGTCGCTTCCCTGACCTGGCTGACGCTGCCGGGGGCCGAGGTCAATTCGGCGCTAAACATGGTTTGTATGGAATCGATTACGACCACATCGGGTTTTATAGCTTCAAACATGCCGACAATTGAATCCACTGCAACTTCGGAGACCACCAGCAGGTCCGGTGATACGGTCATCAGCCGCTGGCTCCGGAGACGGATCTGCTTGATGGATTCTTCGCCGGAAACATAAAGAACCCGGCAGCCGCCTTCGGTCAGACCGTGCAGCGCCTGGAGCATCAGGGTTGACTTGCCAATGCCCGGATCTCCACCGATCAACACCAGGGTTCCGGAGACCAGACCGCCGCCCAGGACGCGATCAAATTCCTTTATGCCGGTAAGCAGCCGTTTTTCGTCCTTGATCTCGATGGCGTCGATAGGCACCGGTTCAGCCGCCGGAACAGACCACCGGCGGGATCCGCCCGCCGCCGGCTGCCGCTGCAGGCTCTCTTCGACCAATGTGTCCCATTCCCCGCACCCGGCGCATTTCCCCATCCACTTGGGCGACCGGTGTCCGCAGGCTTGACAGGTGTAAACAGTTTTGATTGCTTTTTTCATTATTTTATTGGGGCCCTAACTGTGCTAAATTATAAGGTTGAATCGTTCACTTTATAGCAAGTTCCAACTATTAACATTCTAAACGCGTTCAGGCAATGATGCTAAAAAGTGTTTGGTGTTTTGTGTTTCGTGTTTAGTATCTTAGATACGAATTCCGGATTTTGCCTGAACGAATATGTAATTGGAATAACGTAAGTGATGGTCCTTGAATTCGGGCTGAATCTACAAAGTTGATATGGTGGCTGAACGGCCGCAGCCGGCAGTGTCTGCGTCATACGCAGAACCTTAAACCCTTTACCCTATACCTTGCACCCGTTCCTGATTCCCATGCTCGACTACCACATCCATACGCGACTGTGCAATCACGCCGATGGCACGATGCATGATTACGTTCGCCGGGCGGTTTCCATCGGGTTGCAGGAGATCTGTTTTCTGGATCATCTTACGCTGGCCGATCGCGGTAAAAACTCGTCCATGGCCCTTAACGAGGTAGGGTTGTACTTTCAGGCGGCCCAGAACCTTAAACAGGCCTACAGCGACCGAATCGCAGTAAAAGTGGGCCTGGAGACCGATTTTGATCGCCATCATGCGGATCGTTACAGAGAAATAACGCAGACGTTCGCCTTTGATGTCATCGGCAGTTCCATCCATGCACTCGGCGTTGTTGACGTTGTTTCCGGCAATACCGATTGGGCCTGCGGCCGTCTGGACTGCGACATCATCTACAAAGAGTATCTCGCGCGCTTACTCGAAATGCTTGAGCAGGATTATTTTGATGTCATTTGCCATATTGATCTGGTGAAAAAATTCGGTCATCTGCCACAAACTTCATACCGGCTTCAAATCGAAAAGATTGTTGAGAAGATAAAGCAGAAAAACATTGTGGTTGAAGTCAACACCAGTGGCTTTACCCACACAGCCGGTGAACCGTATCCGGGCAGAGAGCTGTTAGAAATGCTGGTGGATGCCGGTGTCGGTCTGACCATGGGATCGGATGCTCACCGACCGGAGGAAATGGGACGCTATTTTAACCGGACGGCAGATCTGCTGCAACATTTGGGTGTAAACGAACTGGTTGCTTTTTCCCGGCGCAGCCGGTACACGGTTCCGCTGACGTAAAAAAAAATGGAACGTGATTTGCATCATATATTTAATAATTATCATTTTTGATCTTATTATAAACAGAGTCCACCCATAATGGTAGAATAAAGAAAGCATCAATATGATTGAAAGCCTGCAAAGATATGCTGTCTTAGGCGCAATAGGCATTTTGCTCAGTCTTTTTTGCACGAGCGCATCCGCCTCTGTCACAGAACATGAAGACTATTTTACGTCGCTGCAAAACCGACTGATTATTGACGGTTTTGACTCCCTGTGGATCCGGAATCTGTATGCCCGGCCGGAGGTACATTTCGAAATCAAAGGCATATCCCGATATTTTGTCCATCATGAATCGAAAGTCGGGTATCCGCAGTACACCGTTGACCGGCAGATCCGCAAGGCCAGAAAGTATATGGCGCAGCATGAACAATCCCTGGCCGATGTCGAAAAAAATATGGTGTCGACCGACAGGTGGTCACTGCGATCATTCTTGTGGAAACCCAGTTGGGTACGCTGATGGGTCGTCGTTCGGTTCTAAACACGCTTTCGACCATGGCATCCCTGTTTGATCCGGCCGTCAAAGAAATGCTATGGGAAAAGATCGGTGACAACCCTGAGATCGACCGGGATAGATTCGATCATAAGGTATACCGCAAATCCGATTGGGCCTACCGGGAGCTGATGGCATTTTTAGAACATGCCCGGGCCGAAAAGTTTGATCCGGTCAAAGTCAAAGGATCCTTTGCCGGAGCCATGGGAATCCCCCAGTTTATGCCCAGCAATATTGTCGAACTGGCCCGTGACGGTAATCTGGACGGCCGGGTCGACCTGTTCGATCATGCCGACGCCATTGCCAGCGTGGCTTCCTACCTGAAACAGCACGGCTGGTATCCCGGCATCGATCGCGCCGCCGCCGGCAAGGTCATTTACCACTACAATCACAGCCAGCGCTATGTGGAGACGATTCTGAATATTTCCGATAAGCTGAAAGCATAAGCATGGATCTGAAGTTACTGGTCATTTTTCTGGGGCTTTGCGTTCCCTTTTTTTTGCTGACGATCTGGGCCGTGGTGGATGTGGCCCAGCGGGATTTTGGATCTCCGGGGAAAAAGTTCCTGTGGTGGATCGTGGCCTCGATCCCGTTTATCGGCTTTTTGCCGTATTTCGTGCTGGGAATGAGAAAAGGTAAAAAGATTGAATAGTGTCCAACATAGGCCGCATCTTTTGGCCCAGGGCTGCGTTCTCGCCTTTTTGTAATCCTCGACGTAGTCCACTACGCCTCCGGTTACAAAAAGGCTGCGGCCTTGCCCTGAACCAAAATCTACAGCCTGTGTTGGACACTATAATTTTTAAACGAGATAACAGACAAAACTGACTTAAAGGTCCCATCTTTTAAACCAAAATTTATTGACTTTAGTCTATTAATTCCATATTAAAATTAATTCATTGATTTTAATACAAGGTCCCATCGTCTAGTGGTTCAGGACGCCGGCCTCTCACGCCGGTAACCCGGGTTCGAATCCCGGTGGGATCACCATCGAAATCACCGAGCCTCAGAGACGAGGCTCTTTCTATTATGGGGGAGGTGTCCAGGACGTCCCGCTTTTCAAGCGGGATAACCCGGGTACGGGCCGTCAAAGCGGGCATATCACGCTTCCGCCTCAGCGGACAGCGTGATTGGCGCGCGGATCAAAAATAGACAGAATACCCTTCGGCGAAGCTTCTCATTTAACCGCAGGCTGACTGAGTACGCTTCAATCCCGGTGGGATCGCCAAAAACAAATAGGGCCTGGCAATATTGCCAGGCCCTATTTGTTTTTGCTATAGAGGGTAATTCCACGGTATCGCACGACAACCACTTACAGCCATCGGCTTATCGATATTTGCGACGATAACACCTTTTTCAGCCTTTTCCCCAGCCAGATCACGCCATCTATTCAAAGATTTGGCGTGACCTGGAAGCAGTGTGGCACTTGCTTTTGTTTCCAGCGGAAATAGGCGGTTGTTGCGATCGATGACCAGATCGATTTCAAGGCCAGCTTTACTTTTCCAATAGTACAGTTCCGGCTTCATTCCCCGATGATAAAACGCTTTTACCCATTCTGAGATCACGACAGTCTCGAAAAGATGCCCAATCATGGGGCCATTTAACAATGGTTCACTATCGTGTAGTCCCATCAAGAAGGAAGCAATGGCAGGATCCAGAAAGTAAAGTTTGGGACTTTTAATGATACGCTTGCCAAAATTTTGAAAATGAGGAGGCAGTAGATAGATCTGATAGCTGGCCTCCAGAATACTGATCCATTTTTTGATCGTGGGGACGCTTACACCGACTTCTCGCGAGATTTCAGAGAGGTTGAGTATTTGACCGGTCCTGGCAGCACATATTCTTAGAAATCGATCAAAGGTATTTAGATCTGCAACGTTGACTATCTGGCGAACATCACGCTCCAGGTAGGTCTGGATATAGCTTGCACACCACAATTGCCGCTCGACTTTTGGATTGTTTCTGATTTCCGGATAGCTGCCGCGCAGTATCCAATCATCGAGTGAATGGGATGTCGTTTCAAAGCCGATGGCTCCTTCATAAAATACCTGTGCAATGATTTGATCAATTGAATCATCCTGTTTTCCGGCTCCGATACTTTCTCCAAGTGTAAAGGGTAACAGGTTTAAAATTGCAATCCGGCCGGATAGCGATTGACTGACACCCTGCATAAGAGCAAAATTTTGGGAACCGGACAGTAACCATTGTCCAGGTTTACGATTTTCATCGATGGCACTCTTGATATAATGGAGGAACTCCGGTGCATACTGAATTTCATCCAATATGACCGGTGGCTGATTCTCTTTTAAAAACGTAATTGGATCATCCAGCAGCCTAGCGCGTACATCAGGATTTTCAATGGACACAAATCTATGTGATTTTGAGAACCTTTCGGTCAGCAGTGTTGTTTTTCCAGACTGACGCGGACCGGTAATTAGAGTGGCCGGGAAAGTCTGCATTGCCCGGCGAATCGTATGTTCCAAAATGCGTGGTTTCATAACCGGGAGCATATAATGTCCAAATTTAAACTTCAAGTTTAAATTTGGACACATTTTTTGATGATCCCATGTGATTGCGGTCTTTATAATTCGAGGAAAGAGTTCAGTGCCTCCCACTTTTCAAGCGGGATAACCCGGATCCGTCAGCCGCAGGCCGATAAAAATTTCGGTGGGATCACCAAAAACAAACAGGGCTTGGCAATATTGCTAAACCCTGTTTGTTTTTGGGTGTTGGCGTCTCAATTGACAAAAAAAGAAATTGGGGGATTATAGTAACGTATATCGGATTATAATTTCAATGTGTCAATCGGTGTATCAATATTAAAAATCTTATATACTGATCTGCGTGCCGCAAAACCTTTACACCATCTAAGTGACTCCGGTGTTATTGCTTCAGCATTTCTGCAATCCAGAATTTAAAAAATGCGTCAGTGAAAAGATGCCGGTTGTCCGGCCTCCTGTACAGGAAACCCTTTTTGATCAGCGCATCGATCGAACCCTTGATCGAGCTGGAAGGACCGATCTCATGGCGCAGCTGGAAGTCCTTTGAATAAATCTGCGCATCCGATTCAAGACTTAAAGCCATAACCAGGCGCTTTTGCGGCTGGGTCAACGTGTGCCACAAGGATTCGTAATAATTATTGTCCTGGTTGACGATGATCACGGGAACCTTTTCGACCATGGCAGAGGTGATCGTTTTATGTTCGCGTGCCAGTTCCCACAATACATGGCACATGCGCTGGACATAAAACGGCGTGTCCATGGCGGTATCGAAGATCTGCTTCAAGTGATCGGGGTCGATCGAATATCCCCCTTTGTCCATCCAATCAATGATAAATGTGGTATAGATGTCCCGGTCGATGGGCCCCAGGGCCATCAGACGCCCCAATTTGTAGAACGCGCGGCGCTTGTCTCTGTACATGGCGTTCATGATTGATGGCTCGGATCCGGCGAAAATGTATCCGACATGCTCATGTCGTTGTATCTCCGAGCGAAGTGCTTTTTCGATCGAGCCGCCGTTATACTTGGGCAGGTCGGAAAATTCATCGATCATGACCACCAGTGTTTTTTTCTTGCGACCGGCTATCTTGTCGGCATAAGCCATGGCATCCAGCAGCGAAGGCACTGCCCCTTCAGACCTGGAAAGGTCGAAGCTGAACGTCCACTTTCCATCGGGATCGACGGTTGCCTTAGGCCTTAAATGCTGCAGGCCTGTGATCAGCTTGAACAGCTTGTCCCGGTTGGTCTCGAGCGCTTTGAGTGTTGCTGACGCGTATCCGGAAGCCAGGCTTTTGGTTTCGGGAAATGCGAACAGGTCCATATAGGCGCAGCAAATTTTTTTTGCCTCGAGCCGGTCCCGCAAATTGGCCAGCAGACAGGTTTTGCCGAAACGGCGGGGTGACACCAGAAACACCTTGCCGATGTTTTTCATTTCGGTGGTAAGTTCATCGAGTTCTGCTTTGCGATCGGCAAAAAATTCACCGCGCACGATACCACCGTATTTAAACGGATTTCGCATCGAGATCCCCCACGAATACGGTTTTTACGATTCGATGACAACGATTCGATGGTTACGTATCATTTGCATGACCCATTTTCAACTGTTTTTTACTCACATGGGAATTGGAAGACTGGTTTACTGCGACTGTTCAACGGCGCAGTTTATAGTAGTTGTCAAAAATATGTTCCGTTTAGGTGGACCGTGCGCGAATTAAAAATCAAGCCGGATCAAATATGGAATAAGTTCGGAGTGCGGAGTTCGGAGCCCGCCCTGGTGCTCAGGCGAAAAACGGGGTATCTATGTCAAGATCATTTTCATTGCTCAGATAATTCGAGATCCGAACTGTACCCAGTTCTGGGCCAGGGTTGTGGAAGCGCTTGCGCGCTGTCTATTATAACCTCGATCTTGCATGAATTAGAAAATAATAATTGAAAAACCATCTGGGTCCCCTGTAATAATTGGGTTTAGGACCAACTAAAACCAAAAACAGGAGGTACCCAGATGGTAAAACAA
>Ga0126335_1001707_pt1 | contig 12593 bp, 9 predicted proteins | sample OlaspJWI45metaG_FD_108409 | JGI IMG/M metagenome (GOLD analysis project Ga0126335, IMG submission 108409) | Marine gutless worms symbiont microbial communities from Oahu, Hawaii - Olavius sp. 1 OAHU.JWI-45 metaG | ecosystem: Host-associated > Annelida > Digestive system > Unclassified | place...
GACACTATTTACATATACAGTGAACAATACTGGAGATAATACTCCACCTTGCCTAACACCTGCAGCTAAACTGAAACAAGCTGACATGCACATTCGCCATCTAACACAGGCATAGCTACCACCATACCACACAGCTGTATTGAGCCATAATTATTACTGTATATAGTGTATATTACACCTGTTATTAAAGTTATATTCTGTTTTCAAAGCTGTCTGTTAATCATTTCCAGTTTCCACTCAGGCTCACAGCTCAGTGAACCAGTAGGGGAGAGAGTGACTTGTACCAGGGGGCATATCTCTGCAGCTCATCAAGACATCTTCACCATATTTGTTGTGCACGTAGAAAATTGCGTCCTGCAATGTGTGGAATGGTCCATGTACGCCCGCCTCGAATATCCAAGATGGCGGACGGCGGCCCTCTTGAATTAGTTAAATCCAGTGGTCAAAGTAGGATTGATGAGGTGGGAGAACTACTTCCCTTCCCCCCTTCCTTCCCTGCTCTTTCTCCTCTTTCTTTCACCTCCCTTTTCTTCCCCTCCCTCCCTCAGAAGTAGCTTTTCCTTAATCCAGCTAGGGAGTCTGGGTGTGCGCTGTAAGCTCCCTTTGCTGGTCCGGGCGGAGCGATGTTTGGCGCATTTTTGGCTGATTATTGTTTGTCGTAAGAGCAATTTTAAGTGCATATTGTGGAAAAGAACGCATAGTCACGCTATGCTACACAACAATTGGCATGATTTGATGTTTGGGAAATGTAAAAGTGTGATGCAACTTTGCACATGAACAACATTGAACATATTTCATATTTCTGTTTTGTAAGAGCAATGACAATTTACCGAACTGTACACCCGCATGTTGAATTAGTTAAATCGCCATAACTTGGCCGCCGATTGTCCGATCTCACAGAAATTTTGCATAGTGACACATACGAAGGTGAGCTGAGGACAGCAGGTGTCAGCCTCGAAACCAGAAGTTGAATTCAGCCACCAGCGGGTGTTTTTTAAAATTTCGTTTTCGGGGCATACCTCTTTTGCTGATGAAAATATCTTTACCAATACGTAGAAAATGGGGTGCAGCAACGTGCAGAATGGTCCATGTATGCCCGCGTCGAATATTTTAGATAGCGGACAGCGGCCAAGTTAGCTGAACCGCTATAGGTGTGCCGGGGATTGTCTGATTTCATCCAAATTTTACTAAAGCCCCCTCCCAGCAAATTCCCTTCCACATAAACGCCCCCACCCATAAACGTCCCCACACCAGCGCATGGCCACCCACGCACATATGCCCCCCTCTCGCTGTAACCCACTCTTCCCCGCACACCTCTTTTCGGTGGACGGGCGCTCACTTCGCACGGCCTCAAGTGGTAATCCAAATTTAACTGCCACTGTTCTAGTTATTTTTTTGCCACCGGAACTTATAGATGGAAAACGGCCTTCGTGACGCTCGTTGTTTTCATACTGTAGGTGGGGGCCCTGGAACTGTTCTGTAAAAACTGACAGAAATACCCCACCACCCCTCCCCCATTTTTACAAAAGGGCAAAAGGTCCAAAATTTTGATCCAAATTTTGACACCGCTCGTCTTCGGAGCACTGGCATTTTGAACTGACGAAGTTTTTCGAAAATTTAAAAAACTTGGCAAAGTTGGAACCGGAAGTAGAATTCCGCCGGCATGGGGTGTTTTTTCGAATTCCGTTTTCCGCTGATCGTGACAACTTCACTTACTTTGCTGTGTGTGTAGAAAATTCTGTCCCAGAATGCGTGGAATGGTTCAGATATGTTTTCCTCAAAAATGGTGCCCTATAATGGGCCCAGATGGTAAAATCGCTATTATTCGTCTGACCGTTTGATTTCACTGAAATTGTGCATCGTGACACATATGAAGGTCCCTGACAGCGCCAAATTTGGAACCGGAAGTAGAATTCTACTCCTAGGTGGCCTTTTTCAAATTCCGTTTTGAGGGCATATATCTGCCGCCGATCAAGATATCTTTAAGTTTTTAATTGCAATTAAAAAATTAACACAATGCAAAAAAAACTACAAAGATATTACTGCAAACTTTGCAGAATCGAAATACGCCAGTCTGACTAAAATATGTGAGGACACAAGGACAGTCACTGGGGAGTAAATTGCCGTACTAAGGGGACCGTGGCTGTACTAAGTGAAACGGTCATCCGTCAGTGTGAACTATTCACATGCTGGCCGCATGCACTAATGAGACCAATAACCACTGCCGTGTCTGCCATACTATAGCAGCTTACATGACAGTCATATTATTTCACGCGTTTGCTGCAACAGGAACGACACAGATAGACTTCGTCAAAGTCCGTTAATATGCGATTAAAAAATTAACTAATGCATGCGTTTATACGATTAAAAAATTTAACTTCTCTACAGCTCTGATTTCGTTGTATGCTACATGTGCATTTGTCATATGCTAATTGCAGTGCTTACTTACTTACTGTCACGACGGGTTTTATTATTGTGACACCACGAGTTCGTCGAGCTACGAAAGCTCCCCTAGACGGATCTGCACGATTTAGTGTGTGTGTGTGTAGAGACTACAGTCGTCACTACGAGGTAAAAACAACCCTTGTTAACTGAATCACAGCCAACAACTACACAAAACAAACAATGAGCGATAATACAATAAACCTACAAGTGCTATACAATACAATAACCGAGAAATATCGTAATTAGTAACAAGCAGTTCAACAGTCTGACTGCTATTGTCCGTAGAACTGCACACAGTTATATCAACGCACAATCACTACAATTAAACAGAAAACAGTAATTATCAGTGCAATTATCAGTTCAAGTAATAGTTCAGCAGGTTAACTGCTATTAAGAACTGCACACAGTTGTTTAAACACTCAGTATAATAAACAGAACACAAATTAGCTATCAATGAGCAGTTCAACAGTCTGACTGCTATCGTTCACAGAACTGCGACCAGTTATAAAGCAAAAGAAAATATCTCACACCCGGACAGACTTCCCCCCACTTGAATCTTCTACGGGAACAGTCCAACGGCGTCGGAACGGTGACGACGACCCAGCGACAGTGACAGGTACGTCGTTCAGCGACCACTGCTACCGGTCTCGTTCTCCGGCAGACAGACACCCCAGCGGACGGTCTTCAGCTTCACGGCTGACTGATACCTCCTACGAACAGCTTCAGCCCAACGGCTGACAGGATCTCCAGCGAACGGTCTTCAGCTCAACAGCTGACTGGATCTCCAGCGGACGGACTCAGCTTAACAGCTGACTGGATCTCCAGCGGACAGACTCAGCTCAACAGCTGACTGAAATCTCCAACGAACAGCTTTGGGTCAGTACGTCTGACCCCGGCACTCAGTGTCGGCACTACCAACCAACGTCAGCGACCAGCAACGTCGCTACAAGTCTCTATAACGCTAAGCCACTTTACACGGCTTCTGTAAACACCGTCGCCTCTATCTGTCGAACACTCTAGACCACTCACACGGGTCCTAACTTCATTTGCGTCGCGTACGCACTTCAAAACTCACCTCAAATTTAACGTGCATCTCGTACGCAGTCTAAACTTCTTTTCTCAAATTCAGCGTGCGTCTTCTACTCAGTCTTAACTCACTCTCTCAAACACGTGCGTCTCGTACGCAGTCTTAACTCGTTTTTTTAAAATTCAACGTGCATCTCCTACGCAGTCTAAACTCTCTAAATCACTAGCCCACACGCCTAGTGCCTCGACGTGGCAGTTTATAGCACGTCCCGTACCGCGACGCCATGCGACTAGCTGTCGCACACGGCAGTTTATAACACCTTCCCTGCCGATGATATACGACACGATATATCATATATATATATACACCGCACACTATACTGCGCGCTGAAAAATACAGTTGGCGCGGTATACCCTAAATGGGGGCTCGAACAATTAAACCGACTGAAACAGTCGCTCACAACTCGTTCGTGACACTTACTGCCCTATTGATGTAATTTCATACTTTGTTTGAACTTTGGTTTCAGGTCAAGCATTGTCGGTTGCACGGAGTAGCAGACGCAGTGTAGCTGGGACTTCACTGACTCTCAGCAATGATAAGTCACGCAGCAGCAAGAAACGTCAGCAACCGTCTGATGGCAGTGGGTCAAGGAAGAGTCTTAGGAGAGGAGATGTTGATGTGATGACGTCAGCTGAGCCAAGTAGCATACGACATGTTGACAACGATGCAGAGACTAGCCATATTACTGCCGTCATAGCATCTAGCACCGTTGAGAGTAGTCATGCTATGCAACACAGTAAAGATGCTAGTGCTGCTGGAAATAGCCGTATTACACCAGCCATGGCAAGTAGCACACAACACAGAGAAGATGAGCGTAGCCATGCTATACAGTGCGGCAATAATTCTACTAGTGCTGAAAGTAGCCATGCTACATCCGCTATAGTGCATAGCACAGAATATGCTGACATTGTATGTGATGTTGAGAGCAGTTATGCTGTGGCTGCATTGAGCAGTTCACAACACATTGAAGATGCCAGTAATGAGCAGCGTGCTGAAACTAGCCATGTTGCACCGAGCTCAGTGAGTAGTACATGGCAAATTAAACACAACCCCAAGAGAAGTCAACTTAGACAAGATGAGTCAACAAGCACGTGCTGTGGTAAAGGCAAAGATACAATCAGTATACATCATGCTCATGCTAGTGACACCAGTGCTGCTGCTAGACAGCACGAGAGCCAGCATGAAACAATGAATGGAACAAGAGAGTTGTTTACAGCAAGACATGCAGCTAACACAGCTACTGAACATGTTGTGAATGTCAGCACTTCTATACAGTCGGACGTCAAGCTCCGGTAATACTTGTCTGAAGCATCATTTCCACATGCACTGTGCTGTGCAATGCATGGCGAATGGAAGTACTCGCTGTAACTAGGGACCCCATGTTAAGAACCACCGAACTAGCTGTAACTCGCTGCACTCGCCATGCATCGCACTGTGCAGCACAGAGATAGCTGTTGATAGGTTCTTTGAATTATGGTTCAAAATTGTTAGTAATGTCACTGTCATTTTCATTGTTATTTTCATATATGCAGTACATAGCAGACAAGAATATGATGCACGATGAAAGCTTCTAAATTCAGATGCTGACACTGTTGCTGTTACTACTGTTGCTTGCACCAAAATTGGCAGAAAACTCAGTTTCTGGGTGGTTTCAGTTGTGTTGGGAAGCGCTGCAGTGCGTTTTAGTTTTGGCCAAATCTGGAGCGGTTTCGGTACTAAATGACCAAAACTGATCTTATACTGGCTGCGTTATTTGCATTTTATCTACCATCTCTCTCACTGCTCCTGGGAAGGAACCTGAAAGCTGTGTCTGTCGTCAGTCATTATGCAGCCATTAACATTATTGATGCTAGACATACAGAAGTACATGACAGTTTGTCTGCATTCTTGTTGAATGATTGTACAGTCAAATCCTGCTTAGGGCTTATGGCGATGACTAATATCATATAGACCACAGTTCTGGTCTTGGTTCTGGCCAAAACTGGGGATTCAGTTTCAGTTCTGGTTTCATTTTCGGTTTTGGCCTAAACTGTAAAAGCTGGTTTCGGTCGACGTCTGCCATTCTGGACACTTCCTGCTAGAGCACAGCACCTCTCAAGTCACAACCTTATGGTGCTATATAAGCTTTATTGTTATTATTATTTTTATTGCATGGCACGCACGATTACCGTACGTCAGGGATATCACCACACATGCAACTTTGGTGCAGAATGCAATTGGTTTGAGAGGGGCTTCTCCCCAGATGGGTGAAATACAGCACTCTGTAACTTTCTTTGACTGTCCTTATTTTTTTATTCTTGATCCTGTGCACAGGTCAGACATGGTAGTGATTCACATGTTCAATGGCTCAGATGAGGTGTTTCTCTGCCAAAAAGGCACCCACAGAAAAATATGTATGAATAGGCATTTTTAAGCCAAAATCTTAAAGTCGCGATAACTTTGAAACCATATATCTGAACAAGTCGAAACTTGAAAGGCATGTTAAGACTAACAAGTGCACTTCGTGGCTGGTAGCATAGTAGTGTTACAGGCGACAATCCATTCCTGTGGGGCAATGGAATATTTGACCATTCGTAACTTTGTACCCCCTCGATCGATTATTACCAAACTTGGCAAGATTGATTATGTCGCATACCCACATGCCAAGCTTCATTAAATTTTGTTTGGTGGGGAATTCCCCCAAATATGTGACTGACTTTTTGTACTTCCCCGTTTTACATACTATCGCCTAGACGATCAGTGGCTCAAAACGTGTGGAATCTGCCACCGCTGCCCTAACCCCATAGGTTTTTACAGGCCTCCTTGACAAATTCAATTGCAAAACTTGATTATATTCATGGGCACCATTTGAACTTTTGATGCTGATCAATATAGTTTTATTTTTACATATTTTGTACCATTAGAATGCTTATTACCTATGCTGCATGACTGAACCATTAGATACTTACTAATGTCAGAGGTCAAAAGTTCAAGGATTGAAAATGTTAAAAGTAAGCCCCTAGTGCATTATCAATAAATTGTATTAAAACCTGCTAACAAAGCTAGTTTTTCATTAAATTTGAAGCCAAACACGCATTATAATATTACAAGTTGATATTAAGTATTCTATTGATTAAATATTCTGTGTATGACGTAATGTACGACATCGCTCAGATAATGTAGTGACGCTGCAATATTGTTGGCAAGAATGTCAGTCAGCATCACACAGTGGAGCTTTTTGCAGTCCCCGGTGATTTGCTCAATTTCCTGTGGACTTTTGTGGGTGACTGCAAATGAGCTCTTCTACAATGGTGTTGTTGACTGATGTTCTCGCCAACCTGGGTCGTCTACTGCCAACTTTTTGGTCAGTGCTCCCAGTTGCATCAGTTCATCTTAACAAGCTATCAAGTCCACTCCTAGACCAACCTTCAGATGGAAATTCATTTAAAACTTTCTCTGAGCCCCATTTTTCTTTTTTTCGCAAGTTTTCAATTAAGATTTTATCATTTACACACATTTTACTCATATTGCAGCATCACTACATTAACTGGCGACGTTGACGTCACACATTACGTTATACATAGAATATTTAATCAATAGAATACTTAATATCAACTTGGAATATGATAATGCTTGTTTGGCTTCAAATTTAATGAAAAACTGGCATGCGGTCTTCACCTGGGCAGCTCGACGATCAGCTCAGTGACATGTAGACTGTAGGTGGTTGCTGTCTATGTCGATATACTGTAATAGATAGCGTTTTTGACATTGCCGTCGTATCTATGTGGAAAAGACATTAGTTTCGTGTTAGAGTTTATATATTGTTAATTCCTGGAAAGGAATATCTGAACTGTTTAGTTTATTGTCTGTAATATTCGTCGTTTTGTTATCATTTGTTGAGTTTCATTGCAAATATCATTATACAAAGTTTGCTCAGTGTTTGCTCAACCACCATGATGATTTATTGAGGAATTGCCATTACAGACGTCAGTGAATTGAATGTTGAGTGTAGAGAGAATGCAGCATCAGTGCATCTAGCTAGAACTCCACACTTGCCCCCTCACAAAGCAACTCCACCGACTGCAGAGGTGCAGCATCCGTTGCGTGTTAGCCAGAATGCTGCCAGGTTGCCGGCTACAAAGCAAAGGTCTGTTTTAGCTGATGTATTCTGACTATGCTGTTTGTCATGAACAGTGGGATATGTGCGGATAAGCAGGTATTGTGTTCTTACTTGCAAGCCAACTGTACTGGGCAAGCAGGTATTGTTCTTGGCAGTGTCTGTGTTGGCGACTTTGTGTCTACACAAAAATCTCAAAAACTACTTGTCAGAAATTGATGTAACATGGTAGGAATATGTCCCGTGGTGAATGCTAGAAGTGTTTGGAAGTTGGTGATACTTTATTTTACTTTGAGCTATTTTCGTATTTTTTCAATTCAAGCTATGGTTTTGAATGGTTTGGAGATACGTCTTCAGAATATCTAGGTCATGTTGGAGTTTCAAGTTCATTGCATCAAGGTCACAGCAGCGAAAAATTGGTAGTGTGCAACTCAAAAACTACTGGTCAGAATTTGATGAAACTTGATCGGTGTACATGTATGTGCTGTCGATTGACGGGAAAGACTATGGTTACCAAGGTGACCTCTACTCAATATAACCCATTAGGAAACCTAAACTCCGGGCGCAAGCCCGGAGAGCGGAGCTCATTGCAAGCGACATAGAGATGAGAGGACGTTAAACCTTGTTATGTAAGGTGTGCATGTATAAAGTGTCTCTTACCTTTACCTTTTACCTTTACTTTTTACCTTTACCTTTCACCTTTACTTTATGTTTTACCTTTACCTTTTACCTTTACCTTGCATGTATAAAGTGTCGAGTGGGATGTTAAACCTCTACTCATCACTTCGTGACAGCCAGACTTTCGCTTCGCAAAAGGCAGATTTTCGTTACGTTACGGGTCACTCAGTACTTCGTCACAGGCAGATTTTCGTGACGGTCAAAAACTGCAGACTAGTAAGCACGGTCAACCACATAATACAATACAAATAGTACGCGCGCTATGCGCGCGATCTTACTATGGCTGCAGCCGGCCATGCCTACGGCATGGCCCGGGCTGCGCCCGGTATAACTACAGATGGAGTTGAGTTGTACTGCTGTGGTTGTTTTGCAGCAATACAAAGCAGCCGAGGAAAGCACCGAGTGGAGCAAAGACATACCAGTCGGCCGCTGCTCGTCGTGTTCCGCGGTCAATTACTGCTGAGGCATTGAGACGCTTCACTGGCATGAGAGTAGACAGTGAGGCTGTCAGTTGTGTGGAGGAAATGTGAGATCAGTTTGTACTTAGTATCTATTGTGTTACTGGAATATCCGTTGATTTTATTTCATTATCGTTATCATTACCGTGTGCTATAATAAAACACGTACATTTTCTTTTATATTTCCTACAAAAATGAACAAATGCACTCAAAATTTTTAGTGAATATAGTGGAATATATTCCTTTTTAGCTGTATCAGGATAGCTAATTTCTAAGTGAATATTCTTTCATGTCACTGACGTAATTATGACGTTGTGAAAAGCTGGAAAAACTTTTAATGCCAGTCATTAAGAGAATCTCCGGATTTCATCTTGCAGTTGCTCCTCCCCCAAAGTCGGAACCTCAACCCTCAACTATGGGGCATCATGCAAGAAAGAATGTACCAGAAGGAAATTTGAGATTACAGCATCAGCCCAGAGGCTCGAGACTAGACGAAAGAGGTACCAATGTTTGTGTACTGGCATTGCGGTGTTTCAGAAAAAAATTCTTGGAAAGTAAAGTAGCATAGTTGCAATTTTCTATTTGTGGTAGTGAAAATGTCTGTAAAATATTTTGAAATCATAACTGCATTTAGAGCTTGCTCAAGGATGAAGTTTAAAATTTTAACATTTTGCTGAAATGGAAAAACTATTGATTCAGCAGTATATAACTTGGTGATAATTGAACGCATGGCTTGTGTATCTGCTACATGAATTACAAATAACTTGGTGATAATTGAACGCATGGCTTGAGTATCTGCTACATGAATTACAAATAACTTGGTGATAATTGAACGCATGGCTTGAGTATCTGCTACGTGAATTACAAATAACTTGGTGATAATTGAACGCATGGCTTGAGTATCTGCTACGTGAACTACACATGGAACAAGTATGTTTTTTTTCAGTTCAGTCCAATGCCAAAAGAATTTTTTGCAATAGTCTTGAAAATGTGTATTTTGGCAAGACTTGGAGACAAATGACCGCAGCTGTTATACAGCTAGTCTACTGTCCACTACAGGCAAACTAGTTTCTGACTAAAAATCAACATTTAGCTCTTGGCAATTTACAATAGGACTGCAATCAGATCACGCAACAGTTTCTGCTGGAAGTCAGTGTTACAGTTCTAATGAGTCTCATATTGCTGCAAGGTGGTCTTCTTGTAGTCTGGAATTCTCTTGCAGTTGTCCTCCGCAATCTGAACCAGTCTTTGCATTTCTGTCTTATTTTTCATTATGATATGATGACATCGGAGCTACAAAGTCTCTGTTGAATCATTGACAACCTTGATGCTGTCAACAACTGACTTGGCTTTGTCAAACAGTGGATTATCAGTCCAACCTGCTGGATTCATGGTCAGTAATTCGACATCCGCACCAAGACAGTGAAGTGCACTGGTGCAGCAGCCGGCTCATGCAGTTCTTTGTTTTCCAGTTTCTTGCTGTCTTGCAGTTTGATTCCGGCTTGTAGTCATGCTGGTCTGTGTTTCGCCAGTACGTGGTGCCTGCATGCAAAGTGGACACTGTCTTCCAAAAAACACTCACCTTTTATATTTTACCGTAGTTTTTACAAACATTCACGAATTTTCATAATATTTGGCACACAGTATACTTCACCTGCATACTGTTGCTACACTATCTTTGGAAAATTGGAATTGCATAATAATGACTTTTATTAACAAATGTTAAATATTGCAGTTGCACATACTTTAAAATGTCCAGTTTTTCCACACAACATCCACATAATATCTGAGCTCTGTTGAGAGCTCAGATATTACAGTAACCTTCTCTTTGATCCACACAGGCCTAAATGAAAGTCATAAGCCTGGACCAGTAAACTTAGGAGTTTCACGCTGCAATAACTCAATTGTCCGATGCACACATCAGTGTGCTGGCACACTGCCTTGCTGGAAGATGTCAACATCACAGTAATGGAACCAGTGGACGAAGCGTCTCTTGCACCAGCATTCAGCTCAACATCATGGTAGTATGCAACAGTAAAAATCTTTCATTGTCAGATTTCATCGTCACATTTTGGGGTTATTTAAACAGCTTTGTTGATGGAACAAATCAGCCAAAATGGTCCAAAAACCAAAAATTAATAATTCCCAAGGTAGTGTAGCAACAGTATGCCGGTGAGGTAGACATGTCAATAATTGTTGTGTTGCAAATTACTTCAGTATACTATGTGCCAAATATTATGGAAATTGGTTAACATCTGTAGAAACTACAGTGAAATGAAAAAAGGTGAGCGTTTTTTTGGAACACGGTGTAGACTTTGCATGCAGGCACCACGTACATGAATTGATTATTGGAGGAGTGTTTACTGCATTATTTGGTCAAAATCAAAGCCCAGAATCCTCATCCTTTGAATGGTTTTACCCAGCAACTTTATTTTTGGTATGATGACACATCTTCAGAATATCTAGGTCACAGTTCAGTTTATGTCCATCCCATTGGAAAGTCAAGCTGGATGCAGCCCCCAAAGAGAAGTCTGTGGGGTTTGCAGCTACAGCTTTGCTGGTGACCACTTGATGCTGTCGCTGACTGCTCATTGCTTGTTGTTGTTAGTGGAAAGTTGTTTGTTGTACAGAGCTGATGAGTTCTGGAGCAATCTAGTGAGAGATGTAGATGCTGCAGCGCAGGCTTCAAGACACTCAACAATCACCAGACACGATGTCCAGGCTGTCATGAGAAGGTCACTGCTGTATATATCTCTTGCTGTTGAAGTTTGCTTTAAGTAAGGAACTAAGGTTGGCTACCCAGAAGTATGATGAGCCAGTCCAATCTGCTGCACTTATGCAGTTATGCAGTCGCCAAAGATTTAACTGGAAACAAAATCTGTCACCGACCAAAGGCAATGCAAACTGGCAGAAAAGTCGCGCATGTACAGCCAGACTTGCTGCTACAGGGTGTGCTAAAATCCAAAAATATGTACCCAAATTTCATGTTGCCATGTTGCCGCAAGGGGGCGCAGCGGAAAACTTGACTGTTTATTTCCTTTTGCAGCACGAATGCTGATTGCACACAGAAGATTTATGAGTTAACAATGAACATTATGAACTAGTAGGCCTATTATAAATGCAAATCAGTTGTCATAATACATAGTTACCTACTGTCTGTATAACGTGAGTAACATGGGTGCACAACTACCATGTGAGCCCAAAAACTGCACCCTTTTATTTTTGTAATAAATTTGTCAAAACTTTTTGTATTGAAATATTTTTGGCACACATATACAGGAATAAATTTGGAACTAACCAACATCAAATCAACAATCTCTCTTGAAGGGTGTTTTTGTAATGCCTTGTGAAACGCCGAGTGTGTTGGCGTTATTCACGTTTTTGCCATCTTGGCGGGATTAGTTATGAAAACGAAGTTCTGTGCAAGCACATGCACTGCATGTCTGCAACATACCATTGCCCCTTGTGCCATCACCATCACTGTTATTGCTGTCATCGTCATAGTAATAGTTGTAGTTACAGTCTTTATTGCAGCTGCGTTGTAGTTGACGATGTTGTAGTTGTTGTAGTTGTCGTCGTCCTCGTTGTCTTCGTAGTTGTTGTATATAAAGCCGCTTGCAATATGATAGATTTATCTATCTATCAACGAAACTATCAAATGATATGGATATAATTTGAATGTTGTAGGTGGAGTTTTTACGTTGGTGATATCCGAGTTATAGCAGAACAAACACCATAGATTCTAGAAAATTGCACTTCTTGTTGTTAACTTCAAACAAGTCAAACCATACAATAATATAATATAACGATACAACTTCTGTCAACCTAC
>Ga0126335_1001708_pt1 | contig 12593 bp, 9 predicted proteins | sample OlaspJWI45metaG_FD_108409 | JGI IMG/M metagenome (GOLD analysis project Ga0126335, IMG submission 108409) | Marine gutless worms symbiont microbial communities from Oahu, Hawaii - Olavius sp. 1 OAHU.JWI-45 metaG | ecosystem: Host-associated > Annelida > Digestive system > Unclassified | place...
TAGTTCAATCATATTGATGACCTAGATATTCTAAACATGTACTCTCACACTGAAAATGAAGCTGCTAGCTTAAGGCAAAAAAATACGAAGACATGTCTCAAAGTCAAAGGTCAATGTTAAAATGTCAAAAGCTCTGAATTACTTCGAGCGTTATCGTAACAGATATTCCGATCAAGCCCCAGCAATTTCCGGCGAATAGTTTTTGACTTGCACGCTATCGCTTTTTCGCCGCCGTGAAATTGACCTTGGACGCATGACCTTGAAACTGAACCCTGACCTAGATATTTTGAAGATGTATCTCCAAACTGAAAATGAATTTGCTAGGTCAAGCCATTCAAAATATATAGCCTGAATTGTAAAAGTTCAAAAATAGCTCTCAAGGTCAAAAATCAAGGTCAAATGTTACCAACTTTGAATCAGTTTTAGCGTTCACCATGGGGCATGGGGCATATTCCTACCAAGTTACATCAATTTCTGATAAGCGGTTTTCGAGATTTTTTGCGGACAGACAGACAGACGCACAGACAGATGCCGCCAAAAACAATACTTGCTCGCAGAATGCACGCAGGTAATAAAGACGAACTATAGGCCAATACTTCTAAATGATGCAGCGTTCTGACTTCCAACCGCAGCAGCAGGAATCTACGAGTGAAACCATGGTCTACAGCGTAGGCCTATGTAGTCAGCAGTCTGCAGACATGGATCAAATATTATTTATTACGTGCGCGCATCTTTAGAATATCTAGGTCACCTTCAAGTTTCAATGTCACGGGGTTATTCTCAAGGTCACGGTCGCAAAACAGCGGTAGCGCGCAGGTTTGTGCTCCCTTCAGACACAGTTTAGTTATTATACAGGCTTCAGCCTTATAGGCCTACATGTGGAACCATATTCAATAGCATTTAGTGTTTTGTGATGTATATGACAACGGAACAATAATTAGATGTATACAGGATGGTCCAATAAACCTGCACATTTCCATTTGCTTGATGTTAAATTGATATAGCTTTGTGAAATCTCAACCGAATTTTATAATTTTGGGCAGACTTACACCTGAATAAATTCCCAACAAAACAATTTATGTATTATCCACAACACCTATTGCGCGTTTCTACAATACCTTGTAGAAATAATATTGTCCGTTTTCTGTGCCGTTTCAAGATGAAATTTGCTCATGAATTATGTTGGCAAACAGTGTCAATTACACAAAATTGTACTGATCAGTTTACGAACAATGTTCAATATGTCCTTCTCTCAGCCAAAAAAAATTATAAAATTCGGTTGAGAGTTCACAAAGTCCTATCAATTTAACTTCAAGCAAATGGAAACGTGCAGTTTATTTTGGGCCACCCTGTATAGTAAAGGGTTAGCTCGGTACAGTGTTATAGTAAGGGTTAGCTGTATTTTGCGATAGCCAGTATATTGTTAGGCCTACTTAAGCGATACGTTGACTCAGTTCGTGTCTTGCAGTCGTGCCGTACACATCGTGACCTAGTCTGTACCCGATCGCTACATTTTATACGCTTTTCGCTTCTGTATCTGACCATTACATCGCCACAGCATGGATGAATAAACGCTAGCCATGATGATCCCATCCGACTATCTCCTTCTTCTCTTCTACCTTAGGCTCTACTAGAAGCTGCCCCATCCAACTAGAAGATGGTGGAGATGCTGAACTAAAAGAGTTCAAACACTTTAAGTATACGCAGCTATAACGAAGATCACAGTCAACAAATAGCTTTAGTCGAGGACCAAATTGTGGCGCTATATAAACTTTGTTGTAAGCTAATGTATTATACGTGTTAAACGCTGGATCCGAAAAACTGAATAGCTGTAGACTGTAGTTAGTTTGTAATATGTACTTACAGGTATCTTTAGTGTCAACTATCGACTATTATAGGCTCTATAGGGGCCACGCGCGAGCGATGAATAGAAGTACCGGCATTAAACCTCTTGGGATGTGGTTAGTGTATAATTAAGCTACGAATGTCTGACACCTGAATTCATATATTGTTATGACTTCGCTGTAGTCGGGGTCAGTGCATGTCTCGCGGCCTGTAAAAACTCCACCCTATGACAACGATCATTGAATGCGTCATAGGGGGTCCAGTTTTCAGAGAAAGTTGAGCGTCAGCGGCTTAACAATGGCCATATTTATTACAAGCCTCTATTACAGGCTGCTTCGGCGTATGTGAGCCTCGGCTATAGTCATATATGATAGGCCTAGCGTTTACGCCATAATTATACTGCACATTCCGCAGGTGCCCGGTAACTGTCAGCAGTTGCCACTTTCGAATGGTCATTGTAAATAAGCTTGGACTGCTCAATGGCAAAAGTGGTCAGTTATCACTATAGGCATATACAAATTTACATCCAGCGAATTTTAGATCACAACAAATACAGCGTAAATATAGATTTTTCTTATAACCACATGTCACAGTAATTGTTAAAAAAAACCACTAGGGCCTAGTCCACATTCCACAAGGTGTGTCTCAAAAACGTCGGAAGTGGTCGAACTTCGTAACTTAGACATTTTCTGACTAGATAATTTAAAAGCTTACCGACTTTTATGTGCTGGGCAGTACGTTACAACTAACTGGTTTATTGCCTTTTTCACCAGCACCGCGCACGTGCACGGTAGGCCTATATTTACCCTGCGAACCCCGGGGTGAAATAATGACTTTTGACAGTCGCTGCAGACTGCAGACGTCCTGCAATTTCATAATATTTACACACGTTCAACGCAGAACGTCTGAACATCCAAGTGGCTCGTTGAAGGCCTCTCTCAGTTACACGTGTGCGTCCACGGTCTACTCCAAGACTGCTGATGCATGACACTGATTGATTAGGTCCTTCAGTTCATGGCCGTGTACTCGCTGTCACGGCTAGTCTTTAGGTACCCACCATCTCATCACCAGTTCAGACTCGTCATCGGTCATCACACGAGCTCTCAGACTCAGTCTCTGCAACCATGTACGGTACCATACGCCTAAACGGTCGAGTACGCGCTATCTTAAAGATGCAGTAAAGTTTTTGCAACAGTCTATGAAGCATACCTTGACGTAACCTCAGCTAAAACTGTTTGAAGATGTAGCTATAAAATTTTAACCCTTACACAATAATACTAATATTACATGTTTTTAGGCTGCATCGAATGCATGAGATGCAGACTATTGTCACCGATGTGTGCGGTGTCTGTCAGTCTGTCCGTCAGTCTGTCTGTCACGTGGGGTCATTCTGTGCAGCCTTTGCCAAGTCACTTTGGCCTATTGTTATCTTTTGAGCTACCTACAGGCCTGTACATTATACATAAGGCTAGTTAGAGAGATACGTGGGTCGTACAATACGTAATGAGAAAAACAAGGTATCGTCCGTTATGGGACGTGACGATAGCTGGTCCGTCACGGTGCCCAGTGTGGTGCCGACTGGTGACTGTCCCCACTGATCCATTCACTACAGTGACAAAGCCAACCGGTCCATTTCTGTCTGAGTGAGCGAAGTGCCAACCCGGAAACACCCAAAATGGCCCCACCGTACTTCCGATCGCGAATCTCATGGCAGATTCTGAATCGGGAAGCCAGGTTATTCCTATTCGAGTAACCATATGTCTATCTCGCTTAGTTTCGAAGATATTCGTGTGTGACAGACAGACAGACGTCGGACGGACGGACAACGAGGACCATTACTATAACTGGCCCCCACATTGTGGCGGGCCAGCTAATAATGACAGAATATATTCTAGATATATATAGACCTGTTTAATAGAATCCAATTTTTCAAACACCCATTAAAAGAGATAAGCTTTCTAAATTAGAAACTTAAATTTAGAGTTTAATTTAGACAGTTTACTTCCTTTAACTGGTGTTTTAAAATGTATGTCAGTCTTTGGCTTCTATGCAACGCATTTCATGGCGTCTGTTTGACAACTTTGGTGTAGTCGGCGTTGGTGTAGTTCAATCATATTGATGACCTAGATATTCTAAACATGTACTCTCACACTGAAAATGAAGCTGCTAGCTTAAGGCAAAAAAATACGAAGACATGTCTCAAAGAATAACATGAATTAGTACAGTGCAGCAGTAAGTTGCCTGCCGATACGCCTGTCCAAACTGCGTCTATGGATGTGTGTACTCGATAAATCACAACTAATGAGTTCTGATCGCCGGAAGCTGAACTGTTATCACCTGTACTGTTGTAGGCCTACACTGCACAGTGCAAATCGTTTCAGCGTAAATAAGTCAGTCACCACATCGTCTGTGTTCGTATGAACAACAGAACTGTGCGTTTGAGTTAAGCCAGATCCGCCCAGGTTTAGGTTCTCACTCTATAACTACTAACTAACTTATACACTGTCTAGCTAGTAGCTGCTGTTTTGCAGAGACCTGCATAGGAGCTGGCATCATATCTGGAAGGCTTTACGGTCACAGCACGCTTCGTGTTGCATAAACTTGACGAAAACGTGAACTTTGAAAACGTTAGCTGGCGGCGAAAGCCACGTAAATTTTATCTCGACAATTGTTTACTAAACAGTTAGATATCAAGGAAACTTTCTAACCAGCGGTGACCTAAAATTGGCAAGCCACCAAACCAGACAAGAAAGAAAGAGAATGCTCTGTACAGCTAGGTGGCCTACACTACACGGATCTGCAGTTGGCATTGTACACCTAGCTCATTTTTAAATACAGAAGTCTGCTTGCTGGTATAAACAAAAAAATCCTATAGTCAGGGATAACACTACTACTTGTATAGACAGGCAGTTATTGTAGGCCTATTATTTTCGTTTCTTATCCATTTTAGTCGTTTTTACACTTTCACAGATTTGCAGAATCGTTGTTTGCAAGTCCAACAGCGCTGTGAAACGTTCTATTAACTACTGAGGTATGTAAAAATAGCTTGCATGTCAATAAGGCATAAGCTATAACTGTAGAGACGAGTTAACTCATAAACAGTTCACAAGTTCATAACAGTCCGCTTACATTCAAAACAATATAAAACAATTATTAAACTCTAAATCTATGGAAGAAGTGTAAAAACGTAAAACAGATTAGCTAAAAGCTTGTTGGAATGAAACAGTTTTAGGTGTCGATTAAACGTTTTAGTGTCCGAGAGCTGCTGTAAAGACCTTGGTGAGTTGGTACATGTAGTTTGTTCCATGCAAGGACTAATGCCAGAGTGGACCGAAGTCGTGATCGAGAACTGACTGCAACTGTTGGGGGTAGCGATGTCTATTAGCTATGGAGGTGCTCTGGGTGTGTGTATATATATATATGAGATGCATGAGAAGAGAAACCAGAGTCTATCCGGTATTCTACAGTTTGCCGTTGGAGTTGAGAAGGAGTTGACTAGTACATTAGGCGTGCATTATGTCGGCGGCGTGACGTATTGGTGACATTGCCATGACACTGTTGTGTTAACAGTCACGTGACTGGACGTGACGTCACCGGAGCACCTGTTGCCGCCACTGATATTGATGCTACAGTCATAGACATCATGAATATAAGATGACGTCATAGTGCGGCAGCTGGTGGTCTGCACAAGATGTAAACTAACGGGTTAATCCGACCCAGGTCGTTTCTGAGAACATGACACGAAATTAGGTGCGAAGCTTTGATGCACTGGCTCACGGCGACCTTGCAGCAATACGGCCAGAGGCAAGAAGGGCCGAAGTGGTCGTTGCGTACATCGGCGACGTCGGGCTCAATTGATGATTAGATGAGCCTCGTCGGTCAACTCGCCGGTAATTTGGCCATGAAATGATGCAGTGGCACTGCTGTTAGAGAAACTGGCAACGTAAAGTGACTATTACGATGCTACTCACGTACACGGACCACTCACGTCACGTTGAGTTGAACGCACTGAGTACGTCAATTCTGAATTCTTGATTACACGACAGTCAAGTAGCGGAAACTATTTCACTGTACCATAGATGTGCATTCATCTAGTTTTTTGGGAATAAGACAAAAATCATAGCTGTCCCAGAGAAATTGTATTACTTACAACTGTTTCAATAGGCATAGGCTATACAAAAACTGCCGAATGCTGCTGACGGTACCCAGGTTACAAACCTAAACAGTGTCGTTGAACTTGAAGTTAACATTTAATAAGGTCACAATCGCAGAACTGTGCCAGATGATATATGTACTGGAGATAGTGCCCGTTCTTAAACTATACCGGTGACATAGTGATGTGCTCTGCTCTTAGTTTGACATAATGTTCTAGCCTGCCTAAACATTCTCAGACTTCATCAGTCGGTACCCGGAAGACTTTAATATATTGCTTTTCCATACGTTAGCTGCCCGAAGAGTTACCGTGTGCTCAGTGTTCATCTCGGAAGTTAATACCATGCAGCCAATGCCGTATCACATGCGATCAGCAGCTGCGGTCATAACGAGAGAAATCGAATAAACTCCTGCTGCAAATAGCACCAGTTTCAGCAGCCATGCATTCCGCATGCATGGCTCGTCCAGTGCCGTAGACCTTTAGTGTAAACAAACCTACCATCAGCCCTTGCAAGTGGCCAAACGGCAACACATTGACTTGGAATGCAGCAACGCGCTGTCCATTGCTTGCTCGACCGACCTCGCTCGCGGCCGTAACGTCTGACAGGTCAAAGCAACTCACCGGTGTCAGATAACATAGACAGGATCACGTTCTGTGCCCACAGGACTGTTTTCCGACCCACTCAACTCGGCGACTTACGTGTACGATGTAGAGCGCAAGTTAGGTCGGACGTGGCGTCGTCCAATCCCCGCAAGCAAGGGTGAACTCGCGCCGTATCACTTTGACCCCGAAAGACCCGCTACATACCGCTACGAATACATCTGGCTTTCTGAAGCATTACATATTTCAAGAGTGTTGTTTTATGTAAGATGGATTGAGTTGCTGGCGGTGCCCTGATCGTGACCGAATTGTTGAGAATCCATTAATACGTCGTTAGCGGGTGCGTGATGTATTGTCGCTATAGCACTGATTGGCGCTGCCACATACAGGAGGTAAGTGAGGAGTTCTGGAACATGTCTTGATCTCCGAAGACGGCGACGTGTCACAAGACCGCCGAGAGGTCGACATGTTAATGAATCTTCCACTCTGTGCAACTCTAATCACTGCAGCCGACGTCGAAACAGCACGGATGGATTAAACGTCTTTATTAACTACCAGTCTGTATGTCACAGCAGCTTTAAGATGCGGTTCCACATATGTTGCGTTGTGCGTTGCGTTACAAGCGATAACATCGCTCCCACTCGCTCGTAGCCCGTAGGTACTAGGTATGGTTACCAGTAAAATGGCCACAGATAGTGTTTTGTCTTTTGCTATAGATCGCTACGCAACGCAACGCAAAAGCGACAACAGAAACGTCTGAAAATAATTTTGGAAAAAGATAGGCCTACTGCAAAATTTCATCACTTTAATCGATGAATCAATTAATCCTTCAATAATGAGGCACACATGTGTACACATGTGACAGACTGAGAGAGCACTGTACTGAGTGATACTGCTGCTAAGTGGCCAAAGTAATTTGGCGATGGCCGCATCGAATCTCCTCCCCCTCCTCGCCGTGGGGCATCAGGACCCCCATCTAAAAACTACTAAAACCGATAAAAATATAGTACACACAATACACGTAGAAACAAAGTATCACACACAAGCGCAAATTAGAAAATTAGCCTAAGTTGAGCAATAATACTGTTATTGGTATGCTGAACTTGATTAGCAAATCTCATTATGCTATTATAAAGCAGTGTATCAAAACTATGGAGACCAAGTTCCAGTAGCATAGCTGTTACACTGTAATACTTCGGGTAATTAAAGAATAATTTCGTGTATCTTAAATAGCTATATCGTAATCTGTTAACAGAACACATATTGTAGCGCTGCCAGAGTTCCATACCATAAAAACAAATACAAAATGTTAGATATATGTTCAATCAGTGTCTGGTAGACAGATACACTGTACTGGTTTCGCTTAATAGTGCCATCAAATCTGGATAACGTCTGTAATTTATATTTTTGGACAACGATGCACAACGCATAGCTGTATAAATTAATAGCTGCCGAGCGGAAATGACCATAAAAAGCGGCTTATCTCGGCCGCCCGCGGAGAGAGGCACAGTAGTACGCGCAAATAGCGTTGCGTTGCCGAGCAACTTGTGCAACAGCAGATTTCGCCGCCAGAGACAGTGCGCTGCGTAAATACAATTTACGGCGCGGGAAAACTGGTTTGCGACGATGAAATTTCTCCGAATCACCACAAGCGACGTGGCGACAGTCGGCGTCACTATGCCTCGGGCAGTGCAGTACTCGCGGCCCGCTTGATCACGCTCCGTGTTGCGTCTGTTTAAGTTGTTTTCACACACCGTCGCCCGATTATGCGGATATAGTCATAGAACGTGAAAACTACATTAGATTAGCTGAATCATTACGACACAAAAGCTACTCCATGTATTTGCATTATCAGTTGTCCGATACATCTTTTCATGATTATACGCATCGTATTTCGTATATCAGCAAGCCACGCCAGAGCAAGCGTTGTATAAAAGTTATAAATAACATTCTTCTAATTATAATTTTATCTACGACACTATGCAATTATTTACTCAATGTTTTAATCACGTTTTAATAACTTACAATATTGTCTGTGAGCTCTATCCTGTACAAAATGTCATGCGCATATATGAGCGCTATATTTTTGTGTTATAGAAATTTCCAAAGTCACAAGTGATGTAATTTCTGCACCGCACATTGTAGCTGATGTCTGACTGAAAGCTAAGGCGCTGATGCTTTGCTGCGTCACATCTGATGCGGTATCGGCAGGTCGATCGGTTGCAGAAGCAGGAACTGGTGTCCAGTACTGTACACTGTACGTGGTGGTCTCTCTTGCTGCAGCGGTCGGCGCACGTGATTGAAGAGCTGATTGGCGCGTTGTGGCAGCGGTTTGCCAGATTGTTTGACAGATGTCATCGATGACACTCATCAGTGTGCGGTGCCGTCGTAAAAGCTCATCCAGATAGATATACGAGTACGCACTGGGCCCGGTGCGATGCGATGCGCCGACTGCACTGCAGTACGGTGTTCGAGCGCATTAGAGGTTTTTTTTAAAAATGATATGCGCTATATAAATTCACGTTTTACTTACTTACTTACTTACTTCGACGCCCAATACAATGTCGGTGTATTGTCATCATCATTACCATCATCACAACTCAGCTGCTGCAGTATTCACACTGTGAGTATGGATTGAAACTTTTGTCTCATGCATGTGGTTTCAACTGGTTTGTGGTTTCTCTCTAGGAGGAATCTCTGGATAAATCACATCAACGTACCACTGGGCAAAAAGCGGCGCTCAGACCCTGTAGGTTTTTTTGTGTAACGTACGCCGTTTCTCAGTATCTCCGTAACAGTTAGCAAAGTGTGCGTCACACTTGTCATGACGAAAATGTGCATATGATATTATGCAGCTGCGCGTCGTCGAATAATGCAGAACTTAGTCAACTATAACTTTCTACTGTTGCCTAGCTGCACTTGTAGACCGCCTATCTTCGTAACACGAGCTTCGGAGTGTTTTGAAAGTTCAGCTATAGTGGGCGTTGGTTGTAGTTAAGACTTCACAGTGCAATATTACACGCGTGTCGACTTGTCCCAGACTTCGTGGATGCAGCTGTTGTAGCTCGTATCTGCATGTTCAGTTCAAACCACGCCTCCAAGCAGTCTGCCTGTACACTCGTGAATACTAAACAGTATGCGATAAAACTACCGTGGTAAACTTGTAAAAGATGTACGCTAATTTGAGGTAGGCCTACTGTTTTCTACTGTCAAGTTACTGCGTTAAGCATCTCCGCTAGAGGTAGCGAGTCTTGTTAGAGTCATCTACATAGCTTTTGAACCGCATACGACTGGTATCTGCTGGAGACAGTCGGACAAATTTTCTGCAAAATAAAGTTATATCTAACACAGGGTTTTGGAAACAGAATTTTTTGTTTTTTTTTATTATTCCAGATTTTAGACCTTTAAGCTGGAATAATAAAAGCACATATCTGAGTGCCATCGGACAGTATACATTCCTTTGCTTTATAGCAAGAGAACACCACATGCAAGCGTTCTTTCGCTTTATTTAGATTTCCTTTTATTAGCCTTTCAGATTTATCGATAAAGTATGGGATAAAACGCTACAGACTTGCAAAGTCAACGAGTGAAATTCGAGCGCGACGTATTGAGCGTGCCCACTTCAAAGCGCCTGTTCACCGAGTGTCGTCGTGCACGATCAGTCGGCGGTACATCGTGAGAAAATGTCGTCTGTTCTAGCCGGCCGAATCACGTGCAGATGTGGTGTATATTTATGTTAATCGATTAATGTCTTAGCGACGCCGGCGCCAAGCCAAGCGCCTGCAGGATACAGCATCACAAAAGCCTATATATACATCTGTGCATAGAAAGGACGATAGGCTTAAACAACTCTTTGGTTAACGGCGCGTGAAGTCTGCCGTGCTTTCTTGTACTCAGCCTTGCCACGCCGGCGGAATGTCGCCAAATGTCGCATAAAAAGTCTATGAATCCAGGCTGTTGTGGTTGCACTACACTCTGAACGTGATATGCAGCGAAATATTGTAGGGGCGGAGTCGTGCTGAATTTTTGCGTAGACCAAAACTGCGCTGGCGACATTCAGCAAATGAACAGCGCGGCAATTTAAACAATTTAAGCAAATCATTTCATCACAAAAGAATGCCACCAGTTATAATTTAAAACACTGGAAATATCAGATGAAATAATCATGTCTCGATGGAGCCAATTGCAGTCGAATTTTAAGTGGGCAATAGACCACGTGGCCCAGTTTAAAGTGCCCCACCGCTGTGCACGCAAGTCAGGCGATGTGGTATCAAAGAACGCGTAATTTTGTTGTTGTTATCCTTCTACGCAGCCGTCGGCCACTGGGCCATGTCGCGATATCGTGACTCGCCAAACGGCGACAGCGAGAGTCGTTTGTTGTGGTCAGGCGAAGCGATAGCGTTGCAACAGTTGATGTAGGAGAGACTATACACGAGCTGCTCGGCGCCGACGGCGATGTCCTTCGTGGCTGGCGGCGACGGATTCAATTTAGCCGAGCGGCGGCGCTCGTGTAACGGTGGTAGTGGTCGTCGTCGCCACGCCGATCTGTCTGCAGCTGAGCTGGCACGCCGAACGCTGTCTGACGTAGGTCATCTCGTCGAACCAATAATCCATAGCGTGACTGACGGACGGACAGAAAAGTATCAACATTAGATCGACACTCGACAGTCAACAGTTGCGCTGCAATACTGCGCAGTGTCGCCATCATCAACGTTCAACGACTTTAGCTCAGCTGATACAGAACTTATCGTATAGTGGGTTGCTGGACTGTCTGTGTGTCTGTGTGGGTGTCGCAAATGCAAACTCTCATCACAAACAAAAACTAGTTAATCTGACCTATAAAACCAGCTGAGAGTCACTGTCTGTGTGTGGCTTGTTAAGTCGATAATGTCGGTTGTTATTATGTGTAGAGAACAGCAGATTTAGAAATAAATAATTTTCTGTCAATTTGTGAAGGCCTGGTGATTTCAATTCACAGTTTCACATAGGTGAAAACAAAGCTGATGTTCGTGTGACGCCACTCTTGTCAGCGTCTGCAGCCGGAAGCCAGAAGTGGACGCGAATGTCCAATCCATTAGGCATTAGGACAGCGCGAGTTGCACGTTAGTTACGAACTGGCTGACGAGCGACGTAACAACGTTAGTGTAAAGCTGCTGTCGCTACTGCAGCTGTAGCCGAGAAACGATCAAGAAGGCTGCACGCATCCGGCCTCGATGGCTTGATGAACAGGATGGCTTCCTTGTCAAGCGGGCCACATTTGGCTTCAGTGGGTAGTCCGCCTTACGATCTAGAGTCTATAGACTATATATGTCGTGACGTGAAGTGCGTGGCGCGGCTTATCGACGAAGACGCTGTCATGTTTATCGTCACTGTCGTCATTGTCGCCAACCTCTAACCGATCACGAAGGCATGCCACTTTACGTCATAAACTGTGTACAACAAGTCCCGCTATATCCTGTCATTCACGATGCATTGCCGGAATCTAATTATTACAGCAATGATGAGGCAGCATGGCTTAGCGTCTCATGTCGACACCTGATTTCAGATTCGAGACTAAAAGCAGAATTAATTACTTTAAAATGTGTCTTAGTGCCGCTTTTAGCTGTCATGGCGTCGACGTTGACCCCGTGACCTTGAAACTCGACAATGACTTCGAGATATTCTGTAGATATATGTCCACACCAAAATTGAAGCTGAATAGTGATGGCTCAAGGCATCCAAAAGTTAGAGCCTGAATTGAAAAAAATACAAAAAATATGTTTCCAAGGTCACAGGTTAAGGTCAAAGTCACCAAAATCTAACCGCGTCTTGGGGTTGCCATGGCACCACATGCCTATCAGGTTTACAGTTACACCAATTTTTGGCCAGTAGTTTTTAGGCTGCATCGACTGCATGAGATGCAGATTGTTGTTACTGTACCGTTGTGCGCGGTGTTTGTCCGTAAGTCTGTAAGTCCGGTGCAACCTTTTGTGGGGCTGGTGGGGTGGGTTGAAGA
>Ga0126335_1001709_pt1 | contig 12593 bp, 10 predicted proteins | sample OlaspJWI45metaG_FD_108409 | JGI IMG/M metagenome (GOLD analysis project Ga0126335, IMG submission 108409) | Marine gutless worms symbiont microbial communities from Oahu, Hawaii - Olavius sp. 1 OAHU.JWI-45 metaG | ecosystem: Host-associated > Annelida > Digestive system > Unclassified | place...
AATGCGCACTCCCACCTGTAACCGCAATATAATTATTTTTAAGGTACATGGAGTAGCGGAAGTTTGACTATAGTACATTACTATTTAGTACTAGTTACTTATTTGCATTTTTATAGCTTCATATGGTGTTTATAATACGATCTGTAACTACTACTGTGTGTGAACGCTTTACTTTTTGTCACATGAGTCTGCCTGTCTGGCACATAAACGAAGGTCGAATTTAAGAAATAATGAATTTAACATCCCTAGTTGCAGCGGTGCATAGTGGCATTTGATGTTCAATCTGCTCGCTGCAAATTTACACGACGGCAATGCGCATGACCTCACGAGTAGTGTAGGCCTCATCGGTAATTCGATATTGATGTCCACTCAGCGGGTGGCCGTCAGTAGAGTGCCGTCAGTAGAGCGCCACAATTGGTATCACTAACTGCCTCCCTGAGTTTTATAGCAGCATTTGAGACCAGTGCCGGAATGTTTGTTTGATCTTTGAGACTTCTCAAACGGTTGGCTGGTTGGCAGATCAAACAACCTTAGTGCACCACTAACCGCGCTCTACTGACGTGGACCCCTACTCAGCAGGGTGTGACATCATCATCACGTGGTCGAGAATTTTCGTCGAGTCCCGAGAAAAAATGTCTTGTATCGAGAAAAAAATTCTCGACTTTTAACATCTGTGCATTTATTGAGAAATTTGTCTTCCACACAATTTTTGTTCACATCATACTGATTTTTACTTTTTAGCACGCTTTACAAATGTACTTACTTACCTGGTCAAGTCACGCACGTGTTCATACTGCAAGTGTGGATGAATTCAAACACTTGCATGTTTGTTTTTGTTGTTTTTTTTGACTCACCGCCACTATTAGTATTTATGAATCTTATTTGACTGCATTGAGTTATAAATAACACAGTTTGTATGAATAAAGTTCAGGGTGGAGAAAATCATGATTTTTTTAAATAAAAAAATTAGATTTTTAAAATTTAAATTACATAAAATTTAGCACCTGTATTGTGTGAAAGGCAAAAAATGGTAACAGTGTAGGGTATTGAAATAACTTGTAATTAATTTTTTTAATGTTAACTGTTGTTAAGCCTAATGTGTTGTGGCATTTTTGCATCACTTCATTGCTTGTGTAATTTAATCTAGCTGAGCCTTGCATGTAACAATAATTGTTTTTAAAAATGTTAGTTACAGTACGTTTTGTAGTTTATTTGTTTTGCATTGTTTGTAAGTAATTATACTACTGTTTATTTATGGTGGAATTTTGTTATTTGCAGTGAAAATGTCAACAAAAATATTTATCGGAAATCTGGCATATGGAGTTACAAGTGACATGATTAAACCTTTATTTGAGAATTATGGGACTGTAACAGAGTGTGATGTTCTTGGGAACTTTGGATTCATAGTAAGTTTTAACTCTGCTCATTTGTGGTGTCTTTAAAGAGATATGTTCAGTGTGTTGCAGTGTTTCTTTTCATATTGCATGTTGAATTTATGTTGTTTGTTATGTTAGATATTGCTGAAATTAAACTGCTAGTTAATTTTATTTCCTAAGTATTGGTTTATTTGTTGTAGCACATGTATAATGAAGATGAAGCGAAAATTGCCATTGCGGAGCTGGATGGTTATGAGTTGGATGGCTTAGCTATGAAAGTGGAGGTTAGTCAAACTGATTGGCAGAGATGTGTCATAGGTTACTGACAGTGTGATGACACTCTTGCTTTGTTCAGTATTTAAAAGGGCACTCCATAAGAATATAAAAAGTACTTGGTGTTTTCACAGATGTGCAGTAAAATATTGAAATTTTCTGTTTATGCTTGGAAATTCACATTTTAAGGCTTATAAGAAATAGTACTGAGTACCTTGTTTTTTTTATTAAAATTATGCAAAAGTGAGGGTATGGTGTCACTGTCCATGCACTTCAGAAAGTCGAAGTGAACTTGTACATTATCTTATTATTATTATCTTATTAACTCGTGTAGATTTTGAACATAGCTGTTGGTTGGAAAATCATAACATGACCTATTTCATTTTAGGAAGATCACTTTTGCAATATATAGTTTCTGAGTTTCTCAGAAGAGGCACTATGTCTAATGTCTGTAGTCTGCCCTTTTACTGTTACCTTCGTTTTGTTTTGTCTTCAAAACATGTTTATTTGTAGACCATGTTTGCTTTGCCACTTGTATAATTTTGTAATTTGTGTGTTGCATATAACATTGTTATTGCAAACTATTGTTTTGTTACTTGTGTGATGCAGTTGTCAACAGTTGCTACACAAGGAAAAAAACGGTTAAGTCGGTAAGTTGTTTTTGGAGATTAATAAGTTTGTTTATTTAGCACTACATTGTTGTGATCAATTCATAGTTATAATGTTTAATATAGAAAAGCAGCACTGCTAAAATATTAGTTAGTGAGCAGTTTTCTGTTCTTTTTCTTGTGTTTATTAAGAAAGGGTTGCAGTAGCGAGAATTATTGGTCTGTTACTTCTTATTTCTGTTCTGTTGTACAGTTATCTTGCATCATTTTTCTGTTAGGATTTTGCAGTGCCTGTTAGTTTATATTAAACAGTAGTAATAGTGGGTCACGTTTGAGCCACATGAAAATGGATAGATGTGTCAATTAGTTTTAAAATTTTTTTTTGTTATTAGTTGGCCTCGTGATCTTGATATCATCTCATTGGGGGTTGTTGTTGCAGGGCTTCCACAAAGATATTCGTCGGCAACATAAAAATTGGAACGACGAGCGATCAGCTGCGTGTGCTGTTTGAGAAGCATGGAAACGTAACAGAAGCTGACGTCATCGGTGGCTATGGATTTGTTGTAAGTGAACATAATGACTTTGTTTGTGTTGTATTATTCTTAATTATCTGCTGTGATAAAACTACAAAGTTTGTTGTGGTGTGCACTAAACATTTGTTATGAAGCATTTCAGTGGAGTTTGTGGAATTTTTATTGTCATTTTTACTGTACTTATTGCATTGCGATGATGTTCACTGGAAGTACATCTACTGTTATTTGCTAGCAGTGTAAGGGTTTTGACATAGTATGGTATTGTACTTTCCACTGTACAAGTGGCTAATAATGTCGTATGATAACTGTAATGAAAAGTAGCAAATATTTAAGCTTAAGATTCCATCTGATGATGTATTTGGTCGTGTATTTTGTATGGTAACTTCAGACCGAAGTGGATTTGTTTAATGTTAGTTGTTTGTTCATGTTCATGTCTGTAGCACATGGCTGATGACAGGGAGGCACAGGCAGCCATCAGGGCGATCAATGGATCTAAACTCAATGGCTCTAATCTTAATGTCGAAGTAAGTGTTGTCAAGTACTTGCATGATATGAGTCGTTTGTCATTGCTGAAATTTTTTATACTTTCGCCTACTTATATAGGTGAAGGAGGCTATATGCTTTCCAGTAATGCTGTCTGTGTGTCTGTGATTGCACTTGGGTTGGCTGGCAGCTGGCCTTTTTTCTTTTTATGCCCCCACTAGACTCACCACAAACTGATTCAAACATGGACAAATGCAGAGTACTCATTATAAATTGGACAGAACAAGTCTAACTAAATTAGAAAATGGATTTAAACTGATGTACACATGCTCACTTGCTTAGGGGGAGTGGGGCTGTCTGACGCATTTACCCTGGAGGTTATGTTCAGTGGATTTATCATGGTCATGTTCTGTCCAATTTATAATGAGTACTCTGTTTATTATTGTGTCTTTGGCAGTTGTCGACAAGGGAAACACAGGGCAAAGCTCGAGGACAGGATGGCTTCGCACCAAGTGAGAGGTAAATATAATGTCTATTTGGTTTTTCAACTTTGTCGACTTCTGAGGATTAATGTTCATAGTAGGAGTAAAAGTGCAAATTCTGAACTGGTGACTGTTGAGTTGTTAAAGATTTACTGTCTTCCTGATTTATTGTATGCCACAGAAGCAATATCATTAACTGCTACAGATATGCGTATTCTGGACAATTGTATTAGTAGAGCCTTATACAAAATATTTAGTGTATCTGATAATGAAAACATGTTGCATATGAGACACTGTCTTGGTCTACCGAGTTTGATGAACATGATTGAAAATAGATGCTTTAATTTATGGCTAGGCTACTAGATAATGGAAGTTTTAATGTTATGTGTAATGTGTGTAATGTTTTGGGGTTTTAATTTTTTTTACTATGTTTTAGTATGTTCTTATATAGTACTGTATGTTTTATGTTTTCTTAGGCTTCTTTTACTATTTTTGCTGTATTTTTATATATTACTTTTGTGCTCAGTGGCTGCACTTTGTGAGAACTAAAGTATATACAGGGTGTTCCAGAATAAATGGTATAAAGTTTGCCATGCAATTAGTTTTGAACTGCTTGTCCTAGGATTGTGACATTTGCATTAAAATACACAGCAGAGATTGCTGTCTACCAATTAACAAAAAATATTTGTTTAGTTGACAGTTGTGAATTGACCAGAAGTAGCCGCCCGTCATCAGTGACATAACCTGCGTGTAAATAATTAAAGTGGCACCTTTAACTACCGAAGATAGCTTCCTGACTTTATTGAGCCACCCAACATTCCGCTTAACTCACCTGATCTGAATCCCGTGGACTACTTCATTTGGGGGCCTCTGCAGCAGCTGGTATATTGTCAGAAGATTGAGGATGTTGATCATCTAAAGCAAGAAAAGTTTCTGGGACATAATCAGTCAAGAGCTAATCGATGGTGCTATTGAACAGTGGTCTAAGTGACTATTGTCGGTTGTTTGTTCTTGTGGTGGACATATTGAGCACCGTTTCTCTTAATTCTGGAAACTGTTGTTCGTGTGAGCTTCGTTTCTTTCGTGATTTTGTCAAAAAGATGTAGTTAATTTTGTTTTCGAATAGTACACTTGCCAACTGCAAAGCAAAGAAAATTTAACTGCAGCATTCAGCCGTTGGCCTTTGTCATGTAAGCAATTTATTTCTGGACATTCTGTTGAAAACCGCATGACTCTGTGATGTGTGGTTGCAAAAATGTGGTGCTGCAAACTTTGTGCCATTTTTTTCTGAAACACTCTGTATATAATTATACACATACACCCGACGACCATTGAGTAACTGCTGACATGGAGCTTCATTTGATTTAAATTTCTTGTTTCATTGTTAAGTGATATAGCTGCACATTTCCAGTACTGATGTAATTTGTATGGTTGCAAATTGTTTTAGTTTTCGTGGACGAGGAGGTGCAGCGTGGGGCCCATCTCGTGGCAGGTACCTGTTGTTTGTGTTTAACTTTTGTTTTGGCTTGAATGCACAGAAAGACTCGTCTGAAATTATGTTGGTCTTGTTCTGTTTAGCAGATTGTGTAGTTTGATGTAAAACTTTACTCATTCATTCATGCACTTCTTTGAAAACATTTTGTTCAGTTTTTAATTTGTGTAACTGTGGTAATTTTTGGGCTGCATGAAATGCATGAGATGCTGACTATTGTTCATGATGTTTGCAGTGTCTATCTGTCTGTTATGCAGCTTAAATCAGCAGCAGCGCATGCAGTGTACACCATGTGCCATATGAGCAGGGTCATTCAGTGCAGCCTTTGTCAAATTACTTTGACCACTTGTTCATTTTGTAACAACTGTAATTATTATTACATTTGTTTACAAGAAACAAAGAAAATAAATGCAAGGTCAGGTGGAGGTGAAGTTAATGATTAGATAGCAGTATTTGCACCCATGATGACAGTAATTATAACACATTTATCACATACTACTGTATGGTGTGAAGATAATAGCATAGAATTTTTAGATTGCTGAAGCATTGACTAAACTAGAAATTTGGTATGTTGTCATTATTGAAAGGAAAACTTTGCAACAAAATATGGGCATGGATGTTTGGGTGTGAGTTAGTGATTATTTCATCATGTAAGCTTTTTGAAGCATTAGTTTTTAGAACATTTGTGACCATGGTTTTAACAAACAGGGGTCGTGGCTCTATGAGTTCACGTTTCGATCCATATTCTGCTCCACTGGGCAATTCATATCTGCCGCGGTCAGAAGGCTACCCTAGCATGGATTCATATCATCCGGCACCATACAGATCAGGTACCCTGCTGGCTGCGCCACCTTCTGCAAGGGCTGCTGCTGTGTCAACCTCGGTCTCTGGCGAAGACACATCGTTTGCTCGTGAGCTGTTACAACTCTACACCAAGGACCCAGCAGCATTTGATGCCTATGCCCGTAACCCGGATGTTCGACGTTCGTTGAATTTGCAGCCAGAGCCAGCAGCCATTGTGCGTCCTCGTGAGGAAGCCTTTCTCAAGCCTCCTCGTGAATACATCCTAGAACAAAGACTTCAACAGAGGTTGGCTGGCATCTTGACCATAGCGTTTGACATTTTTGTTTTGTAATAATATTTTAACATCGAACTTTCTGGCATTACGTTTGCTGCATGCTTAATTTCATTCGGCAGACAACATCAGCTCTAGATGACGATTGCCTGACAGTAAGAGGGAAGATTTGTTTTGAGTTTGGTTGTCAGTACCAGTGCAATTAATTGCCTGGTTTGTCTAAACGGTTAACCTATATTATGTTGAGTGGCAGATAAACTACAAAATTAATACTGCACAGTTAAGTAATTTATATGCATTTCTTAACTGTCTGTGTCTAACTTTGATTGTAATTTATGCTGTTTTTGATAAGCAGCAAACCACAGCAAAGCAAAGTAAACATTAATGCTACTGTTTAAGGTCATGAGTAATTTGACATCTGTGGAGTTAATAATTTCATGTGTGCAGGGTACTGTCTGAGCCGTACTCAGCATTAGCAGAGCGGAGTGCTGTGCTTCCATCGGCATCAGGACATCGTAGTATTTCTGGTGGCGTCAGCATGCGATCGTCAGCACCATCTCAGCAGCTGTACATGTCGTTCGAGTGAGCTGAAGTATGTGTGCATTTGTACACTTTGGCCGAACGCTGTGCATAACTAGCTCTTAGTGTGATGTTCGCACTGTAAGCTGGTTCTTGCGTCGTCAATACATTCGATTCGTAATTTCGCAAACTGTGTCGTGAAGATTTTTGAATTTGCGTAATCGATGGATCGTCGAAGTGGAACTTTATTTTTAGCTGCATTTCGCTACATTCGTTTGTAAGCCAAACGTCGTGATAGAAAGGATTCTAAAAATACCCAAGTTTTTGCGCCGTCTTGTGACATCAGTTGTATGTAATAGTTTATTAGTTTGGTAGTTAAGATGTCGATACTTTATCACGGAGCAATTCTGTCTACACTGGCATTCGGACAATGGAACAAATATGCGAAACAGTATCGTCGTCAGATGTGAGAAACGATCGCGTGCATCGATTAGTTTGATTTTGAGCTAATAAAATATCATTTGTGTGCTAAGTCGTTCGCGTGTCAAGTAGATTTACAGAATATTCATTCCTGTATAATTGAACCACATGTAACAACACATGCCAATATGCAAAAGTATATACAACAGAGTCTAAACAGTGGCCTTGATGGCAATGTTAGTGTCGTGCAAGTTCTCTGTTATTGAGCATAGGCTATTTTGTTTTTTTTTCAGTGGTCAAATGAGGTATCCGACAGAACTGTAGCTGGAGCCATCTCACAGCTGCAATTGCAATCTATCAGCCCTGTAGCAGTTAATACTACATAGCGATGCACTTGCATAATCCAGTGTCATTCACCTTCGTACACTAATATCTTTATAAACTAAGCAAAATAGAACTATGGTTACTATTAAGGTTGACTAGGAAGTGGGGATTCACAATTTAGAATTTATTGTCAGATTTGTGACAAGAACTATGGTTCCACCATTTTGGATGAATTGTCAACCTGGAAATGTCCAAAATGGTGGAAATGCTCTTGTGGTTGCCACTCTGTTGACAGATTCTGAATTGGGAACCCCCATTTCCTATTTGAATTTAATAGTAACCATAGCTCTGTATCACTTAATTTCAGAGGAGTAGATTTACATGTATCACGAATGAATGGACAACACAGACCATTACGATAACTGGCCTCCATGTTGTGGCTGGGCAGTGGCCTGCTAATAAATCTGTGACCTGCTGCTATTAAGTTTGTCGGCAAACAAACTTTAGCATTACTGATAGGCTCATTGTCTCTTCCAGAACATGATGACTCGGCTAAGAGTCATTTTGCCATGCATTCGCTGATTAGATTTATGACTGCGAGTTGTTTAATATTGCGTCACGTAACTTGCTGTAACTGTACACTCGTGGGGAAACCCGTGTATGCACTGGTGATGTTTATATGTCAGCATCACTGTTTTACCTGCTTTGTAGTGATTATTATAACCATCTTTCACTACAGATAAATCTGGCTACACACTGTTTATGTGGTGTGGTAGAATTTTCTCTACTGTTATCCTTTCTTTCACGTTTTAAAGTATTCTTGAACGCATGATATTTTGAATAGCCATGAAAATTATTAAGTTTTCTTGCTGATTAAACTTAAACATGTAGTTCATGGTCATTTTACTTATCTTGTATCTTTTGTGTCGAGTGGGATGTTAAGCCTCTACACACACTCATCTTACGTAATTGAATTAACATTGTCGGTCGCTGTGTCGGGCGATATATGCGGCGTTTGATGTCGAACGATTCAAAAGCAACATTTAAATGTGCAATTGAAAGTGATGCATTTTTCCGTCGGTATTAGAAGTCTCGTCCGCCGAACTATGCTGCCGACCGACCGAACGTAGTCTTTGCTCTGTGCTGAATACACCGGTCCGAACGTCAAAAAGCAATCGGCCGATATGCAGTGGTGAAGGTAACAGTTAGATTCATTTGATTACATGCACACAGACAGTCTGACATGATCAGTAGATTATTCTTTTTTGTTTTTTTTTATAAGTTTGTGTTTGCATGTTTCTATCGGCAGTACTTGTATTGGATTTGTTCACTAGAAGAAGTTAATTTTGTGTTTTTGTTAGCTGTCTTACTTTCTATCATTAACTTTGCAGAGAACAATTGTTTAATAATAATGGATTATATACTGCAAGGTTTGGGGAACAATTTTTAAGATGTTTGGTATTGAGTAGTATTCTCAAAAGAAATTTTTCTGTAGCATTTTAAAACCTTATATTTGCTAGCTTTTGCAAGTCTCCCATAGACTCAGTGCCCATTTCATGCAGGAACTGTTAGCAACATCCCTTTTCTAACCTTTGCATATGAGAGGTTGAGAACAGTGGCCAGTTTTCTTCTTTGCTACATTTAGCTGTGACCACTTGAGAGTAGCGTAAGAGCATAATCTTATACTACTCCTTAAGAAGGACTTTTCTCTAATAAAACTCCACCCAGATCCAGGATTGAACCTGAGAACTCTGTGGTGTGTTATTCGGCATTTATTGTTTGCATACTTTGATTGATAACAGTTGTCGTGTTTCAGATAAATGGAGCTGTTTGGGAGTGGTGTTGCTGAAACTGAAGGCTTGATGATAGTAACTGATTGCATGCACAGCCCAGCAGGTGAGTCTGCTATTATTTATGTTATTTATTTTTCATAGCATTTTATCACAGAGCTATACTGTGATACAGGTTTCTTTTCTCCAAGTCTCTCTTTTCCATTGGCTGATAGCACACAGTTTTGTCCAGTTGGCGTTTTGAAGTATTTGGCAGCAGTTGCTCATTGCTAAATGTTGCAGATTAAGCTTGCTATTTTTGCATCTGAGTACTTGTGTGGTCATAGTCATATTTCAATCAGCAAAGAACAAAGGCAGTAGCCATTTACGGTTGTAGCCAAAGTCAGTACACTGAAACAAATTATAATTCTTATTTGTCGCGTGAGTTAATAATACTGATTAATTTGCTGAATTTGTCAACTTCTTCTTGGTAAGTATGTTATTTCTCCATATTGTTATCATTGTAGAAATGCTTACAAAAAGAGGAACAGCAAAAGGCAGAATGAGTTAGTCATCAACACTGCAGCTACTGTCCTCACTTTGCTCTGTGTCATTGTGGAGGTAATTATAGAGAGTCCAGTGCAGTTATTTCATTGATTTCATTTATTAGTGAAACGTTATGCATTTAGGGTACAGTTTATAAGTAGATTTGGCTAGTACTGTGTAAATATTAAACTACTAGCGAATCTGCCCATCCAGGCTGACACTGCGTGTAGTTGTCAGCCCCGTCAATCTCTCACCTGCCTCAATCCCCTATCATGCTACCCCCTCTCCATAGGCCTGCCACCGGTCCCTTTATATGTTTAGCTCCCTATCGCGGGGGTGTGACCATTCGATTAGATACATGGTCACATGGTTTGCTGCCTGTAGGCGGTCTTTCCCATGCCAGCCTAGGCCCAGCAGGTGTCGCCCGCAAGCTTGAGCCAGACGTGCTGCTGCTTTCCGGCATGCCTATAGCATGCTGGGCTTTGAAGGCAAGACTTATGAATTTTCTGGCCCACTTCCCCACCTCCCACACTGAATTTTTTGCACCTAAAGCCATCCCTGGGGTGCTCTGGAGCCACACTAAAAATTTGGGGGCAATTGTCCATCTCATTCCCGAGTTATAAGTGAACAGAGAGATGGGTATCCAGTAGTATTCTGAAAATACATTTTTCTGTAGCATTTTAAAAGTTTATGTTTGCATGCAGGAACTGTTAGCAGCATCCCATTTCTAACCTTGGCATATGAGGAGTTGAGGACAGTGGCCTATTCTCCCAGCTGCATTTAGCTGGGAGCACTTGAGAGTAGTGTAAGAGCATAATCTTATACTACTCCTGAGGAAGAACTTTTCTCTAATAAAACGCACCCAGGTCCAAGATTGAACCTGAGAACTCTGTGGTGTGTTATTAAGCATTTATTGTTTGCATACTTTGATTGATAACAGTTGTCGTGTTTCAGATAAATGGAGCTGTTTGGGAGTGGTGTTGCTGAAACTGAAGGCTTGATTATAGTAACAGTAATGCCTTATATGTATAGAAACATTTGCCCCATGTGGTCCCGTGTATACCATTCATTCTGGTGAAGTGGGTATTTTATCGTCAGCTGTCAGTGCAAAAACTTGGAAACTTTTTGTCAGACATTGATGTAACTTAATAGGAATTAATCTTATGGTGAATGCTAGAAGTAGTTGGATTTTAATGACCTTTGACCTTACGAGCTGTTTTTGTACTTTTACCTTAACTGACATTTACTGCCTGAGAGATATTGACTTGATTGCTGCAGCACAGCGTGGTGCAGGTCAATATCTGTCACGTAGGACTGTCCGGTTAGTTGTGGCATGCTTGTTTGTTCTCCTAGTTTAAAGTTTCTCGTGTCTCGTGATTGGGTGGCATGTGGCTCACTTGGTAAATGAGATCTGTGACCAGTAGTCAGGGGGTTGCAGTCTCGGTCGGATACCACTGCATAGGTAAAACTCCTCTGAACTTGAAGCTATGTGCTGAAATGATTTAAATCAGCCAATTTTTGTGGATCAACTGATATTAAGTGATCTCAAAAAAACCTAACTGCTTAGTAAACAGACACACTGTGTGAGTTACTAGCCCCATATTGGTGGTCTTGAAGTGTAAGCTGGTGTCTGGCTGAGGACTATCAAAATAGATGTCAGTACGCTCAGTGGGCCACGTGGCTTTCAGAATTTACTTTTGCTTTACTTGTAGATGTCATATGGTATGTGCTATGTAGTGACACAGATGTTGGTCTGACGTTCTGGTTAGAGATTGGAGCCTGATGGCGGTGGGCCGCCTGAGGCATCTGTCAGTCTGTGCTACTGCAACTGCCAGTCACCAGAAACCAAGGCGTGGGAGCACTGTAGACTTTCAGCCCTGCCTCTTTAGTATTGACCCACAGCCCAGTCTACTTTGGAAGTGTAGGCCCCATGTCTTTAGGTTTTATGGGTTTTAGGTTTTAATGTTTTAACTTATGAAGTTGTGTGGGACTGATGCCAGTGAACATTCTGAATTGGTCCATCTAAATACTATATCTTACTAGTGACATATTTGAATGTGACCTTTTTAAATTATGTAGGACATAAAAATAATTGTATTTTTACTTATAACATTATTTTAAGGTCTTTTGAACAACCAACAAGAGGCCAAAGTGATTTGGCAAATGCTGCACTGAATGACCCACGTGACTAACAGACAGACACTGATCAGACACCGCACATCGGTAACAATAGTCTGCATCTTGTGCATTCGGTGCAGCCTAAAAAGTTAGGCTTGCAAACCAATTCTACGTGTGTGGTTGTAACTGAATTGTGAGTTAGTACTAGGATGATAGCAAGAGCTGATAACTGCTTTCTGCATGAAAGTTTGACACTTACACTGTGTCACAGAAAAAACCATAGCTTAAATAAGAACTGTCCAGTTGTAACAATTTTTGGCAGATGTTAAACATCTACTCACTCGCCACTCACCTATTTAGTTGACCAGCAGGCAACACTTCTGATCTTAATCTGGACACTATGCTGGCAACTTGGTTCTGTGGATATTGGGGCCAGTGCAAAGTTGGAGTTAATAAGTTTTGTTATCTAGGTGACATGCTGAGTGCGGATGGAGATGCTGATGCAGCTGTGGAGGCCAGAATTCGAATTGGTTGGAATAAGTTTAGGCAGTTGGTACCACTGCTTACCAATAAGG
>Ga0126335_1001710_pt1 | contig 12587 bp, 11 predicted proteins | sample OlaspJWI45metaG_FD_108409 | JGI IMG/M metagenome (GOLD analysis project Ga0126335, IMG submission 108409) | Marine gutless worms symbiont microbial communities from Oahu, Hawaii - Olavius sp. 1 OAHU.JWI-45 metaG | ecosystem: Host-associated > Annelida > Digestive system > Unclassified | place...
TAACACATAATGCTTTCAGTGCCTCTCTAGATGACAGTCATAAAAAGACAGGCAACATCTACAAACCACAATCAGAGGTTCAGCCGGTGGAGGTTTCTCGGGCTCCTTCTCTTTCCCTTTGTCTCCTTTCTTCCCTCCCTTTGCCTCAACTCCTTTGTCTTTCACATTCACTGGCACTGGTGTTGGAGGTTTAGGCGGAGGACTGTAAGGTGCCGGTTCTATCTTCCTCACTGTAAACAAAACACAGTGTGGTGATAGGCTTCTTGCCTTCCCTTGCTTACTGCACCATTTTGATCGTAATGTCCAGTGAAGTCGTTGATTTACATATTTGCATATGTATTCGTACCAGCCACTGATTGTACCAGTGTATGCATAGGCTGCGTGCCACAGCTGCACTGCCATAGCCCGCTGCGCCATCGCCGACTCGCCGACCCAGTTTTCCGGCCGTGTTGACCTGGTTTCACCTGTTTGCTGCCGTGTGACTGGGTCACGTGACCACCGCTGTGTACAAACTGCGGGCGTGATTTCTTAACACTTCTCAAGTCAAGACGTTGTTGAATAAAGATCGACAGTGCTGCGAATCTTGGAGACGCCAAGCTCGGAGTTCGTGCAGTGTGTGCTGTGGGTGATACGACTGACGAAGACCGTTGAGTCGATCTGCTGTGCTGTTCGCCACACAACAACACTGCCAAGAGCTGTCAGACGAACGATGTGCTGACCACATTCAGCTGGAGTTCTGACTGCTACGACGACTGACGCCGGCCATCACCAACCGTCTGCTGCCCGTCCTATGATGCCAGCAGTCCGTTCCGTCAGTGTCATCTACTACGAAGTTGTCACAACGCGTCTGCTGCTCAGCGCTTGCTGCTAGCTACATCTTTTTGATGATATTCTCGGTTTTATACTATGTTACACACTCCTTTTCCCCCGTTGTACCTCTTAGTATATCCACAGACACTGTATTGAGCCATAATTACCGTATTACACCTGTTATTAAAGTTATAATTTCAAGATTTCCACACAGGCTAACAGCTGAGTGGACCATAGGGAGAGAGGGTGACCCATAACAACAGCACTGTCGTCATCATGTGAAAAGTATGAAGGCAGAAAGATATGGCATGTTTGAAACAATTACTTTGCACACAGCCACACATCATCATTTACCTAGCCATCTGCATTTCTGTTAGAACCTTGATCAGAAGAAGCTTGTTCAGTTCTGATGAAAGCCCTTAACAGAGACTGTACTGTTGTGTTCAAAGTAATTGCTTCACAAGTGTTTAAAAACCACCTGGTAAATGGTTTAACGAAGAACAGGCAAGATTTTACAGCAGATACCAACTGCGTGTTCAAAATTAACAAAATGTGATCACAGCACAATAAATATATAAACTAGATGGAAGTCGATGGGAAGACATCGATGGGTATGCCTGTACCTCTGCCGACAGTCTGTTGTTGCATATGTTACCCAGAGAGTGGAGGTTATCTGGGGGTTTTGTTTGGGGAGTAGAGGTGTTTGTGTTATGATCTGCATAGGCATATAAAAGAAAATTCCTTGTGAAGAGAGGGGAGAGCTTGGAGGGGGGGGGTCATCTGAGAACCCCTAGCCCTCGATATGCATAAACATTTAAAGTCTTTAGCTTCAGCCGTTACGAAGATACAAGAGGGGTCCCGAAATTCAAAAGTAGTTCACGTGACCCTGCCCAGATCCCCCTACGACTTACTTTTGCATACTTTTAACTAGGCCCTATAGCCCTCTATAAGCATACATATATTAGAAGTCTCGAGCCGTGCCGGAGATACGAGGGCTATCACAGACAGAATCACAGACAGACAGATAGAACCACAGACATCAAACCGCATTGCATATTGCCTCCTTCACCAATAGAGAAGGGCGGAGGCATAAAAACAGCAAGGGCTAAGCAGCATCTAAGGCTAGAAAAGCAAAAGTTTAGTTTGGTTCCAGCAATGCAATAGGAGTTAACCTTCAGTTGAAAAATAAGCAGAAGTTAACCGGCAAATTAACCATACTTGATGCACCTGACCTCGAGCTATGTCAGAAAAAAAAATGATATGATATATGTAACGGAGAACCATTTCGATGAACAATTCTACCAGTGGGAGGCTGTCCGCTAGGCCCGTAGGTGCTGAGAGACAAGTTAATTCCATTGTTCAGCTGAGCAGTGAATGATCCAAACAGTCCAATGGCAGATAGTTGTGGCCGAGTCTCGCACTCATTGGCCTGCATTTCACCTACAACAGAGTTAAGTAAGTAGGATTGGACACCCCACTTGACACATAACAGGTCACTTCAGAGATGAGTTAATCCAAGCAATCCATTGCAACTGGGACTGACTACCAAGAACAAGACAACCAAACAACACTGCAACTAAAACACAAAAATGCCCCAGCTAAGACAAACATAAAAAAAATTATTAAATATTCTAAAGACAGCCTGGCAACTCTATGGGACTAATATCCACTTTCAGAGGTTAACTGCAAAGCAAAACTGTCATTGTAGTGAATTTTCACGATATTTACTGTTGCTAAGTGCTTTAAATGTAACATAACAACAGAATTTACAACAGTAAATATCATGAAAATTCACTACAATGACAGTTCTGCTCCACAGTTAGCCTCTGGAACTGGGCGTTGGTCCCACGAAGTTGCCCGGAATGTCTTAAATATTCAACGGCTTTGACAAAACTACAGAACACTCATTTAATCCAGTTTTATGACATCAAGCCAGGAAACAAAGTGGGTCTACTATAAGAAGTTACAACTGCGGAGCTAGTACAGGCTTCGGCACAACAGTATGACCTTAACTATTCCAGTTGCTGTCACACATACACAGTGGCACAATAACTAATGAATACATTTACAATGACTGGTAACAATTTGTATGTGCTAAACAAATTCCTGGCTACAACCCTGGTCTAAAAGTAAACTGGTAAAAGTATACTGCATATGGCACTTCTTAGTGAACCACTTCTCAGAAGTACTCAAATATGGCACATGTTGTCAAAGGACCTCACAGTTTTACCTGCACACTCATGTATTTATCCACAAACATAAGTGGACCCATACTCGTCTTTGCCTTCCCAGCCACAGCTGGTCCTCATTTACTAACCCCCCAAAAATGGAAGACTGAGTTGGTCTAGTTGCATACCATTATCAATAACACCACCAACAACAAGTAACAAAAACACTACAGTGTACCTGAATATTGTTCTGCAATTAAATCTGCTGAACTCGTCCACTCTGGCATTGCATTTGACAACGGTACCTCTTCGCCCATCTCCAGCTGAGGATCGACGATATGAACGATGAACAAATGGCCATCCTTCAGTACCTTGGCCTTGACGTTTGTTGTTCCTATGCAACACATGAATGTTCACTACTCTGTGTCAGCAGTTCAAGAGACTTCCCCTCATCTAGTATGCTCTAAACTGGTCATATAAAATATCTCTTCTGGCAGCTAAACTAAGTCGGAAAATCCATCTCTAATATGTAACATTTTGACACATAAAATGGTAAGACGATTTGGGTTTACACATTCCTGTTGCTTACTTACTAATTTACTTAGAGATTTAAAGAAAAAAAGCACTTGCCTTTAACAAAGTGAGTCCGTTCTGTCTGAATATGTCCGCCATCAGATGGATACATGTTGGATATGCATCCAGACACTTGTCCTAGAGCTGTGCCAATGTCATAGCCAGTGAACTGACATAAACACACATTCACAACAGTAGCTGTGTCTTTGTCGAAAGCTGACTTAATGTCCAGGAAAGCAACGTTCAGTGGCCGGTTAAATTCACGGTGTAGCTCTGACAGGAGTCGCAGAGCGAGGATGGCATCAATTGTTGACCTGCCAGCGGTAAAACCTGATTGCTGAGGAAGACGAGACTGGTCGATGAGAGGTTGTATGCGTGTCAGCAAAACATGGGCGAACACCTTGTCAGGTACCGATAGTAAAGTAATTGGTCTGTAGTTACTGCAGAGTGTTCTAGGACCCTTGCCTTTGTACAAAGTGATTATGATGCCTTCTTGCCAGTCAGCAGGGACTATGCCAGATCTCCAAACTTGAATGAATAGGGAGCGTAAGGCACGGCTGACAGGTCCTATAGCACATTTCAGCAGTTCAGGGGGAACACCATCGGGACCAGCGGCACGGTCGTTCTTCAACTGGGATTATCAGCACCACACTGACTGGGTGACTCAGTGGCTCAGTGAGAGAGGTCATGAGTTCAATGCTCCCCTGTGCTCCAGTTGCCCAGTGAAGCGTGACGGCTTGAGCAGCTAACAACTGACAGCTGATAGGTCCTGGGCAGACTGATCACTCACCACGCTGGTGCCTAGGCCAACTCAACCTTCCATCCTTCTGGGGTCAGAAAATGAAAACCAGCTTCGGCTGGGAAAGCAAAGGCAGGTATGGTTCATTCCATTCGTGGATAAACGCGTGGATGTGCAGGTAAAACTGTGAACACTGAAATCCCTCGACAATGCGTGCTATACCTGAGTGCTTCTGCAGTGAGGTTGCTTCACTACGAGGAGCTTTACAAGAAACAACAGCACAAAAACAGCTACTATGCATAACAAAATCTGCAGCCTAATTCATGTGCCTTTTACACCATCTGGCTGCAAAATGAAATAAGCCCATTGTATTTCACAAATGGGCCTAATAAGAAGAAGGCTACCACTTGCCACAGCCACCATTGCCTTTTGATATAATTACTCAGTCGAAGGGCTGAAACTCACGTTACCATCCCACGGGGGATAAAAGGCTGAGTCAACTTAGTTGGCTGGTTACATACTCAGATGGTTTACCCACCTGCAGACGGTCACCGAACTGAGGACAAAAGAGCAGTACTAACTGGACCTGGTGTTGCTTGAGACCAATGTACTAACTGGACCTGGTGGTGTTGCTTGAGACCAATGCTGTTAATCACAATGCTATGCCGCCAAACAAACGATGATGACATTTGTTAGCAATAGAAAATGGAAGGCTTTTCTTTAGCTGCATGAGCTGCTCTCCTATCATGCGCGAAACGCGCGACTAGCACGTGATCTACTCCCCGCCACCCAACTACCCCCTGTGGGCATACTGCCCAACTATTTCCCAGGCCAGTGGCCGATCTACTCCACATGGCTCATTAGCTCCCCATATATATAGAAAAGCACATGTTTCGCGCGCATTCGATTGTCAGTTGACGTATAGTTGGCATTTGATTTGGTAGTCATTGAATTCTTAAGATGTATGGTAGAATTAGACAGGTGTTCTATCAAACGATTCAGCAATATAGATGGCGTTGATCTGTCTTCAACTGTATCAGAAGTACTTTAAAGCCAATTCATTTTACAGTAGCAATGTGTTGTAAATTAATTGAACAGAATGGTGTGGACATTGACTGTCTGCTTATATAGGGTATATAGCCTATGTTAGTTACCGAAGTCAGTATTTTCAAGCATTGGACTGAAGAAGTGTATAAGCTGAGCTGGCATGAAACACATGTAGGCTTGTATCTTCGTATGCCACATGCTGCTTGACGTGTCTGTGATGTGTGTGTGAATGTGTCAGTTAGTTGAGTAGAAATTCCGACATCCATTCAGTCTTTTATGTAGCTGATGCAGTAGGCTTGTAGGCCTCAGTAGTTTTCTGCTGTTGAGCAGCATTTGTGCTTGAAACTTAGTGAATCACTGTGAGTACACGTACGGCGAGATGAATGAATGCCGTTGAGCTAATTAGCACACATGTGGACGACGTACACCGTCTTCCATGTAACTGATCGTTCGGTTAGAGTAGATATGCTTTAATTGGGGCTCTAGCTGTACGGTTACTTTAATCTGCTGTGTATATGGTACACTACCAGCAGTTTGAGTACGGTCAACAAGACACAGAGAGAGAGAGAGACATAGTACCATAATAATAATAATAATAAACAGATTTGTATAGTGCCACAAGGTCGTAACTTTAGAGGCGCTGGCAGCATTTGTCACACAGAAAAAAACAAGTTGCATTTTGACAACTTTTATTAAATGAACATGATGATGATGGTGATAAGTACGGAGGCAGGCAGTTGCTACGTAGGAATGAAATGCACACACACTATGTCACTAGGCACATTCAAGTGGCAAGTTGATGAACATCATCCGGTGCTGTTGCAGCGTTTCACAAGTCTCGCGCTGTCATACAAGACTCTGGACTTACTAACTTAGGGACAACGTTTTTACTCAGTCCATTCCGGTGTTATGCAGATCTGTTTTACATACGGCTGAATATAGATATATTATGCATCGAAACTGTTTTGGATAATTATGATTTTTTAGTTTACATGTATAATACGCACCGTGACTAGTGGGCCTCTACTTTTGGTACGAATTGTGCGAATTATAATCAAATCTTTATGGTAATTTTCCTAATTAGCACCAGTCAAAAAACTGACCTGACCCAATTGGCAACTGGCGCCGATAGACCCAACCGGCTTCCATCTCCGATGTGTAATAAGAAAGGCCTCGTATCTGTATAGTTAAGGTGATGCTTATGACGACAAGGCCTAAGAGAAAGTTTTTTTTGCATCCGCTCAGATAAGTGCCAGTGGAAAATGTCAGGTTTATACTGATATATTTCCCAGCAAAATATTCACCACAAAGAGGTTTCACAATTTTCACAGGGGTGATACCTCAAACTCCGAGAACAGGAGGGTATAAACATCCTGAACCTGGCAAAACGGCCTTACTGCTTCTAATATTTCTGAGGCAGCATATGACGTTACACAGAACATCGGCCTGTTCTTCTGGCTAGAAAATTGTGCAGAGACATTTCTGCTGGCACTGTGTTGATGAAACAGCTGTGCTACTGGAGGTGCACGCTACCCGATCTGTCCTGATTGATTGATGACAATGACGATGAAGACAGTGATGACGAAATACAAAGTATGCTAACTCTCACCGGCCAGTAGTCTTTGCAGGTGGTCTGCTGCAGCTGGTCCTCACTCTCCACCAACTCAGACCTGCTCTGACTCAACAGAGATCGGTCGCTCATCTCCTTCCCCACGTCCAACCGCTTCTTGTCTCTTTCGACCTCGTCTTCGCGCTTATTTTTCTATTTGCACGACAAAACAGCGACAAAAATAACAAGTAACTAAAGTGATTTAGTATTGGCTTCAACGGATGTGGCGCCATCTGGTGAATGTAAATAAGTGGAAACAGCCATATGTACACACAGTACAACAGGAAGCATTTCTCCACCCGTTGCCATGAGAGGATGGAGACCCTCATCTGACACAGTATTCACTGTGCCCCAAAGAGTCTCCAACCGAAACAGGACTTCGACCCGGTTAGCCATTTATGCATGGCACAGGCGTGTGACAGAGACTGACAAACACACCACACTACCAGTACACTGAGTGCAACAGTTCACATCCCATGCATTCAACGCAGCCTAATAATAACAATGGAATGACAGCTAATGGTTGAGTTTAGTATGCGAGAGAATCACCCCCAAAAGTTCTGAGCGAGAAATATGTAAATGGTGGAACTGTGATTCTAATCATGAACCTGATGGCAGATTCTGAATCAAAAACCCTGATTTGTTATTAGATTTAATAGTAGATAGCTCTATCTTGCCTAGTTTCAGAAATATTCACATGCGACACACAGACAGACAGACAGATGTATTGTTACCTCCCTTTCTGGGCAGGCCAGCCAAAAATCATTTGCATTACTACTTTGCACACTACTGGCAAAAGATCTATGTGTGAACTGAAGTGTATCAGCAAATCAAATGCTGGCATACAGCTCAGCTGGCTTCAGTCTAGCTAAGCTAATCCCCATACAGACTGTTCAAACCACATCTGTTAACCAGGCAATCGTAACTGTTAGACATAGAGACTTGTAATCTTGCATGAAGACACACCAGCCAATTCTGATCATAAACCAAACATTAGAGTGTGGCATAAAAATCAATCCTCTAAGAAAAATTAAATATCGCCGGAAAGATATAACTTAAATTAATGAAATTTGCAGAATTTAATTTTGAGAGAGACTACTATAGATTCTGAAATTTTCGTTAATACAGTTAGCAGGAAACAGAAGTTACACTTGTCTGAATTAAAAACTACAATTTTGCAAGTGTATTTCCGTAACTGTTGTATAAAAATGTGGATAAAACTTTTTGTTTGGGCTGCACTTTGTTGAGGATAAAGCAAAGTTAGATGCAGAATATTAATCCAACAAGACAAAACATGGCCCAACCGAGTTAAAAATAGCAGGTGAATCTTGTCGGGCCAGTTCATCTTTCGATCTGGTCTGCCACAAGGCCCAAATGATGAAGCAGTACTGTCATTTCATAAAAGGTCTGTCTTGCATTAAAACAGTAAACTGACATTTCAAACACGTTCTGTAAACTGATGCTAGTAGCGTTAAGCTGTCAATTCTGCTTTACAATGGAAACAGTTATTCGATTACTTTCAGGCCTACAGGAGTTGTTGTTCACTTAATGAAGTGCACTTTTGGATTCTAACAGCCATAGTATTATTATTCAATAGAATATTTAGATGAAATTCACAGGTGTGGTAGGTAATTCATTCTGCATTAAACAGCAAAAAACCCAGCAAAATGTGTCCTGTAGTTTTTGAGAAATTTAATTTTTCTTACAGGATTTTTATGCCACACCCTGTAGGTATAAGGTCACACTGATCTAGTTCAACCAGCTTAACATCACTACCCAGTGGCGGCTTGTTACTTCTGGGATGGCAGATGAGCAGAATACAAGCCGGCAGCATATATGTTAATGACAGACAAATTTCTCAGACAAACTGACCCCTTTGCCACGTGCTGTTGGAGACTTGGCAGTCTCAGCAGCAAGCCGATCTTCCTCGTGTTCCAGCTGGGAACGTTCCTGTTCCTCTTTCCATGCCTTGATGGACCCGGCTCGCACTGTCGGCAGTATGGGCACTGATGGCTCAGGCTCCGGGCTCTCAGGTGGAGTTTTTGCTGCTCTGTATAGCAAAAAGAACAGATAATGAGTAATGGATATAATCATATACAAGACATGTAAATTTTTGGGCTGATCAGTCACAGAACACGAGTATGTAGGTCAATGCAGCCTTCCATCCCTCGAGGTTGGTAAATGAGGACCAGCTTTGGCTGGGTAGGCAAAGACAGGTATGATGCATTCCAACCGTAGATAAATGCATGGGTTGCAGGTAACACTGAGATTCGTTGACAACATGTGCTATACCTGAGCGCTTCTGTGAGGAGGTTGCCTCATAAAGAGACGCTACATCAAGTGTCTCTTACCTTTATCGCAATGCAACATTTTGAGATTGAAAATTGGCCAACATATCCCGCCAGGAAGAACGCAGATCACCAATAGTACACAGCAGTAGGGTAAAATGGCAGAAAGTCAACAGCCACAACTCTATGATGTTTTCATCACATGTGTCTGTCCGATAATGTAACTTGCTATTTGTGTCCACAGTAACACAAGCACCACAGAGCCAGGCATTATACACCAGCCCAACTGTGACCCAAACCTATGATCTTTTTGAGCCCAACAGCAACTCCAAGTGTCGTCTATTGCTGGTCTATGAAGATGTATGAAGTTTGGTCACTCTCAGTGCAATGGAACTTGATGACATGCAGAAAGACAGACAGACACACGGACAGTGCCACAGCATAATATGCTCTATCTTCAGACAAGCATACAAGACTTCTACAACAGGCAGTTACTGAGATACCATATACACAGGCATAGTTGACATTTGATTTAGGAGACCTAGGTGCATCTGGACCCTTCTTTTTCTGTGAGCCGTCGTCCGTTTTAGTCTTTAGGTGATGAATTTTTTCCACTTCAGCAGCAAGCAGGGCCGCCTGGTACTTCGCCTCCTCCTGCTGCGTCCACTCCACAATAGTACCAGCCACATGCTCCAGGTAATTTCTGATGTCAAACAAACATACCCATTGTGACACTGTACAAACAACAAAACTCAATTAATTCTACATCACAAAATCCATCATGTGGAATAGCTATGCACTACAAACATTTGATGAGACCAAAGAACAGAATGGGCATCAAGCCCTCACCAGCATCTGAGATTTCAAATTCCTCACTAATGTGGGTTTGAAGATCTCACACTTAAAACAGCCGATAAAATAAAGAAAAATCAAAAACAAACATTCACAGAGCCCAAACGAAACAAGGTCAAATGTCATCTACTTCCAACTAGGGCTGTACTGAATATGGGGTCTTTACTATTTGGCTGAATACAAATAATTAAAAGTACTATTTGGCTGAATACGAATAGAATTCGAATAAATGCTTTGAACTTCAAAGCAATGTCATTGTCATTCATTATCGTTAACCTTAGCATCGTTAGACTAGATATTCATTAATGTTCAGCGTCAAAAGTTGAAACGAAACGTACATCGTACTTACAGCAAATGAAAGACACATAAATTTGTTTTCAGTTAATGTGTATGGTATTCTCACTGTTTAAAAAGTCCATAAACACAGAAAAAATAAATTTGACTTTAATACCATTTTTGGAACGACACATAGCAAATCAACAACCAAAAAATATGCATGCCAAATTAAAACACTTCAAGGAAGTAACGATTTTGCAGCTTTCTTTCTTTAGTAATTTTTTATATTTAAGACGCAACTTTCTGAAAATAAATGAACAAAAAACATCAATATTACATGTGGCGTATATCTCTGAAATAAATTTGCATTTAATTATTTTATTTTAAAAAACTCTCACGAGTGTGTGACTATCACCGACACCAGGCATCATTGGCAACATTTGATGCCGGCTAACCGGAGCATCATTAGCTTTCTACTCTCGGCAAGTGATGCACGTTTGACCAATCACGATCGCGCATTTCAGATCGTTATATAACAAAGCACTTTGGAACAGGCAACGGGGTATGGGAATCCCAATCTGACCCAATGTTTCTTGGGTCCCACCCAAACAGGACATTGATCTGTCCAGCCATTTTTGTATATCCTGCCCGCATGTCAAACAGACAGACTGAGAAACAATGGGATCATCGATCGAAATATAATCTGCATCTCATGTATTCTGATGCAACCTAATAATTCGAGAACCCAGTGTGCACCTGAATCCAACTTTGGAATGGACCTGTGAAAACCACTCCGCCAGATTGTGGCGTGTTTGAGGGTGAAACGGATTGTGCAAAACAATCATGTAATTCTGATCACGCCTTTCATAGTATACATCCACACACATGTGAGTCTCCAGCGCCTTCAGCATCGACTACACACACAGTTCACCACACATGAGCTAACTTGCTTCCAGCCTCCTATTACACCTGCTGTAAGATTGGTAAGGTAAGGAAAAGCTACACTTGATACAGCACCTCTTAGTAAGAGAAGCCCATTGCAGAAGCATTCAGGTACTGTCAAGAGATTTCTCAGACTCACAATGGTACCTGTCACCCATGCATTTATCCACAGACTTTATGAGCCATACCTGCCTTTGCCTTTGCAGCTGAAGCTGGTCCTCATATACCAACTTCAGAGGGATGAAAGGCTGAGTTGGCCTAAAAAGTGAGCAAGCCGGTAAGAAAGCTTGTAAAGTGCTATTCTTATGGCTTAAACAGTCCAAATTTTTTTGTCTATTAACAAAATAATTAATGAAACAGTAATAATTAAAAAGTAATGAATCAGATAATGCTAACAATCTGATAACTTTTTCAAACATACACATTTCCCTACATTTGCCCTCCAAATTTTCCTGATCCTCTTAGAATTCACAGGCTTTCTCAAGCTTTCCACATTATTGGTGACTTATTGTCAAAATGCTGTAAAAGAATCTTTCAAAATTCAGTACCAGCATGAGGAAGGAGGGTGTTACACCTTGCCAATATAGATATGTATAATGGAAAGTGGACATTATTATTATTTTTGAATAATAGGTCATTTCTGAGACATACTTTCCTTGGACTGCACTTTTGGACTTCAACCCTAGCTCTACCCTGGATTTTTGTTTTAGGACAACGGTTTGATCACTACGAGTGTGGCAGATTAAGCTGGCTAGGTCAGCTTCATGGCACACTATAATATAGTTTTACTTACTTACTTACTTACTTACTTACTTACTTACACAACTGATGGCATAACCAAAAAAGAGTAACAAAATAAAACATTCGTCAAAAAAATTAAAATATCTAGAACAGATAACTAGTCCTAGACAAAGACAGATGACAAAACAAAGTTCTATAAAAACCATCGCTTTAATGACATCCAGGAAAAAAATGGAGTGGTATACAAATACCCAATGTACCTGCAGCAGTACGGGCATTTCCATGTGTTCAGCAAAGCACCAGGCATCGAGGTTGCGTTTCATCGGCATGTTGACTACATTGACTTCTGATGACCTCAACTCAGCCGGCTCCTCAAGCTGTGAACCTGACGGCGACTGTCTCCAATTCGAGACCAGAGTCTCACGATCACCTTCGACAACTGACGATGCCAAGACATCATCTGCTGACTTTGCGTTCTCAAAACGTACCGAGTGAGCTACAATAAAACAAAAAATTATGTAGGTGAGTGGTTTTACATCCCA
>Ga0126335_1001711_pt1 | contig 12585 bp, 10 predicted proteins | sample OlaspJWI45metaG_FD_108409 | JGI IMG/M metagenome (GOLD analysis project Ga0126335, IMG submission 108409) | Marine gutless worms symbiont microbial communities from Oahu, Hawaii - Olavius sp. 1 OAHU.JWI-45 metaG | ecosystem: Host-associated > Annelida > Digestive system > Unclassified | place...
CACTTAGGCTTACGGCCGTCCGAGAGATTGACTGACCTCTCGAAAACATTAACCAATGTGTTTAGCTCAGAGCGTGGCTAGCTTATTTACCCGAACCAGCAAGCATCGAGACATCTGCACCAGGCTTAGTCAGCTGTCACATCATCATTGTCGGATTTCTGTAGCCTACCTGGTTTCTATAGGCTCGATCGGAACGTAGGCTTGTATGGGCTACTGTACTCGGTTTCGTGCTTGATTTAATAATAATAATATTATTATTATTACAAACGCAAAGATTACAGTGACGCTATCGCGCGAACGCTACAGGCGCACTTTACGATAGTTACAGAGTTACAGTGAGCCTAAACAGTAAACACAAGTATCACAAGCTTTGACGGCCGCTTCAGCCTCCGTATTTTAGATGCCACCGAACAGTCGCAGATTTTAGAGAGAACTGACAAACCATGTTGAAATTAATCTCAAAGCATGTACACGATCAACCGTATAACGCACCGGATCTGCTCATTGTCGTTGTCTGTTTATGCGGCCGAGGGCGAGTAACTTATTCGCACCATGGCACCAGCTGAGTGCAGCTAATTCACGACTCTCCTAAATCTCGTCTTTTGTAGGTCGTTATCAGGTCGTATCGCCGGCAGTTCGTGGTGGTTCTTCACGCTGATCCTCATATCGACGTACACTGCTAACTTAGCGGCGTTCTTGACGGTCGAGCGCATGCTGACGCCCATCAAGTCAGCTGATGATCTTGTCAAACAGTCACGTATCAAGTACGGCACACTCGACGCTGGATCCAGCAAAGCTTTCTTCAACGTAAGACCTTTCTGATTTTTCTTTCTTGATATTTCTTTTTTTCTGGGTTTACTACATCATTTTCTTTATTATATGTGTGCAGAGCTGAGACGTCATTTTGCGGGGTGTTGGGGTTTGTGGATTGTGAAGTAAAAAATCGGCACAACTCGGAAAGTTCAAAATAGCATTGCATGATAAAAGATTTAACAAAATTCGGTTGGTAATATCGGTATTTACCGGTAGTTAGACATGTTGGACCGCACAAGGACTGACTCGGATGACGCCACTGGTGTAAACGACTTGGCTTGAGTTGATTACATATGACTGAATACTGCTATTGCTAATAATCTGACTTTGTAGCTAAATTTTACTGTTCTCACTGTACGCAGGAGTCGCGGGTCGAAGTCTACCATCGTATGTGGCAGGCAATGAACATGTGGTATCCGAGTGTCTTTGTACCGGCGGTCGAGGACGGCGTCGAGAAAGTGCGCAGTTCGAAGGGCAGCTACGCGTTTCTACTCGAATCGACAATGAACGAGTACCACAACCAGAAGAAGCCTTGCAACACGATGAAAGTCGGCGACAATCTAGACTCGAAGGGCTACGGAGTGGCCACCCACCTCGGAATGCCACTCAGGTATTCGCTGCACACTAGAGCAACTTCATTACGCGCCCTGCTAAGTCGCATGCCGGCCAAACATTTATTACTTTTTTATTTTATTATGAAATCGTAAACACAGTACAACATAAAAGAAACATAAAAACCGAGTGCAATACACAAATTACAAATTACAAGTTTTATATCTATCCAAGATGCACTCATCATTGGAACCATACCACTCCCGGCACCTTATCAGATCAAGAATAAACTGACACAATCTCTCACACGACACAGTAATAGCCCTACGGTAGTACTGCTGTATTACTTTATTCATATTAACAGTTTGTAAATTATACTTAGCAGAGCAGAATGTAACGTTCATACCCATTACCGACACTTTAGCAGCAGAATGGCTAGTAGATAATATGTAGATCAAGACAGAAAAACAGAGAATAAGGGCTACTTTGCAGTGCGGCAGTGTCAGCCAATATATATTTATCGGTGCATTATATCGAGGTCCAGCAGCTCTAACAGGCTAACTGAATTTCTGTGCGACTTCTACCCTAGATTCAAATACATTGCATACAGCACAGGATAGTCATCACAGAAATAATTGACGGAAATGACGGATAATAACATTATAAACGGATTATAAACGTGTATTCGCAATTTATGAGGCAACAAACATACAGAAAAGTAATGAAAAGGCATCATAAGAACTTAACACAGATAGCGGTACACTCGCAGTCAATTTTCGAACATTTTGTATCTGAGCAAATTAGATGACGACTGGACGATATGATTTGCACTTAAGTTTACGACTCTATAGAGATATTAGCCTATATAGAGATATGATGTTGAAAACTTTACAGTGTCTATGTGACGCTACTATATATCAGTTTCTGTTTATGATCTGAATCCACGAGTCGTGATGGTCAGCGAATCAGTCTTTGCTCATCAGTTCTGATCGATAGTTGTATTGTTGGAGACTGGTGGTAGCCTACATTGGGTGACCTCTGACCTTGTCGATTTAGCTGTGGCCGGACAGTGACAAATGCGGCCTCCTGGCCTAGAGTACTATTGCTGCTGCTGCTGCTGAATGTGATGTTGTCTGGCGGCAGAATTATGCTGGATAGCATCAGATTGCCTTGTCGCTCATGACATTGATCTATGATCGAGCAGCGCTCAATGACATTTCCAGTGCACTCCACGTTTCTTTCTGGTTATCTGTCGTTGTAGTCAGTACAGTAAATTAGTTGCATTAGCGTATCCAAAAAGTCTTCACCCCGATTAAAAAGTTCTGGTGCAAACACGAAAATAACTCCGCAAGATAGGTCTATATAGAATTTTGGGTCATAGTGTCGTAATTTACAGATTAGGCTATTACCATGCACGAGATCTTCAGTATTTTGGCTACGAGGCCTGGGTTGGTTGCCCTTTAGTTTTCAGTCTTTCATGGTAACATATAAAAATAAAGCAGCTTAAACATTTGCAGCTATTGCTACATGGCTGTTTTTTATGAACTTAGGTCTACCGCCTTCGCATATTTTTTGTAATTAAAATTTCATGATATCGCCTTGAACTCTTTATGGATGAACTTCACTTATGATTGCATCAGATATCAGTATGTGTACAATTTTACTTGTATAAATAGTGTAATTTTTTTCCACACTGTACGTAATATAATATGGTAGAGAGCGATAACAATATATGTAAAAAGAAAAGCAGTGTTCCCATTTCCGTTTTCAGCATCCTGTAAGGGAAAGTCCGACAGGTTAAAGTACACTGTGATGCGAAGTCGGTAGCACTTGTGATAATGTTTTGTGTAGGACTGAGATTGGTCTCGCCGTTCTGCAGTTACTTGAGAGTGGAGATCTCCTAAAGCTTAAAAAGAAATGGTGGTTCGACAAGGGCGAGTGTCCTGTAGACGTCGATTCTAAGGTTAGTTCTCAACATTATTAGTGACGATTCATCGATAGTAAATGGGGCATTTGAAAGCAGCAGCAATTTATGTCCAAATTCGAGTGAAAAATATAATTTTAATTTTGTCAGTCAGTACAATGGGATAAATAGCAAAACATTATTAAATCGTCAATCAGTTTAGTCAGCTAAATAACTACAGTCAAAAGAGCTTTTTAATCAGTTTGTTATAATTTGGTTACGCATATAATAGAGGAATCATGTCCTAGTTTGCGCCGATGTGGCGAGTTTTGAAATTACTGCTGTTGTTATCATTCGGTAACTCAAGTGTAGGCCACGTGTAGGCTACATTTATCATTTAACAATAAATGTTTATAAAAAAAATTTCCCAATTGCACACGAAATGCACGATGTTTTTCTGGAAAATGTATCGTAAAAAGGCTAAAAAGATTGGTTAAGCACTAAGCCTATGTTGTCATAAGTCACGACTTGACAATGTGTTGCAGGGATCGTCTCAAAGTGCGCTTACACTGAGCAACGTTGCTGGCATATTTTACATTCTGATCGCCGGGCTCGGTCTATCGATGATTGTCTCACTACTCGAGTTTATCATGTCATCGTGTTCGGCCGCCAAACGACGACAAAAGGTACAGCGCTCTGTTTTTCTTTTATTTTATTCTATTCATCTTTGGTGAAAATTTGCCTTTAGAAAGCGTACGCGTTGTCGTAATTTTAGGTTTGGAGTCTTGGTTAGTCAATCTCTAAATCATGAAATTGCAGCAAAACTGTCTACTGTATATATCATTATATCCAGTAGGTACGTAGTTATTTTCTTGTTAGCATCTGATTTGCACTACCCAGTTCGTGCTGTGCAGCCAAATGCCAATAACTCATCATCTACTGAAGGACGAGAAGTGCCCAGAAGGAACGCCAATTTTGATGTGGTTACGTACCGTCGAGTCTGACGTGCAAACTGCAAACAAATGTCTCTTATTCTGCCTGGAAACGTGTACAGGACCTCACAGCATGGAGGCGATTTGTAGACATAGCTGCTCTAGCCTGGGCTCTTTTGCTCGTGGTGGTGGTGATGATATTTCAGAAGGGTCCTGCTCCCCTGGACCCTTTTGACAACGACATGATTATTAAATGTTTCCATGAACTATGTATTAGGTGACGACTGGGCACGATTACATGAGTGCCAAGTCGACGTCGGTGATGACGTCACCTCTGACGTCACGCGCACCGACTGACGACATGGTCAGTGCGTCTGCGGCCACCAACCGAGCATCGTTAGCGGAAATGGGCGAAGATCGCGCATGCGTAGCGCAACCGGCCGCTATTTCCGGTGCAGTTAGCGCCGTATGACACGAATCTTATGTGAGTTTGCCATCATTGTCTCCATTTTATACGACACTTGAGGCGCCTAAAGAACTTCGATAATAATAAAATTACAATAAAATAAAACTATAAAATGTGGCAATTATCGTGCAGACCGAGATTCAGCGTCTCCAGACAACACATGGCAATGTTTTCAAGATAAACATTTACTAAATATCATTGTTTAACTAAATTGATTTGTATGGCTATTGCTATACATACGCCACCGATGTTCATTTGTACTCTCCACCATTCTATGGACCCTGCGTGCTGTAGATCCTTGACAGCTGACAAGTACTCAACATCAGATGGCAAGATCACGTCCGTAATTTTGTAGTTACAAGCATAACTGGTCTACCTCCAGTCATGGATCACACCGTCAAACGTTCTAAGTCTATGTTCGGTCATATCGCTAGGTTGATGCGTACTCTCTGGACCCTTCAAGCTGACCTGTCTCTCGGTCGACTGCTTGACAGATCGTGGAAGCGTCGTCCCTGTCAACCTCTCAGTTTTCAGACGCTGGTTCCGCTGGACCAAATCCACGATGACTACCACAGCCCACGAGCTGATGTGTGGAGAGACGCTGTCAGACGAGGTAGCCGTAACAGTCCTTGCTGACGACGTGATAACGACGACGGCGGCGGATACACATGACATAAGATGCACAGAGGTCACTTAATTGCCCAAATTTATAGTCACGCCATTTCGTAGGTCACAAATGCGGTTACACGCAATGTAGATAATTACATTTCGATGGCCTGAAAGATGGCGACAGCAACACTGACCACTGAAAGGAATTAGCAAATGACGTCATTGTCACTGTATGTACAAGTGCTGATGTTGATCAGAAAGTTGTATACTACGTTGTGTGGGACTGTGTTGGAGCGACGCTGTGCGGCTGTTGTCGACATGACAGAAGCGAATGCGGCCGAACGCGCGTCGAAAATCGTGGTTAACCACTGCGTAGATGAACCCGTTGAGAGCGTAGGCAAGTATTGCAAGTAGCGAAGTCAGCATCTGCATCTAGCTGACGAACTATAACCCGGTCACGCGAAACAAACGAAACAAGATATGCGGAAAGAATAGACATACGTTAACGGCTAGAATGACTATAATGGTGCGGGTGGAGCAGTGCTTGCGGTTAAGTAGTCTGTGCTGACACAACATGTGAACATCGTGCTCCACGTTTCCTCTGCCACTCTCTGATGCCGCAAGACTCGGCTGCTGCTGTTGTAACTCGCTGTGCATCACTGTCTTCCAGATGCGTGTGTAGACGACGATGACCAGCGTACAGCTGAGACAGACACATTTCAAGGACCGCCTCGGAGATCGTGGCAATGCAGGACGCCGGATCAGGCTACACAAATCCCACGTAGCCGTCAGCCAGATTGCTGCGATGAGGTTCCGAATAACCGCCGGCGTCACGCGGCTCTCGTAATGGAGGGCATGCTTGATAGCTACATATCGATCAACGGCAATGAAATTGACGTGCACATAAGACGAGTAAAGGATCCAACGCTCGAACAATCGGACCTCCGCTTTGTACAGGTTCATGCTGCATGGCGTCACACTAAGTGCCTCGCGAACAAGCCAGTTAACAAGGGTGATTGACAATGACGTCATTTGCTAATTAACTCTATGGTCAGTGTTGCTACCGTTATCTTGTAGGGCATCAAAATGTATAATTGTTTACGTTACGTGTAACCAGCGATCGTGACCTACAGAATGGCGCGCATATCCGTGACCATGGATTTGGTAATGGTAAATTAAGGGCTGGTTGCACCAACATCACTTAACGTTAATCAGCTCCATTATATCATAATGGAGTTAATCAGCTCTTAACGTTAAATGGCGTTGGTGCAACCTGCCGTAAGTGATGTATAAACAACCTATGCATTGCCGTTATTTCGTGTATTTGTGTTTTCAACCGGAAGGCGCTGGACCAACGGCAACTAGGCTATCTACTGCAACGGCTTCATTCCGGTCAATGTTGTCGTCGTGGAGGTAGCCATGGCACAGGGTTTTGAAAATAATTCTTACGAGACTGCTGTATTAATATCAATATGATAATTAAGTAGTCATTCTTGAGCCAATGGGGCCCTACCAGTCAGCATCGAGACCACGGATACAAAGCTATAGTGTTGGGTTTCTTTAATTTCGTTCACTGGTACATGTACTTACACCACTTTCTATGGAGGGATGACGAAGCTGAGTAAACTTGGCTGGTTACAGAACGAAAAACCGCCAACGTTGAATGACTAATGACGAGTTACAAGTGTCGTAACTTAACTGCCGTCAGTTTGGGTTTGTGATAACAGCGTAACTTTGTGACAACGACAGATAATCAGCTGTTATGTCTGACTGAAAACGGGTATCATTCTGACTATTTTAATAACCCGTTGTTGTGTCATCTAATTTATAGTATACCAAACGTGTTATCATGTATATTATATCTTTATCAGCGAGTGTGCAATTTTCTTATAAACTGTTGCGTGCAATTACTGCTGACTGTATGTTTGTTTAACGTAACATGCTGACATTATGAACATATCACGTGCTGGCAAAATCGTCTGAAGTATATGACACACGGTGATTTCTTCTTTTGCAAGTTTTGATATTATGATGTGAAAATAATATCAAATGTTGCAGATAGTATCGTCGTTTGTACGATTTCTCGCTGAAGACATTTACACGGAAATTTAATGAGTTACTCGGAATAATGCGATGAGAAATAATAAGCACGTTCTTTTCCACAGGCCGAACCGGTCCGACCAATCTGGCAGGCAGCTGGAGTGGACATGTCCTTTTACGCGATCTGACGATCTGACAAAATTGGCCCATGTTCTTTAGCACAGCTCTGCATAACGGTCGGATTGGTCCACTGGATCCAGGTTTGGTCCGACCGAAAAAAATAATATGTTGAATTCGCAAAATGCTGAATTGTAATATACAAATAATCACAGATGATCACAAATTCGGTAAATAAACTATATCAGAAAAGGGCCACCAAATTTAAACACGACTTCAACCTTTCTTTTTTCTCGGACCAAACCTATTTAGTGAGAACGATCTGTCGCGTAATGCGATCGGTCCGACCACATCCGACCAGCCGAAAAAGAACGCGCTCAATGATTCGTTACCTCACGCTGCCAGGCAGTTTGTGGCACAGCGTATGTGTTTGTATGTGCAACTATCGCCAAAATAGTTTTCCGGACTCAGCATGGAGTTTTGGAGACAAAAAAACAACAAAAATTATTGAACTTAAGATCAGTCTCGTCTTATTGAGTTTTTAATCTCATCTTAAAACTTATCTTTTCTCAAAGTCTATTTCTGCGTAGCTTTTTAGGTTGCATCGAATGCATTAGATGCAGACTATTGTTACCGACGTGCGCGGTGTCTCTGTCAATCTGTCCGGCCGTCTGTCTGTCACGCGGCTTCACTTCTGTCGGCTTCACTGTGCGGGGGTCATTCGGCGCAGCCTTTGTTAAAACACTTTGGCCTCTTGTTCTTTCTTACACGGACTGACGTCATGGAATTTTGGTCACGTGACACCTGGTGTTATGAAGTATTTGTATCATCGGCAGATTAAGCTGGTTCAGCTACTTAGGCCTAAAGGCGCACTGTGACCGTAGAGTCATGCTTGCTTACTTACTTACATAGACAAATGCCAGATTTCTGGCATATCAAAACGACAAATCGACGAGGAGATGGCAGGCTACGGCAGATAGCTCTTGCAGGAGTTTAGAGCAGCGGCATCTGTCGTGACTACGTTGCGTAGGCCACATAGATTAATGTCTAGAAAAAAATGACTAACTTGAGTTCATCGCGTAACGCATCGAAGGTTAAGTTTTTTTCGGACAAGCTGCAGTTCATCACTATTCAAAGCCCATTATTTCACCTATCTGTTCATTCAGTTACCACTGCAACATACAGCAAAAGATGAGCCAACTATTGTAGATTTTTGATTTCGCTATTTTGTACTGCGGTCAAAACAGTTTTTGTATCTCAACAAATTTTAGTAATACGTAGTAATTATAAAATTATGATAACATGTCGCGTTTCACAGTTATGGCTGCATAAAACAATAATAGCTTACCATAACTTAATTAGATTTAAGACATGCCGGCTCACAGCCTCAAGAGCTACTTGCAGACCTACAAAAAATAAAACGCCAATCTAAGGTCTTCCCGGTTTGTGCGACCGACGACTGTGACAATACTTTTTGGTATAATCGGTAGGCCTATGTCTGTTATATTCTTGCGGCGATCGAATTAAGTCTGTTATCGGGTTACTTAGAACGATAGTAAATCTTTGCCGCGATGAGGTAGTAGACCCAATAGCAACAGTATCAAATCTGACGCAAAAGTCGTAGTAGATCCATTTCTGTCATAACTACAGATCCACTTTTAGACATTCTCCAGCTTCACTCGCCTAGATTTCTTTTCTCGACAAGGTAGTAGACCCAGTAACCGACGTTGAAGACGATAAATAAGACTGGAAAAGCGGTCCTTGAGAAGCGGTCTATTCTATTGACGTCGCGCACGACAGGCATTCTCTGGCGCAGCGTCAGCGCCGCACGTCGTCTGAATTCCGCCAGAACTTCACGGCGACGACGGCTAGCTAACGACGCCGAGCCACGCCGCTCGGTGCCCGGCGTCTGCTGGGGTGCCGCCGCCGCGGTCGAGGTGGATGCCGTGGCCGTCCCGTCGTCGTCAGGGCTGACGGCAGACGTTGGAGCGTCGAGCTCGTTGAGCAGGTTGAGTCGACTGTGACGCAATCTCACGGCGGCTTGTGTCGTCGCGGTCACGGCGTGATGCGAGGGAAAACTGTTGTCGATGGGATGACGACGTGTGTAGTTTGCATTCGCGTTCGCCAGGCGGCGCTGTATTGTCTGCAGCTCCATTGAATCAGCAGTCTGAGCATACATAACAAGTGGCCAAAGTGATTTGAATTTTTAATGAAGGCCGCATCGAATTCCCTCCCCATCCCCTAATATACGGTACAATGCACAACATTCCCCACAATCGCTTCCCCATCTCCGTAGGGGGATCGCGACCGCCGTGTGTTCCTTGGGCCCAAGACTCTTCACTCCAAATAGGACTTTGATCTGTTTGCAGGGCTCAGGCGCGTCAGAGACTAAGATACGGATTGACTGACACATCACGCCACGGAAACATCGGTCGTAATAGTCCGTATCTCATGCATTCGATCGGCTTAATAATGATTGTAAATAAACTTAACTACAGGTAAGTACTAGGCTAAGTGATAGGCCAAGCCAAATTGAGATTCATATTAAATCACAACTGCATTACCCAGAGCGATTTTATTTGCTTGCCAGATGATGGCATTCACATAAGCCAAATAAATCAAGTTATTTGAACCATAACATTTAACTGGCATTTTAATTGCAATTTGTGACAGTTTAGTGAAGACGTCAGTTGACATAACGAAGGCGCCGCCCGTTCCTCGCCGGAGAAACTGCTCAGTTCGTAGAGATCAATCACACAAAAACTCCAAAGTCAAAGCGCTGATCGTATCCAAATGACTAATTATGCTATTATAGCCTAATTATTATTAAACGTGCTCATCTGAGATTCACGCCAAACGCACCGGTGGCGGTCGTCGTTTGGCTTTGCACTTGGCCTTGGCGGTCCAGTAGTTGTAGTTGACGGCGGCGTACTCTAGCAGAGCGGCGAACACAAAGACGAAGCACATGACGAGGTAGATGTCGATTGCTTTGACGTAGGAGATACGAGGCAGCGCCGACCGGACACCAGTACTGATGGTCGTCATCGTCAGCACCGTCGTTATACCTGCATCAGCAACAGCATCAAAACATCTTCAGCATTGACTTCTCCAGTCTGAGAAGATTTAAGTCTAGTCTCAATACTGACATTTTGGTCAAATAATGTCGTGTTTACTTTTTCTAGCGTAATGGATGTTTTGTGACATATAAACGGCTACGGCCCTTTGTCATTTATTTACATTAAACATATTAAACATTATCGACGGGTTGTAAATTTGTGGACCAGCTAGCACACCTGCGAAGCACATAGATTGGATATTCATTGCATAGGCCTACGTAACACACGAAGCCGGTCGAGACTGGGCTGGTGTCATAAAAAGTATCATATACGCCGGTCAGTTAAGGATTAACGACTACTTCCTACACCGGTGGGGGATAGGTGGACTAGTTAGCGTGACACCCGTCTACTGCGCCAGCCAATAACTGATGCCACGCGCTGAAACGACAGAAATTCGATGCTACAAAATTGCAGAAAAAGATTGAGAATATAAAGAATGCTTGGCAGTGCGCCATGCAACATCTCAAACAAGAAACCCAAATAATTCGGCAAAGGCTGCATCAAATGTCGCCGTGGGGGATTGGTACCCCCGTCTAATACAGTTTGCCCCGTTTTTGCACATCAAAGCCGAGTGAAGCCGCAGGGCAGACTGACAGACAGACTGACAGGAACATCGGTAACAATAGTCTGCATCTCATGCATTCGATGCAGCCTGGAAGCAATAAGACAGTATCTAACCGAGCGCGACGCGGGCTGACGATGCTTCATGGTTGATCCAGAAGGACACCCACGACAGCATGACGATCAGCACTGAAGGCAGGTAGTTCTGGAAGAGGAAGAAACCGATGTTGCGTTCCAGCTTGAAGCTCAGCGATAATCTCTGATATCTGCCTGCGGCACGTAACACTCGATTACTGCAACACTGCAATAGAAATGAGTCGCATAATTATAATACGATTTGAAAAAAACCCTTGTGTGTAAATATGGATTTTACTTAGCACTTCTCATTAATTGTAAGCTCCAGAAATAAGTCCAGAAATCTGTTTTCTTATAAATCATTTCATTAACAGCAATGTAAAATCTGTATTCCCCGTAAATGTAATAAGACAAGGACAGTGTGACTAACAGCTTACAAAAACAATTTTCAACGTCTTCGCAATTTTCAGATTTAACGATTTGACACAAAATCGAATTTCAATCCAGCGAAGGCACGTTGGTGATACCGGTGCCTTTGTTGCGATTTATAACGTCATCGTCAACTGAAACAGATGGACAGACAGAGAGACAGACCAGTGGCCAAACTTTCGACAGTGGAAATAGTTCGATATTGGACAAGGCTGAACTGGGGAATTTCAATGAGTTCGACGCCGTGTACGGCTTCTATCAGTGAATCGCCCTTCCACTCCATCACGACGTCCTCCATCGGATACCCGTCTGTCAACGTATCGTACAACATCAACATCAGCATCATGCACAACAGCAGCAGCAGACTGGATGCTGTGATAAATGGTGAATGCTGTGTTATAAAATGCGACATTAGTGTTAGCCGGCTGTTTCATTTTAGCGTTAGTTTTAGCTTTTAATCGCAGCATCCTTATTATTTGTCACAATTTTAGTCAAGTTTGAATGGCAGTTTCTAGCCTATCACAATTCAAATCCGATTCAATAATGTAAAATCTAAACAAATATTAGCATACAGCTGAGACTTATAGTGAAACAAGCAACGTGTATAATAAATAAATTTATTGAATTTCACTCCGGTTGGCGGCGTGGCGCAATGGTTAGCGACGTTGGTCGGATCAATGAAGTTAATCAACGTCGGGCCCGGTTAGTACTTGAATAGATGACCGTCTTCTGGCGGGTAAACCATCTAGGTAAGTAACCAGCCAACTAGGTCAATCAGCCTTACACCCTCAGTGGTACGGTGAAATGACTGGTCGCATCCACTGCTAGGGAAGAAACGGCGTGTTCTACGACATAGTAGGCCCTGTGTCTAGGACTGCCAGTGTTCTGGTTCTACAAGTCATGAATTGCCTACGTCGGCTCAAGTCAAAGAAAAGGACGAGCTCCTCCCGTATGGTCTCTGAAGGCCGTGGG
>Ga0126335_1001712_pt1 | contig 12583 bp, 13 predicted proteins | sample OlaspJWI45metaG_FD_108409 | JGI IMG/M metagenome (GOLD analysis project Ga0126335, IMG submission 108409) | Marine gutless worms symbiont microbial communities from Oahu, Hawaii - Olavius sp. 1 OAHU.JWI-45 metaG | ecosystem: Host-associated > Annelida > Digestive system > Unclassified | place...
TACAAATTCATTGTGATAGAATGCACAGTTCTTTGAAGCACTCTTTGGATTGTTGTAGAATGTAGATTCTAGCCAGAAAAGAATATGCGAGACATAGGCTGTCGACTGTTCTCCGAAGTTATATCTGAGGTTAAGGTTAAAGTTATAGCTCAATAGTGGTCAGAATAAAGATCAGGCTTAGATGAGTGTCGACTGGCTTGCAGTGACATCAGAGCAGATAGCCAGGCCGTCGCGGTATTTTATGCCGTCACCCATTCTGGTTGACTGGCTAACTGCACTGACTGACTAAACTGCTGCTCTGATTATTGATCAAATCACCAAACAGACAATCCATTTGCATACTGAACTCTACTCACTCACTCATTCACCCTCCCCTACTAAATCTTGCTGTCCTTTCGTCCTTACGAAAATCAATCGATAAATCGATACGCACTTGTGCTTCTCGAAGAGGTCTTCCGCAGCCTTCCAGTCATTGCACAGCAATAACCGCATTCCCTCTCTCGACATTTCCACATGATCCAACGATGCAGCACTGGCTTCGGACATTATTCACCACTAAAAACGAAACTAGCACCCACAACTACTCTGTTTACATTACGAGCTCCTGGCAGCAAGCCGCTATTTCCGGTGATAAATCTTATATTCCCCGTTATAGATTATCCCCAAGCTACAGCAAAGCGGCTATAGTGATTTGTACAATAATTGCTGATTCTCGTCGACCATACAACGCACAGCGGCAGGTCAAGACTACCGAACAGGCGAAGTTTGACGTGTTAAGTCGTTTTATGTTCACGTTAGAGCTAAGGCAAAAATTGGAAGAAGTAAAGGACCGTTGTTGAACGATCAGAATGAAGTACAGTAGTTGATTCTGCTGAAGGAATGAGTCAGGAGTATAATAAATTCTTCAGCTCTGTTTTTACTACGGAGATGTGTGGTGAGGTTCCACAGGCTGTTGGGATGTACAAGGAGAATGTTAGTGGCTTGCGTGGTATTCAGATTACCGAGAACAAAGTCTTAGAGAAGCTTGATAGGCTGAGATGATAAGGCTGCAGGAGCTGATCTACACTGTGAACCATAAAAAGTGCACCCTTTTGATTTTTACAATAAGTTTGTCAAATGTTCACCTAATGTGATAATATGTGGCAGAAACATAGCTTCACCAATATTGGATACAGTGGCGTAAAGATAGCCTGTTCTACCAATATTTTGTAATCACTGTATCTTTGGAAATCAAAAAACTATACAATTGCACCTTTACAACGTATGTTTAAGCCTAACAGCAATCAATGGTAAAATGAACATGTCGAGTAAAATCAGTCAATATCGCAATATGTTTGTTAGTAATTTTACAGCTTATGTTCAAAGTGTCCGCCTTTAGCTGAGACGCAAAAGCGAAGGCGTTTATGCCATTTGTCGATGACACACTGCTGCATTGCTGACCACGCTTCGATCAGTCTCTGCTTCAACTTGCTTACGTCCTTGATCGGTAACTTGTAAACACATTCCTGCATCACACCCCACACCTTGTAGTCAACTGGGTTCTTCGTGGCGCATCTTCCTGACTCAGCATCAAGTCGTTCACCATGTTGATGTTGCTAGCAGTATACGCGCACTGCGGGGTTGCCCACTTCCTGGTCACCGGTCAGTCATTCCGGTGTCTTTCAATTTTCTCAGCAATTTGTTCAGCGCTCGTAATTTCCAGCCTTTAGTAGGAAACTCCTTAATCAATCGTTTTGCGCCATAGCCCTTTAATTCGTACAAATTTTTAATCAATATACGGTCTTCCTCGCTAAAAACAACCATGTTTACGTACACAAGTCGTCTGCTTCCACAACACAAGCCGGTTCTCGACGTCAGCACTATTAGTAATAAATAACGAGTAATTAAGCGTTATTTTTTGTGCAAAGATTTTCACAATGTTTAAGCTTTATTTCTGTCAAATGTTACCAATGTTTGTCAACATTTGACAAAGTTATTGTAAAAAATACAAGGGTGCACTTTTTTATGGTTCACAGCGTAGTTCCAATGTTCTTAAACAGCATCAAGCAGAAGCTTGTACCTCCCTTAGTGATACTGTTTAGGTAAGTTATAGATGATGAAACAGTGCCAAGGTATTGGAAAGAGGCTAAAGTAGTGCCAATATTTAAGGAAGCCCAGAGAAGTGCAGCAATCTGATTAAAGACTGTTTAACAAGCCAGATTTTACAAGGTATTTCGGGCTGTTGTTCGGGATGAGGTCGTAGTTTTTGGATAAACACAAGCTGATAAAAAATCCATAGCGCGGATTCAGGAAAGGGCGCTCAGATTTCACAAACCTTTATTGTTTCTGGACCAGGTATAGAGGAGTGTAGAGGAAACCAGTAAGGGTACAAGTGGGCACTCGTGCAAACTGGTTAAGACCCGGTGCATAGGGATGATACCAAGTATTTCTTTTCAAATAAAATCGATATAGTTTTCTTATACTTGGCAAAAGCATTCGATAAAGTTCCGCATGGCAGGTTATTGGAAAAATTGAGAAAGCATGGTATTGGTGGGAAGCTGTTGGAAACTATTGGCGATTGGCTTAGAAATACGCGGCAGAGAGTTTGTATTAATGGGAAACAGTCTACTTGGGACGAAGTCTGGAGTGATGTTCCTCAGGGATCTGTTTTGGGGCCCGTTATTCTTGATTTTTATAAATGATTTAAAGGACAATACTTCTAGTAATGTGTTAAAGTTCGCTGATGATAACGAAGATTTTTCGGCAAGTGAGGGACGTGCATGACAGCATCCGTATGCAGGCTGATTTAGAACAGGTTAGTGGAGTGAGCTGATATATGGCAGATGCAATTTAATGCCAGCAGTCGTAAGGTAATGCACGTAAGCCAGAGAAATCCAAGGTTTTTGTATACTATGAGACGTAATGGGCTCCTGCTACTAGAAGTTGAAAAGGATCTGCAGGTAATGATTAGCTCAGACCTTAAGTGTTCACAGCAATGTATGTATGCTTGTACTAAGGCTAATAGGTCATGAGTCTGATAAGGAGAACGATATCGTAAAAAACCTAAAATTATGCTTAGTCTCCATAAGACATTGGTTAGACCACATGTTGAGCATTGTTCTTGTGCTTGGAATCCGTAAAGATAAGGAACTGTTGGAAAATATACAGCACAGGCACACAAAAATGACTATGCATATGCAAGACAAGGCGTATGAGGAAAGATTACAGTGCTTAAGGCTTTGGATACTTGAACAGAGCAAAAACAGGCAGAATCTTAATGAAGTTTTCAAGATGTACAGGGGCTTAGTAATGTTCTGCTGCATGAAGTTTTTATGCTGGATGAAACCAGTAAGGGTACAAGTGGGCACTCGTGCAAACTGGTTAAGACCCGGTGCATAGGGATATTACCAAGTATTTCTTTTCAAATAAAGTTATCAACAGATGGAATTTGCTGGACCAGCGGACAGTGGATGTTGCCTGCATCAATGCATTAAAGTCTAGATTAGTGTATATCAGAAAATGGATTGCTAATATGAGATCCTGCAATTTCACAAAGGACAACAGTCAATGTAACTGAGTGTTAACACAGAAACCGTAATCACCACAAAAATACATAATATTTACAAGTATTTGCTATGAAGTGTAACATACAAAGCACATATATAACAAAACGACATATTCATCATTCAAGCACCTTCAAAAACCTTATTGTTTCTTTTCACAACGTTCAAAGGCATTAAAGTAATTTTAAAGTTTTGGGGATCCTTAGGACTTGACGGAACTCACGTCAATAAAAAATAATTAATTTAACTCATTTTTTGATGCTGACCGACAAGATGCAGGCACTGCTCGTAAAAATGGTGACAAAAACAAGCAATCAAGGATGAAAGACGGCAGGACAGCTGCAAGCTGCATCAGCCTGGCATCCAGTCCAACAACATAGCGACATCTTGGTCGCACCGCGAACAATGCCTGGCAGTACGCATCTACGACTGTGTCGATGTTTGTCGAACAAAAGAACGGAATTAGTTTTGTGCCAAGAAATTCCACTGTGAACAAACCAACATAACACAACACCAGTGTGGCATTTACTAGAAGTTTATGTTTATTATTATCGATTCTGGTAACATACAGCATTAAATTCCAAGCTAGATCACACTTACTGCAAACTTCAAAAAGTGAAAAATTCCTTCATCTGGAAACAAATTAATTTACTTATACATGACAGAAAATCATTAATTACAGCACATCAAACTAGCAAATTAAGGACAGAGACAGCAAAATAATAAAAATTATAGATCAAGAGCTTCCCAAAATATGCTATCTCATCATCAAACGTCAACTTGGTGTCAGCAATCCACCTTTCTGCAGGTATTCCATCCCGAATTTGTCCTTGGTCTCAGTGGACAGCTGGTCCCATGCTGCAGTCACATAGTTCTTAATGCTGCCAAGAAAGTTGGTTGCATGTGCACCGGGTTCAATTACTGACACTCGAATGTTGTAAGGATGCAACTCAACACTGCAATGTGCACAATGACGAATTAAATTTACTTTAAAAAACTGGTCGATTTTTTTCTGGTAACAATCCACCCACGGGTAGCGATGCTCAGCTGGCTTAAGTAGGCCTAGACCTAGAGAGTTGGTCAGTATATTTCTGCATGCAATTACAAGTCTCTATGTCCACAATGTCCAGCAGTTATGATTTAGAACACTCTGGCTAACACAAATGCACACACATAGGTGCAATTTGCTGTGGCTAGCTGAGCTACAAACTTACTCGCCTGCTATCTATCATCTAAAGTTCGATCTACTTCATCCTGCATGGTCCCCATTAAATCATTTTCAGGCAGGCAAAGGCACACATCCTGAAAATTTTTACAGATGAGGCTGCCTTTCCATAATCAATAATCTGTGAAAGTCACAAACAGCAAACAGAAACCACACGGTCGAGACTTGCCCATTAATAAAATGTGAAAGCAGACAGTAACTACACCACAATGCAGGTGACTTGAAACAACAGTGACAGCCAACTACGACACTCATGAAATGAAATGATTGTTATCTACCGTGAGCTATAATTAATTGCCACTAGTGACTTCTGAGCAGAATAATTTCAGTTTCCACAGCTGTCATTTGCAAGCAAAATATGGACATTTACCAGCAGAGTGAGGGCAAAAAATAGTTACACCACTGTTACATAAAAGTAATAAAAAGAACACACAGAGAAAATTACAGAAAAACATCAGACGCAACACTCAAATTAAGTTTGAAATGCTAGCATGTCAGAAGAACCAGCAAAATACAATGTATTATTTATCAAAGAAGTGTACAGAACTGATTACCGCAAGGCATCAGAAAAAGCCTCGATGGCAGATTTTGTCATGCAGTATGGTGCAGCAAATGGAATGCTGAGTCGTCCCAGAATGCTCGACGTGTTGACAATGCGGCCGCCAACATCACTGTTTGCACGCTTCACCAGCGGCAGAAATGTACGCACAACTCGACACATGCCAAAGACGTTGACTTCAAACAGCTGCATTATATTTAACTGTGTCATCCACTCCAGAGGACCCAGCATACCAGCAACACCAACGTTGTTGACAATGCCCCACAATGCTGTACCAGCAACTCATACACACCATACACACACTGTGTAACTATGAGCTGCACTGCAGTCACCAAAGTTAAGAAGAAACAACTAGAAACAACACGCAATCATACAAATTTGTGACAAACAGTAATTAAGAAACTTATACAAATATGGCCTACTAAACAAATCGACAAATTGTATCCACTGTACTGACAGCATTTGAATTCAGATAACATAACAATGTTGCTCATAACAAAGAGTCCAAGAAGTTCAGGCATGACAACCAGCGTGCAAAATGCATGTAGGGTATATTCTCATCGCTCTGTCACGCTCTAAGAAGAAGATTTCAGCAGACCTCAGCTCACAGAAACACAGAAATTACAACATCAACATTAATGTACAACAGTAAACATATTTCACCTTTGTCTGGCTGGAGCAATTCAGAGACAACGCAATAAGCCTGCTGCACACTAACATCACTGGTGACATCCATCTGAACTATAGTCAGCCTGGACGAGCACACGTCTCGTAGGGCATTAGCACCCTCTGTTGTCAGACATGTCGCAATCACTTGACATCCGGCCATATCAAGTCGCCGCACAGCACGCTGACCAAACCCCGAGTCACATCCTGTGATCATCACATAACGATCGGCCGCTCCTCCAGAAATGATCTGTCTATGCAGGATCCAGTCACAGACCAGGAAAAACGTAATTACCATCAGTACCAGTGCAATAACAGCTGTTAGATTCACACAGATCTCCAATTCAAACATGGCTGCTACACAACCTAAAAAAGAACACTGAAACTCACTAGATTTCGTTTGCTTTGTATTTCACTTTGTATGTCACATCATTTGGATCTGTATGATCTTTGTATTTCACTATACAAACCAATTACAAATGCCACTGAACATCAATGCTGCTAATTATTACAGCCTTAGAAGAGTGACAGTCTATCCCTGTCCTATAACCATTCAGTGTATGCAGTATGCTACTCGTACTGTGTCAACAGTGCCTGAACCAATGCGTGTGAATGAAAAATTACGTTACTTGGGGCTCTCACCACCTGTCCAGAATATGGCGACCTACGCACACTCAGAGTCGCAGCAAACTTAATACGGCACATTACTGGTAGAGTTTAGGGTTACGGTCTACGTTCAGTGTTAGGGTCAGTTGTAGGGTTAGGGTCAGATTTAGAACTGTAGTAAGTTTGTGACGGGTAGGTCGCCGTGAGAGTGCCGCTACCAAAGATGACCATGGTAATCAGTAAACTCTACAAAAAACAGATTGTGCCGACATCTAACACACGGTGCCAACTGAGAAGTCCGGAAGAAGATGAGCCCATACAATTTAACTAAATTACATCATATATTCTATAAAAACTAATAACCAACAACAAGAGTATTACCGTAAAATAAACTTCTTCCAAAACCATGCTTTTGGCTCTGGTGTTTACAAACAAAGTCACGTGACGTTACGTCATCGATTTAAATATTCTATCTTCTATGGTCATCATCGCTTACCAGATGACGCTAGTTTTCAAGTGTTACTGAAATTGGTCGCTATTTGTTCTCTGTAAATAAAAAGGACGATCAGATTGACTTCATAAACATTTATAACATCAGCAATTCAGCAAATTTATGTTTAAAATGTAGGTATTTTATATATTCGCTAAAACACCGCTAATTGTATTATTTGGCATCCTATGAGATTTGCAAGTTAATCGTTGAAGGTTGGATCAATATCCGAACCTCTGCCACAGCGGTTGACATCGTTGTTAAATTGCTGCCAGGTTCAGGATTAGAGCTTTCCATAGGTATAGAAGCAGGCAGTCTCTTTGTGGCTGTCTGTGCCGACATCTATGGGACATTTTTTGAAGAAGAGAATGTTAAGTTTTAATTTGAGATGGTGGCCTGGTTTCAGCCGGTGATGTGTATGCTACTTTCATGCAACGTTGGCCGCTATGATGCAAACTGCACGTTTTTGGGCCACATCAAATAATGAGATGCGACTATTGCGATCGATGACCCCGGCGTCTGTCAGTCTATCTGTCACGCGGACGAAATGTGCAAACACGGCTGAACGGATCGACGTCCCGTTTGGCGTGGAGACTCCAGGGAAATTGGGGGTTCACCCAAGAAACGTTGTATTCGATGGGGGCCCATGTACTTCCATCCCCACAACGGGGGAGGGGGTTCGATGTGGCCTTTGCCAAATTACTTTGGCCACTCGTAGTTAAGAGAAATGTAGCTTCAGTTGTTTTGTTATATTTGCAGAATGAGTGACACTCGTTTTTGGTTAAATATAGGCCCACAGCACTCAACGATGAATAAGACCACCATGGAGTCATCGACGTTCAACTGTCCCTTCCTGAAGCCGGCTCACTGAAGACAGTGAAGAGCGATCGATTCTGTCACTGGCCTCGCGTGGACTGCGATCGTGTGACAGTTGAGTCGTATTGACTGTCTGATGGATTACACGCGATACACTGCTAATGGAGTAGCCATACTGACCTGATGTATTGACTTTGGAGACTAACTTGACAGAAGAGTGAAGACTGTCCGTCTGGCGAAGTGACAATCGTCACTCGTCACTGACTATAACACCTCGCTAAGACGTCTGGTGAGTGACAGCAGACGCACGCGCACTGACGCGTATGTGATCGACTTCAGTACTGATCAGACCAGCTTCGACCGCTAAGAGCAGTTACTTACTGCAACCTTCCACCGGTCAGCTGAACAAAGTGACAGAATTAAATGTCTTAACGTTTAGGACAATTGCTTTCCGGGTAGGGAATTTTGATGTCCTCAACTTTTGATTAGTTGTTTACGCCCCCATACGTAAAATGAAATCCACGTCGATTGTTTATTTTGTGATATTTGAACACTTGACACTGTGAACCCATTGAGGTATCTATGCAGGTGCGGGGTTTTAAAAGTGATGGGGCAAAAAGTCTGCGTGCGTTGACGGTAGCAAAAAGTTTTGACCCACGCCAAATACACTCAATATTAAATATATTTGCCCACACTTTCTGCAGTAAAATGGGCGATCTATGGACCTAATTTTCCTGACATTATGTCTCAAAATGTGAGAGGGATATATTCCATCTCAAAAGGGGATACATTCCATCACAGATGAAATATATCTCCTCACATTTTGAGACAAAATGTCAGCACCCAGCTCTTGTGTGTGAGCTAAGCGCCGCCATGTCTCGAAGTGGCGTATGCTGTATCACTTGACGAAGTGAAGTCTCTGCCGACGTCTCTAGCTTACTAGTGACGTGCGCAACGTCAACAGCTGAACAAACAGTTCTGCAACATTGCACCGTATACATCCGTGAAACTGGCATCCTGATGATCTTAGAGAATTAAGCAGCTTAGAAACAATTGATTCGACGAAATACAAGCCCCTCAAGCCTTTTCACAGTGAACGCGTCACTTAAGTCAGTATAAATACGACATGGGTGGTCGCAGTCATTCTGGCTTGACAACTGAATACTGGTAGAATCTTATTGCCTTGTATATAGTCTTCTGAAATGCATTGACTATGGGTACGTCAAGTGACGCTTATCGTCAGTAGCCTAATCTAGAGAGAATAGCGGATTGCAGGCAACAACTAATTTTTCGTTGAAAGAGTAGAGGTAACATTTGTTGACTTAACTTACTTCTTTGACTTTTAATGCCTTGACGTCGGCAAGAGCGAAGTCGTTGATCATTGTTACTAGTGGAAACACCATCTTCAAGCAGCAGCAGCAGCAGTATAGTAGCGTGTAGCGACAATAACTTAGTTTTGGACCTCTCAATAGCGTAACCAGCTGGGCCTATACGCCTATGGAATTCACATTGTCGACTATTGACTGGCGCACTGTTAAGCTTAGGCAGGCTTTATTGTCAGAAATAGGTATGAATCCTTGACCGGCGTATGAGATTTAGGCTAGCAGCGCGCCAGTCCAGTCGCCAACTGACTTGTCAACTCTCATTATTTTTCTCCATCTCTCTGACCAACGAAATTCTGGCGAAATGCTGGCGTGGCCTGGTGGCTCAATGGTAGGGCGTCGGCTTCGTGATCGGAAGGTCGCGGGTTCGACCCCCGTTCTATGCGCTACCACGTAACAACCTTAGGCAAGTTGTTTTACATGCACGTGCCTCTGTCCACCAAGCAGTATAAGTTGGTACCAGCTTCAGCTGGGACATAGTGCACCACACCTATCGGCAGACGTTGCAGTTGGTGGCCAACTGGCGCCGCTCCAGCATCGCCAATACCTGTGGTTGCCGTTGTATTTCATCTGCGGTTTGTCGGATGTCATAATAAACGAATATTTATTTTATTTTATTTTATTTATTTAATGGGCGTTGAAGTGCATTTAAATTAAGTAATTTAATGAGAAATGTGCTCCGGTGCTAAGTCTGTAGAAAGTTAGGGACGCATGCAGTATACAGACTTGAATTCGACATTGGTCCGTTTCGTTAGGCCGTGGATTACGCGAATATGCGTACAGACGGGCGTCTGTGTGTTCGGTGCAGGTCGGACGATAGCGCCGTCAGCAGTGTGCGCAGTGTGCGGTGACCGCAGCTATGGACGACATTATGGCAGTCTGTGTTGCGACGGCTGCAGTTGCTTCTTCAAACGAAGCATCAGGAAGAACGCGGTCTACGTCTGCATTGGTTCGTAGGATACGCTTGTTGGCTGGAGCTTAAAGCAGTCTTTATTATCAGTCTTTCTGTCTCACTCTGTCTATCTATCTATGCATATTTCCAGCGGCACATTTCTGTCGCTGGACTGCACGGAATGACGTAACTTATTGGTTCGTCATTTATTGGCTGGTGCTGCAGATGAGTGTCACGTTATGTCTACTTTATTATAATCTCTTCCCAACGGCATCAAGGAAATAGTGTTAATAATCGTTGACGGCGTGTATCAGACTTTTCGAGGTGACAGCCCAGTCGCCTACCGGCTTCTTAGTCTCTATCAGTAATCCTTTTCCAGCAATAGACAATAATTGGCGATTTGTCTGGAGGATAAAATGTATAGATGAATTGATATACCTCAGCGGCCAATCCTATGCACAGCGCAGTCTTACGCGATGGTTTAAGCTTAGGCTTAGGCCGATGACAGACGAGACTTGTTGCGCAGCATTTAGCATGGTTGAAATAGTGTCTCTGCGACAAAACGGTGTCAAATTTTGTGAACAGAATCTTAATGTTTTAATTTGTCAAATATTAGGCCGCATCGAATACATGAAATGCGGACTATTGTGGTCGGTGACCTGGGCATCTGTCAGTCTATCTGTCACGTGGCTTCGCTGTAAAAACAAAGCTGAATGGATCGAGGTCCCGTTTGAGGTGGAGACTCTTGGAAACTCAAGGAACATCGTATTAGACAGTTCCGACTTCCCCCACGGTTTCTATGTGGGCTGTGGCCTTCGCCAGATTACTTTGGCCAATTGTTTCACAGGCAACAGAGACTGCGCCATCGACCAGGCAAGACGAAACTGGTGTCCATATTGTCGTCTACAGAAATGTTTCCTAGTTGGCATGAACAGTCAATGTAAGTAAGCGTGTGTATTATAAATGATGCATTCTTGCGTTGAATTTCATCTTAACGTCAGCAGTGTTGTTTCAAGTTAGGCCTATAGGCCCTACTCCCACTAACCTTTGGACCACTTGTGAAATTTGCACCACCAAACAGATGGCGAGGTTGTTTTGTGTAACTACTTTAGAAGTATAACTAAGGCAATGTTGTATACGTACTACAGGGACTGAAAGGGATGTTTTAAAGTAACATAGATTCACAGATCAAGAGTGCAGGCATCCATCGGCTAGCGAAGTTTTGCAGTCTTCAGTGAGAAACAGTCTGCCACCTGCTATGCGTGACAGCGGCCTCTCACTGAACACATTCAGACGGCGGCTGGATGGGTTTCTTCTTGGACACAGATGGGCAGCATCCGGCGCCGTTTCTGGGATTTTGGCGCCGTCTACAAGGGCAAGTGCAATCTTGACTAACTTGTGCTTACTTTACGCCGGTGCTGTTTGTTGTGTCGACAGCGGTGCAGCGGGAACGAGGACCGCGCAAGAACAAGGGTCGCTGGGGACTCCGCGGTGTGACGTCACGACGAGGTGACGTCAGCACGAGAAGCCCCCCAGTAGGGGAGTCTGCTGTTGGCTGCAGTATCGCTCGGCTGAGACGTGCTGGTGCTGGAGGTGTGTCGCCTGGGGGGATGGATTGGCAGTGCGGCGCCTTCACTGCTGTCGGTCTCACAACTAGGAACACATTGGCAGATCGCGTTGTCAATAGCAACAGCAGCAGCAGACGCATGACATCTTCGGCACTCGACGCGATCTCTCAGTGTGAATATCCTTTCGTTTTTTAGGCCGCATCGAATGAACGATTTGCGGATTATTGATCCCAGCGGTTGTCAGCCTGTCAGTCTGGCACACGGACTGTCAGTCTGTCGCACGGTCACACGGACTGTCAGTCTGTCACACGGACTGTCAGTCTGGCACACGGACTGTCAGTTTGTCGCAGGGACTGTCAGTCTGTCACACGGACTGTCAGTCTGTCACACGGGCGGCTGTGCAAAAACGACTCAACGGATCGACGTCCTATTCGGAAATGAGACTCCTGGGGACCCACGAACATTGCGGCGATGGGACGAGGTTCGATGAGGTGTTGGTGTAGCAAGGTGCAGAATATGAAACAAAATAATACCGGTCGCAGACCGGTGCCATGCCGTAGGCATGGCCGGCTGCGGCCATAGTAAGATCGCGCGCGTGCGCGCGTACTGTTTGTATTGTATGTGGTTGGCACCCGCTGACTAGTGTGTAGATTTTGACCGTAACGAAAATCTGACTGTCACGAAGTACTGAGTGACCCGTTCTATCAGACAATTGTTACAATGGTAAAAAAATACTTTATTCCGGTGTTTTAGGTAGATAAATAACAAATACGCTGTAACATGTGCCTAAAGATTAGATCTGTGCTCACATTTTAATAAAAATGTTACAGGTACATA